>Ga0208546_1000137_pt1 | contig 35109 bp, 58 predicted proteins | sample DEB19_08_DNA_4_FD_184528 | JGI IMG/M metagenome (GOLD analysis project Ga0208546, IMG submission 184528) | Aqueous microbial communities from the Delaware River and Bay under freshwater to marine salinity gradient to study organic matter... | ecosystem: Environmental > Aquatic > Marine > Coastal...
GTGGAGAACTCACCAATGCTCACTTCTCGGGGACTTGGAACCGTTCTCGGAGACTTGGCCGAGCTGGGGTTTGATGCGCGATGGGGAGTGCTGGGAGCAGCAGATGTCGGCGCGCCGCATCAGAGAGACCGGATCTGGATTGTGGCCCACTCCCGTGAAATCGGACGCATCAGCGAGAAGGCCAAGCAAGGGGTGGAAGGGGGATTCCGATCTTCCATCGGTTGTGTGGACGAGAAGTGGTGGCGCAGAGAACCCGAGCAAACCTCCCGCGAGATTGAACCCGGAGTGGGTGGCTTGGTTGATGGGATGGCCTCTCGGATGGACGAGCTTGCGGCCCTTGGAAACGGACAAGTCCCCTTGTGTGCTGCAACAGCATGGAGAGAATTGAGTGAACTACTTTGAAGCCCACAAACTCCTCAACGAAGTCAAAGATGGAATCGACCACCCAAACGAACTCATCTCACACGCTCTCTACCTCACAGGAGACCTGGAGGATGGAGACCGAGGCCAAACATTGGATCCGAATCTTCAACGACATCAAAGCTACCAAAGGACTCGAAGCCGCTGCTGGGTGGTGGGGAAACACAATATCTAGTATTGAAAAGAAACGAGGCAAAGATTCAGCCGAGCAGTTACGGAGAAAAATGAATGAGCTTCGTAGTATTCACCGTTGAAGGCCCACCTCAAGGCAAAGGACGACCCCGGTTCCGAAGGGCTGGAAACTTCGTCACCACCTACACCGATCAAAAGACCAAGACCTACGAAGCCACGATCAAGGCCTGGGCACAGCGAGCAATAGGCTCAGGAAGCCCCCTAGAAGGCCCTGTGAGCGTTGATCTCTACATCCGTTGTTCGATTCCGGTCTCAACCTCCAAGAAGCGCACAGAGGCTTGTCTCAAGAACGCCGAACTCCCAACAAAGAAGCCAGATATAGATAATGTAATTAAGATATTTTTAGATGCAATGAACGGAATAATATATAAAGACGATACACAAGTGGTGAGATTATCTGCAAAGAAGGGATATTCTCTTGTGCCTGGTGTAGATGTTTGTGTGGTGCAAATATGAACGCAAATGCAGCGGTGGACTTCATTATTAGAAACGCAGGGGATTACTCCAAAGCCAAAGCACAAAGGGTTTTCTTGGAGGAATTTAGAAAGACGAAGAAAGCCCTGCTGATGAAAGACGCAATGGCGAAATACGAAGCCGCCAATGCTCAAGAGCGAGAAGCCTACGCACACCCGGAGTACCAAGAACTCCTCAAGGGACTTCAGGAAGCCATAGAGATCGAAGAAGAGCTGAAGTGGAAGCTGGAGGCCGCAAGGATGAGGGTAGACATCTGGAGGTCAGAGGAAGCCTCCGCACGAATGCAAGTAAGGGCAACAGAATGATCCCAAAGCAAACTTACATCCGAAGCCCGAAGCTCCTTAAAGCGGTGGCATCGCTTCCGTGCCAGTGTTGCGGGTCCGAGCAGAATGTTCAGGCCGCGCACTCCAACTGGTCGGGGGGTAAAGGGAGAAGCATCAAGGCTTGCGACACCCACACAGCGGCGACTTGTTTGAGATGTCATTGGGAGATCGACCAGGGCAACAAACTCACCAAAGAAGAGCGAAAGCAGAAGTGGCTTGCCGCCCATAAGAGGACGGTACAGGAACTTCAGAAGCGGGGAAAATGGCCTATTGACATTCCCGTTCCCGAGATAGAATTCTGACACCCTGGGGTAATCCTCCTGCAGTTGCCGGGGCGGGGCTTCGGCCCCTTCTTTTTGGAGACACCATGTTCAACAAGTCCCAAGCCAAAGAGATGCAGAAGTATCTCGAGCAGAACAAGCGCAAGTACCACCAGACCAAACCGATGAAGGCTTACAAGATGGCCGATGAATTCGGTAAGGGGTACGAAGCCATTGAGATGCAGAAGGCGATGAAAAAGAAATGAAGTGCCCTATCGCCACCCAGGACATCGAGGTCAACCTTGAGAACCGCGATCATGCGTTCAAGGAGTACGGATACGGTCCTGCCAATCCTGGCGAGGATGACGAAGAGTTCTGGGCCAAGCGAGCGGTAGAGTGGAACACTTCTCCTGACAATGCAAAGACAATGCGCTGCGGGAACTGCGCTGCGTTCATTCAAACGCCTGAGATGATGGGCTGTATCCTCGGCGGGATTCAGAAAGAGGAATCCGATGATGAGACCTACGCTCCCGAGGTTGTAGAGGCAGCGAATCTGGGGTACTGTGAGCTGTTCGAGTTCAAGTGCGCCGCAGACCGGACCTGTTCTGCATGGCTGACGGGTGGCCCGATCACGAAGATGACGGACAAGCGCAAGCAAATGCTTGCAATCGCTAAATACGAGGCCCGTAAGGGTGAATACGAGGACGATTATGAAGATGACTCCGAAGGGCCAGAAGAAGGCCGATAAGGTATTCAAGGAATTTGGCAAGGGCCAGCTCCACTCTGGGAAGGGCGGTCCTGTGGTCAAGAACCCGAAGCAGGCAGTCGCCATCGCAATGAGCGAAGCTCGGAAAGCGATGAAGAAGAAATGAAAGGCCTGTACGCAAACATCCACGCCAAGCGTGAGCGGATCGAAAAGCAAAAGGCCGCAGGCAAGACTCCTGAGCGCATGAGGAAGCCCGGAACAAAGGGCGCCCCGACTGCTGCTGCTTTCAAAGCCGCTGCTAAGACCGCAAAGAAATGAGTGCTTGGCAAAAGAAAGAGGGAAAGAACCCCAAGGGTGGCCTGAACGAAAAGGGCCGTAAGTCCTATGAACGGGAAAACCCTGGTTCTAACCTGAAGCCTCCGGTAAAGACTGGGGATAACCCTAGACGAGCATCGTTCCTGGCAAGGATGGGAAATATGCCTGGGCCTGAGAAGAAGCCAGACGGAAGCCCCACGAGACTCCTCCTGAGCCTGAAGGCATGGGGGGCCAACTCTAAAGCAGATGCCAAAGCGAAAGCAAAGGCAATCAGCGAGCGAAACAAAAAGAGGTAATCATGGCTGGGCCGATGCCGGGACTTCTCACGCTGATGGAAGAGCTATACGGACGCATCAACAAGGAGCGTCTGTTTGGCGGTGGGGTTCGTGGCGCGGCTACCCGTGGGCTGTTGGGGGCAGATGCTCCTGAGAACGCAACTCCAACTGAAAAAGACTTCTACGAGAATGCGGTTAGATTCGCCGCTCCAGCTCTCGGCGCAGGAAAAGCCGTTTACTTATTGCATACGCCGCTCAACCCAAACGCAAGGGTTGGTAAGCGATTTAAGTCCGAGCTTGTGGGCAAGATGGCCCCAAAAACTGAGGTCAAGATTGAAGACCTTAAAGACACAAGCATTATGCTTGGGCCGTGGGACTCAACGAGTCGCGGGTACAAAATCTCAAGCGTTTCAGACGAGAAGCTCCCTACCCCGGTCATCACCACTGGGGGCCAAGACTATGCCCGAGACTTGGCGCATATGGAAAAGGATGTTGCCGGGGCCTCTGGAACCGCAATCGCAAAGCGGGTTGTAGATCGCTTCACTCAGGCGCAGATCGAAAACGCACGGGCCGGTGGTGGTGGGGATGTGTTTTTCATGCCATCCACCATGTCGCGTGATAGTGAGTTTTTCAGCACGATGCCGACAGACATCTTGCTTGAGCTTATTAAGAAAGCCAATCCTTCAAAGAAGGACATCGCGCAGCTGGACGAGGCATTGAGGAATGCTCCGGTAGCAACGCCACAGGGGTTAGTGCGGCCATTCCAAAACTTTCAGGGAATTATGACCCCGGAGGGGCAGGCCCAACTGTTCACTGGCGCAGGTTTTGAGGCAAAAGGAACGCCTGGTAATTTCCGTAAGGCATTTACTGAAGAAATGTTCAAGGTCAGAAATCAAAAGCAGTTTGGTTTCAACCGAGAAGACATCACAAATGCGATCACCGATCCAGCCCTTATGGGTCTTCCAAAGGGCATGATGGGGAACACGGTAGTTCGAGCCATGCCAGAGAGGGGCATCAGTCCGTCAACTGACCGAGCATATCCAGCAAACTTCCACGGCGATTACATCGGAAGCATGGGGTTGAGCCTCCCGGCACAAGTATTGATGCCGAAGACTTATGGCGCTATCTTTGCAGAAATGAAGGCAAAGTATCCAGGCAAGGCAGATGATGCGATCCACTCCATGACTCTTGGGGCGCTAGAGAAGCGCAAAGAGAAAGTCTCGGAATTTGTGGATCAGCAAGTAATCGACAGTGTGTACGAATACCTTATGGGCAATCGTGCTCCAGCTGGGCTACTGTCGCCCTGACGCTATCTGGAACTGATTGCAAAAAAGCAATCACCTCATCAATGCTTAGTCTTCGAGATGCAGCAAGATCAATTGATGGCGTTCCATCAATCTCCATAAGCAAGAGTCCTACAACCCTTGCTCCGCGCCCAGACGATGAGAGAAGGCCAGAAGCCGCGCCCTTGATTGAGGCATGGAACTCTGCTGGCGCATACACACCACGGACCTCTGATAAACCAGCCTCAGCCTTGCGCTTACGAAGCAAGCGAACTCGCTCTGTTGAATTTTGTGCGGCTATGTTAAGCACCTCCTATGACCCACATATTCTGGCCTTTGTTACGCGCAACGCATAGTAGGATAAACCCTAAGCGATCTTATTTTGACTGCTGGGTGATAGACTTAGATATAGCTCGATGGCCCGAAAGGAATCGGAAATGGACAACAAAGTATTGACACCTACTAAGCGCAAGCCTCCCGCAGCAGGTATGGGGCGCATTAAGGGAGTGCCCAATAAGACCACCCAGAATGTGCGAGAGATGATCGCAATGGTGGCAGAGCAGAACGCTCCTAAGTTCGCTGAATGGCTTGAAAGAGTCGCAGAAGGCGATGCCAAAACAAAGCCAGACCCCGGCAGGGCGGCAGAGCTTTATCTCAAGGCAATCGAGTACCACATTCCTAAGCTGGCCCGGACTGAGGTAAGCGGGACTGATGGCGGGTCCATTGAAATGGTAATCAAGTGGGCCGAAGAGAAATAATCATTCCCTACGCTCCTAGAGAGCCGCAGTTCGCCATCCATAAGATGATGGCCGAGAAACGCTTTTCGGTAGTAGTGGCTCACCGAAGAATGGGAAAGACAGTTGCTGCCCTGAACCACATCATCAAGGAAGCGATCCAGAATCAAAGAGAGGCTCCAAGGTACGCTTACATCGCCCCTACTTACGGGCAGGCCAAGCGGGTGGCCTGGGACTACCTTCTAAAGTACACAGAGCCTCTCAAGGCAACCCCGAACATCTCGGAGCTTAGGACCGATTTTTGGGGCAGGAGAATCCAGCTTTACGGCTCAGACAACCCTGATTCGCTGCGGGGCCAATACTTTGACGGCGTGATTCTGGACGAGATCGGCGACCAAGACCCCAAGATCTGGACCGACATCATTCGTCCTGCGCTCTCAGACAGACTGGGTTGGGCGCTGTTTCTGGGGACTCCAAAGGGAAACAACCACTTCAAAGCCCTGAGGGACCAGGCCGAGGACGAAGAGGACTGGGGACTGCTGGAGTTCAAAGCCTCACAGACCAAGCTCATAGACGAGAACGAACTCAAAGCAGCCCGTAAGGAGATGGGCGAGGACAAGTTCAACCAAGAGTTCGAGTGCTCCTTCAATGCTGCGGTGGAGGGTTCTTACTACGGTTCCCTTATCAACGACCTTGAAGAAAAGGGCCGTTTGTGTCACATTGACCGGGACGACCTTTGTAGGACTTACACGGCTTGGGACTTAGGCGTTTCTGATTCGACTGCGATTTGGGTGATCCAAGCGGTAAATCAGGAGTACAGAGTCTTAGATTTCGTGGAAAATCACGGGGTCGGATTGGATTGGTATGTCAACTGGATCAAAGAGAACAGATGGCACACCGCCGAGCACATCCTCCCTCACGATGTGGAGGTCAGGGAACTCGGCACGGGACGCAGCCGCAAGGAAATGCTCCAAGAGGCTGGCCTACAGATCACTGTCGCACCACGCTTGTCGGTAGCAGACGGGATTCAGGCAGTCAGGCGCATCTTGCCCAAGTGCTGGTTCAATGTCCCTCAAGTACGACTAGGGTTGGACGCACTTCGCAACTATCGAAGAGAGTATGACGAGAAGCGGAATGTCTTCTACGACAAGCCACTTCACGACTGGGCCAGCCACGCATCGGATGCTTTCCGGTACATGGCTGTTGGGATAAGCGAGACCTCCTCATGGGATAAGCCGCTTAAAACAAACATTCGATGGATTGTGTGATGTGGATCTCAACCCAAGGAAATCTCCCGCAGCGGATAGCTGAACTTGAACGCCGCATCAAGGCGTTAGAGGAACGACATGAACGAGAACGCGCTGAAAGCACAACTCGAGGCCGAAATAGACGGGGCAATCGGCTATCTCCAGACGGAGACAACCGAACAACGCACGAGGGCGCTGGAGTATTACCTTCGCTATCCGTACGGGAATGAGATCGAGGGCCGCTCCCAGATCGTAACGGGAGAGGTTGCCGAAGTCATTGATGGGGCGCTTCCTCAGCTGATCCGTATCTTCACCGCATCTGATGATGTGGTGAGGTTTGAGCCTGTTGCTCCAGGCGATGAGCCGAAAGCCAAACAAGCCACTGATTACGCGAACTGGGTGTTCTACAAGGACAACCGTGGGTTTGCGATCATGCACGACTGGTTCAAGGACGCACTCCTTGAGAAGGTTGGCGTTGTCAAAGCCTATTGGGATGACTCTTACGATGTAATCAAGGAGTCTTATCAGAATCTGTCAGACGAAGAGCTGGCGATGCTGATGTCTGATGGGACGCGAGAGATCATCGCGCAGGAGTCTGTTTCCACGCCGATCCTTGATCCGATGGGAAATCCTGCTATCGGGTTGGACGGGATGCCTTTGGTGCAGACCTCGCACTCAGTTCAAACTCGGCGCAAGAACAAGATCGGCCAGGTGCGGATTGTCAATGTTCCACCCGAGGAGTTCTTGATCTCTAAAAACGCTCGGACGATTCAAGACTCTCCCTTCACGGCTCATCGCCGATTGATTCCCAGGTCCGATCTCGTGGCAATGGGGTTCGATTGGGATATGGTGCAGAACCTCCCGACCTACGATGATCTGTCATTCAGTCCTGAGCGAGTGGCACGATTCTCTGAAGGCGAACAACCATCGGATCAAGAGTCCTACGATCCTTCCATGCAGGAGGTCGAGGTTTACGAGTGCTATGTCCGTGCTGACATGGACGATGATGGGATCGCCGAGCTTCTTCAGGTTTGGTACGCAGGTTCCAAGATCCTAGAGATGAGTGAAACGGATTACATCCCGTTCCATGCTCTGTGCCCGATCCCGGTTCCGCATAAGTTCTATGGTCTGTCTCTCGCAGACAAGACGATGGACATCCAACTCCAGAAGTCCACGATCACTCGGCAGATGCTGGATAACCTGTATCTGACGAACAATGCTCGAGTCGGGGCCGTGGAGGGTCAAGTAAACCTTGACGATCTATCCACGATGACTCCTGGCGGGATTGTTCGGATGAAGAACCCGAATGCTGTGGTTCCGATGGCCGTCCAGCCAGTGGCGAATCAAGCCTTTCCTATGCTGGAGTATCTGGATCAAGTTCAGGCAAAGCGGACTGGTGTCTCAGACGCAAGCCAAGGCCTGGACCCGAACATCCTTCAGAATGTCACCGCCACAGCTGTAGCGGCATTCCAAAGCGCCTCATCAGGGAAGCTGGAACTCATCGCTCGGGTCTTTGCAGAGACAGGCGTAAAGACACTGTTCAAGGGCATCTTGCATCTTCTGTGTAAGTACCAAGACAAGCCCCGCCTGATTCGGATGCGCGGCGAATACATCCCGATGGACCCTCGTGAATGGTCGAATCAGTACGATGTGACCATCTCTGTGGGTTTGGGAACTGGTAACCGCCAAGAGCAGATGGCTATGTTGGCGATGATCCTCGACAAGCAAGAGCGCATCCTGCAGCAGTTTGGACCGGCCAATCCTCTTGTGTCTGTGGCTCAGTACCGAGACACTCTGGGACGGATGATTGAGGCAGCAGGGTTCAAGGACTCGGCGACCTTCTTCAAGCCGATCACTCCTGAGATTGACCAGGCTCTGTCAAACCCGCCTCCGCAGCAGCAACAGGTTGATCCTGCCATCCAAGCGATGATGATGCAGGCTCAAGCTCAGTTGGAGATTGACCGACAGAAGGCAATCGCGGATATTCAAGCCAAGCGCGAGAAGGCCGCAGCAGAGATTCAACTGGCTCGAGAGAAGGCAGCGGCTGAACTGGATCTGAAGCGCCAAGAGTTCGAGGCTGAGGTCCAACTGAAGGCAGCGAAGATCGGCGCAGGCATCAGCGGCAACATCGAAATTCCGGGGTAAATCATGGCACTAACAGTCGCTCAAAAGAACGAACTTGCCACTCGGCTTGTCAATGCTCAACAAACCGGCAATTACGGATCATTTAACGATCTGGTAAAGCAGCTGCGCTTGACGCAAGCAGACTTTCTTGAGAATTTCCCTGCTATCAATCAGGCAGGGATTAACGAGCAGATTGGCCGTGGAGCGGTAGTCCCGACCGCTGCTCCAGCGGCAACTACTTACACGACCCCTCAAGTAACAAGCGCGATCCGAGACGCTCTGAATGCAGGCTTTACGGTCCAGCAGGCTCGTCAGGGTGCGATGACCAACTTTGGCCTTTCAAGTGCAGACTTTGATAAGGCACTTGAACAAGTTCAGTCCACTAACTACAACACGACATTTACTGATGCCAGAGTTGCTCAAGCCATTAGAGACTCGTTGGCGCAAGGGTTTACGCTAGATCAGGCCCGTCAAGGAGCGTTGGCTAACTATGGGGTTAGTGATACCCAGTTCAATCGAGCATTAGCATTAGTCTCGGGCGGCACTCAGGGAATTCGTGGCTCTGCTCCGCTATACCAATTCCCTGGCCTGTTGGCTGGCCGCGAGGACATGGGTGTTGGAGCACAAAGATTCTTGTCTCGTGCACCCGGATCGCTTTTGTTTGATGTTCCCAAAGTAGAGGGTGGTCAGTTCACCTTTACGCCTGGGCCATTTGACTATCAGGCCATTCGTGAGCAACTGGGCACAAGTTCTAACCAAACTGTTGACTCTGAAACCGCAGCTAACGCAAACGCTTTAGCAGCGTACAACGCAGCACAGGGTAAGACGACAGTTCCTCCTATAACTGTGCCAGATGTAAAGAAAACTCCGACAAGCGTTGTAGAAAAATCCACCACTCCGATCCAAACGCAGAAATACACCGATGAGCGTGTTGCTCAAGCAATCCGAGAATCAATGGATCAAGGGTTCAGCTTGTTAGATTCGATGGCTGGCGCTACTCGTGTGTATGGTGTTCCTGTGGAGCAGGTTTCTCGAGCCGCAGACTTGCTTGGAGGTAGCCTGCTGTCAGATCAAAGCATGGCCGCACCCACAATGACCGCTGCTTATGTCCCACCAACGATTGAAGATGTGACCCCGATCACATCTGTGTCACCCGCACCGGAGAATGCGACCACGATCACATCGGTGCAATCGAATCTGCTATCAAACCCCACGCAGTTTACTGACGCTCAGGTTGCCCAGGCAATCATTGATTCGCTCGGACAAGGCTTCAGCATGGATCAGATCCGTATGGGAGCCTTCAATAACTTTGGAGTAACTCCTGAGCAGTTCACTTCCGCATCAGGGATGCTTCCGAGCATGGGTTACAACATTGGGCAAGGATTCCGATGAACAAGGCAGAACGCGCTCAAACCCTCCTGAGTGACGAATGGTTTCAGGAGGAAATAGACACTATCAGGAAATCCCTGATAAGTCAGTTAACGAACTCGGATGAGATGGACATTGACATTCGAGAGCGGTGCTATTTGAAATTGCGCGTACTTGATGAAATAATGGGGCACTTTTCTTCCATAGCTTCTAGCGACCAGTTGGTCAAGCGGCGATGGAAGATTCTGTAAGCGGCCAGGCGCATCCTGGTAAAACTTAGGGAACTCAAATGGCAGACACTGACCCGCAAGGGAGTGTTTCGATGTCGGTGAACGAAGCCGCAGGCGCGTTTCTCGGACTTATGGAGCCGAAGGAAGCTGAACAAGCCACTCCTGAAACTCCAGAACCCCAGGAACAAGTCGAGGCGTCCGAACCTGAAGAGCTTGAAACCCAAGAAGTCGAAACTGAACCTGAACCGCAGCGATTCCGTGTGAAAGCCGCTGGTGAGGAAAGGGAAGTCACTTTCGATGAGCTGGTGGACGGGTATCAGAAGGGGCTGGACTACACCAAAAAGAGTCAGTCCGTAGCAGAGCAGCGTAAAGCTGTCGAAGCAGAACGGGCCGCCATTGAAGAGGCAAAGCAAGCGAGGGACGCCTACTCTCAACGCCTAAGCCTCATCGAGCAGTTTCTAAGTAAACAAAACGAAGGGGAAGACCTCAACGCGTTAAAGGATGTTGACCCCATTGGTTATGCAGTCAAGGTAGCAGAGCGGACTGAACGGGAGAAGCAGCTTGCGATGGTGCAGGCCGAGCAGCAGCGAATGGCTCAACAGCGATTCGCCGAGCAGCAGGCGGTACTCCAGCAGCACATCCAGCAGGAAGCAAGGCGCTTGGCTGAGGTTATTCCTGAATATGGGGACGAGAAGAAGGGTAACGAGGTAAGGCAGACTATCCGATCTTTCGCTAAGGAAGTCGGGTTTACTGACCAAGAACTCTCACAAGCCTATGACTCTCGCCAGGTTCAGGTACTGTGGATGGCAGCGCAATACGCGAAACTCCAGAAACAGAAGCCAGAGTTAACCAAGAAAATGCAAGACGCACCGAAGATGCTCCGTCCAGGCGTTGCGGCAAACCAAAAGGCTGCTGCAGACGAGAATGTCAAGAAAGCTCACTCGCAGTTGAGGAAGTCTGGAAAAGTCTCCGATGCTGCGGCCCTGTTTGAACGTCTACTCTAAGGAAAGATCATGACCCAATTTCGTACCTACGCCGCTATCGGTCTGCGCGAAGACCTGAGCGACATCATCTATAACATCGCTCCCACCGACACGCCTTTCATGTCCACCGTGGGCAAAACCAAGGCTACGGCTGTCTACCACGAGTGGCAGACCGACTCCCTGGCCGCTGCTGCTGCTAACGCCGCAGTTGAAGGTGCTGACGCTTCCACCGCGACGCTCAGCCCGACGACCCGTGTTGGTAACCGCACTCAGATCAGCCAGAAGACTGTCGGCGTGACCGGCACGCTGCAAGCTGTTGACAAGGCTGGACGCAAGTCGGAACTGGCCTATCAACTGTCGAAGGCTTCGTCCGAGATCAAGCGCGACATGGAGTTCACCTTCCTGAACAACACCGTTCAGAGCAACGGCACGGCTGGTTCTACGGCTCGTGTGTTGGGTGGCCTCCAGACCTGGCTTGCCACGAACGGCGACTTCGGAACTGGTGGCTCTGCTGGTGCTTCTGGCACGACCGCTCGCACGAACGGCACGAACCGCACCTTCACGGAAGACATCCTGAAGACCGTGATCAAGGAAGTGTTCGAGTCTGGTGGTAGCCCGAAGATTCTGATGGTGACCCCGGCGCACAAGCAGACGGTTTCGGCTTTTGCCGGTATCGCTGCTCAGCGTTACATGGCCCCCTCGGATGCTCCGACGACCATAATTGGCGCAGCGGACATCTATTTGTCCGATTTCGGCAGCGTGTCTTGTGTACCTAACAGATTCATGCTGTCGGGCAACTCTGCTAACGATGTGGCCTTCGTGCTTGATCCCGAGTACGCTGCTGTTGCTTATCTGCGTCCCTTCCAGACCAATGAGTTGGCGAAGAATGGTGACTCGGATCGCACTCAGCTGCTGGTGGAATACACCCTCGAGGTCAAGAACGAAGCCGCTCACGGCATCTGCGCTGACCTGTCGTAAGCCGATTTATCGGTGACAACTAAGGGGGCAGGGGAAACTCAGCCCCCTTTTTCACATGAACATCAACGAAATCGCAAAAAACACCAAGGTAGTCCAGCGCAAGGCTCACACCGCTGATGATGGCGGGATCGTGATCGAGAGTTCGCAGGACGTGGGTGGGATCATTGAGTCCAATAAGGCCCAATTCAACTCATACGATGAGCGTGCTAGATGGAGTGACCATTTATTTGGGAACAAGATCGCTTCGGTTCCTTTGGTGGTGATTGACGATCTCAACAAAAAGGGCATCATGCGGGGATTCCATGTGGTTGACCAGGCTCGATTCAAAGAGTGGCTCAATCATCCTGACAACCGCGCATTCCGCACCCGTCCAGGGAGGGTCTGATGGCTATCTCCACCTATTCCGATCTCAAGACCGCAGTTGCAGACTATCTGGCTCGGTCTGATCTGACCAGCAAGATTCCTGACTTCATCACATTCGCAGAGAACCGCCTTCGCCGGGACTTGCGGATTCGTCAGATGCTCAAGCTGGTCAATGCAGCGATGACCGCTAATGACTCCACGCTATCGCTTCCGAGCGACTTCCTGGAGATGCGGGACATCCATCTGAATACGACTCCAAACTCTGCTTTGGAGTACCTCTCTCCCAATATCTTCTATCGCAATGCCGACGCAACAAACACGGGCGTTCCGAAGAAATACACCCTGTTGGCGAGTGACTTCCAGTTCGCACCAATCCCGGACTCTGCTTACAACGTGCGGATGCTGTACTACGCAGCTCCGACCTATCTGAGCGACTCCAACACCTCAAATGTGTTCCTGGCGAACTGTGCCGATGCGCTGCTTTACGCTTCTTTGGGAGAGGCAGAGCCTTACATCATGAATGATGAGCGTCTGAACACCTGGGCCGCGCTGTATCAAAGGGCAATTGACACTATCACAGCGTCCGATGATCGGGGAGAATACGCAGGTGTTCCCCTGACGATGACTCTCGCACGGAGATAAATATGTCTGAAATCTCAAACTACCTTGAGAATGCGCTAATCAACGCAACTCTGCGGAACACGGCGTATACAAGCCCGACCACGGTCTATGTGGCGCTATACACCACAGACCCTACCGATGCGGATACGGGTACTGAGGTGAGTGGAAATGCTTATGCTCGTCAGAGCGTGACCTTCTCCGCTCCGTCAAACGGTGCAACTTCAAACTCGGCGGCGGTGGAGTTCCCTCAAGCGACTGGTTCGTGGGGGACTGTGGCATTCATTGGCTTGCGAGATGCTCTATCCGGCGGGAATCTGCTGTATCACACGCCTTTGGATGCCTCTAAAACCATCGCCACGGGTGATGTGTTCCGCATCGCTGCTGGTTCGCTCACGGTCACACTGACGTAATGGCTGATCTCTACCCACCGTGGACAATAGACTCCCTTGATAACCTCAAGGCGAGTCTAGATGACCTGACTCTAACGCTTGATTCGCCTCTATACATCACAAGCGTTACTCGGTGGGATGGGGATGCTTCTATTGCGGCTTCTGCGAGTGCTACGGCAAACGGAACACGGGTTCAGTTCGGAGCAGGATCGATTACTGCTGATGCAGCGGTAACGGCTCAAGGCATTCGGGTTCAATTCGGAGCTGGTTCTTTTGAGGGATCGGCCTCGGTTGTTTGTAGTGCAATCCGAGTTCAGTTTGGCTCTGGAGACATCACCACTACCTCTGTGGTGACCTGTCTCGGTGGATTGGTTGCAAGCGGTCAAGCCAGCGTCACGGCAGAGGCCACGGTCACTTGCGTAGCGAATGCGACCTTCTCGGCGTTTGCCTCGGTCAACGCTTTGGCCTCGGTTGGGTGTCTTGCGAATAAGCAAGGCGACGAGTGGAGCAATGTCCAGGTTGATGAGAGTTCATGGACTCCTGTGACCGATACCGAGACAACATGGGATGTCGTCGCAAGCAATTCCGACACATGGACTGATGTTACAGACACCGAAACGAACTGGACTCCAGTTGCCGCTGCTGGTGGAACATGGGTGAGGGTGTGAAATGCCTGAAACTAAGATTACATTCGGAGAGTGGTTGCCAGATCAACCAGGCATCGCTGGTGCGCTTCAAGCCGCATACAACGTCTATCCTCAACAGATTGGATATGGCCCTATCCCGAGCCTGACGGACTACTCAAACTCAGCCTCTGAGAACCTGACTCGCGTCTTCTCTGGGAAGATTGCCAGTTCTTCCACGATGTTTGCCGGGGGAGCGACCAAGCTCTTCAAATACAACTCGACCAACCGCAACCTGAATGATGTGTCCAAGGTTGGTGGGTACACGGGTGGGAATTGGAGCTTTACCCAGTTCGGTGATGTGGTTCTTGCTGCGAACAACTCGCAAAAGATTCAAGCATTTACTCTCAACAGCAGTACCGCTTTCGCCGATGTTGCGGCGGCAGCTCCGGTCTGTAAGTATCTGACTGTTGTCCGTGACTTCGTGGTCGCGGCAAACATCTCGTCCAATCCGAACCGAGTCCAATGGTCTGACATAAACGATGAAACGGACTGGACTCCCGGTGGTGCTTCTCAGTCTGACTTCCAGGACGTCCCTGATGGTGGGGATATACAGGGGATAACTGGTGGAGAGTTCGGACTTGTCTTGTTGGAGAAGTCTGTAGTGCGGATGACCTATATCGGCTCACCGCTTTACTTCCAATTCGACACCATCTCTCGTGAAATCGGGTGCTATGAGCCTGGCTCTGTGACCCAGTACGGGAACATGACCTTCTTCCTGTCGGATGACGGGTTCTATATGTGTGACGGTCAAAGAGTCACACCTATAGGAGCTGAGAAGGTAGACCGCTGGTTCTGGGATGATCTGTCTCCCTCGTACACGAAGTTCAGCGCCGCAATTGATCCCATCAAAAAGGTGGTGATCTGGTGCTATCAGAATGCCAATGCAGGCTATTCGCTCCTGGTTTACAACTGGCAGCTCAATCGCTGGTCTTACGGAGCAACTGCGGCCTCTTACATTTCTTCGGCAGCAACTTCTGCTGTGACGCTTGAGGGTCTTGATCTGTTCTCGGCTTCTATTGATGCGCTAGGCGTGTCTTTGGATGCGCGTCAATGGCTCGGTGGACGGTTGGTATTTGCAGGAATCAGAGATGCCAAGATCGTCACCTTTGAGGGACAGCCTATGTCTGCCTTCATTGAGACTGGCGATCTAGCCTCAAGTGCAAGCATCATCACATTGGCGCGTCCCCAGATTGATAACGGGTCTGCGACTGTTGCTGTGGCATCTCGTGAGATGCTAGACGATGACATCATCTACTCGACAGCGGTGGCTGCGAGCAATGAGAACCGAGTCTCTCTGAGAAGTTCAGGCAAGTACCATCGCGTGAAGGTTGTTCCTACGGGCAACTGGACAACGATGGCCGGGGTTGATGTGAACATCGTCGGGAGGGGCCGTCGATGATGTTTCGTGTTCTTCCCCCGTTTGGCGCTGATCCTCGAGGAATTTCCGAGGTAGTCAATGGGCTGATGAATGGCAAGTCCAACAACACGGGGACTGTCACTCTCGCCACGGGTGGGGCATTGACCACGACTCTCTACGACGAGCGGATCAGTACAGACACGAAGATCATTCTGCTGCCGTTCTCTGCTGCGGCTTATGCCGATCAACTCCCATTTGGAGCGTTTCAGGACTCCACAGATCAGACTGCGGCATCGACCACGGCGGCGTATGCGGTCACCCTGAACACGACTGATTACTCAAACGGGATCACGGTCTCCAACAGTTCTCGGATCAACTTCAAGAATCCTGGGACATACAACATCCAGTTCTCGCTCCAGTTCGCAAATACAGACTCGCAGATTCATGACGTGGACATTTGGTTCAGGAAGAACGGAACCAATGTGGCCGGGAGTAATAGCCGGTACTCAATCCCAAATAAGCATGGCGGCATCAACGGCCATCTGATCGCGGCTCTGAACTACTTTATTGAGCTGGCCGCGAATGACTACATGGAGGTCATGTGGGCAACAACCTCAACAGCGGTTTCGATTGAACAACTCCCTACTCAGACAAGCCCGACCCGTCCGGCGACTCCGAGCGCAATCGTGACGGCAAACTGTGTGTCTATGGCGAGCATTGCAAATGTGTACGTTTCATCGCAGACTCAGGGATCGGCAACTATCAGCCATTACGCTAATTCCACAGCCGATAAGACCTTTGCTTACATTTTGGTGGGATGATGGAAGCACGATTGATTTCCCCCAACGATCTGCGACAATGGTGGGGATTCGTCAGGCCAGGTCTGAAGCAGATTCTGCACAAGACCCCCGAGAACTGGATACCCGAAGACATCTATACAGATTGCTTCAACGGTAAATCTATGTTGTGGGTGGGACTGGTTGACGCAAGGCCAGTGGGGTTCATGGTGTTGCAACCCAAGGGACGCACTCTTCATGTGTGGTGCGCGTACATGGCCGAAGCCGGTTACTTTGAAGAAGGCTGGCAACATCTCATGAACATAGCTCAACAAGGTGATGCTCATCGCATTACTTTTGAATCGTGGCGTCCGGGTTGGGCGCGTAAAGCTAAACAACTCGGATTTAAGCCCCGTTCGTGGGCGCTGGAGGTCTAAATGGGTGGCGGTGGAAGCACAGTAACTCGCACGGAACTTGACCCTAATGTCGCTCCGTATGTCACTTACGGATTGAGCGAGGCGCAGCGTCTTTACGCTACTCCGACACCTCAATACTATCCAGGCCAAACCTATATAGGCCCATCTCAGCAGACTCAAGCCGCACTGTCCGCAGCGCAGACTCGAGCACTTGCCGGGAATCCTTTGGTTGGCCGAGCACAAGGAACTGTCTCTGCGTTGATGCAGGCTCAGAATCCTGCGATGGGCGCATACCAACAGCTCTACAACACTGCCTCTCGTGACCCCTCTCTCGGGTTCTATGAGGCTCTAAAGCAGGGTGAGTTTGCAAACCCGGCAATGGAGCAAGCCAAAGCCACTGCTGGTGGAGAGTATCTCGGTCTAAGCCCGTTCTTCAATCAGGCATTCGATCCCGCAGCCCAACGCGCTCAACAGCAATATATGGACGCGATCCGTCAGGTTCAGTCCACCGCTTCCCGTGCTGGGCGATATGGCTCTGGCGCTGCTCAGGAACTCCAAGACCGCGCAGCAGGACAGTTTGCACAGGCTCTGACTGGTACTGCGGGTCAACTCGCATACCAAGGCTATGGAATGGAGCGAGGCCTTCAAGAGCAGGCTATTGGCCGACTCGGGGCTTTGGGACAGCAGGAACTTGCTAATCGCTTGGCTGGCGCTGGGGCGCTTGGCACCGAGGCTCAACAGGCCTATCAAAACCAACTCGCTGCAGCGGGTGGTGTTGGAACGCTTGCAGGTCAAGACTTGGCTCGCCAGATGGCTGCTGCTCAGTTGGCCCCTGCGCTTGCAGAAACCGACTACGGAGACATCAACAAACTCCTCCAGGCCGGTCAAGCCGCAGAGCAATACCAGCAGGCCGCACTTGAGGCCGATCTGCAGCGGTTTAACTTCATGCAAAACCTTCCTTCGGCCAAGCTCCAGCAGTTCTTGTCTGCAGCGTATGGTTCTCCGATGGGCGGGATTCAAGTTAGCCCGACTTATCGAAACCCGTTGGCTGGTGCTGCGGGTGGTGCGATTCTTGGTCAGGCTCTTGGTGGTACTACCGGAACTGCCGCAGGCGCACTCCTTGGAGGGTTACTGGGATGAGTGGAGCAGAGCCAATCATCGCGGCTGAGGCCATTGGAACCGCTGCGGCGGGTACTGCGGCTGCTGAGGCGGCCGTTGCTGCTGAGGCATTGGCGGCGGCTGAGGCTGCTGCGGCAGCACAAGCTGCTGCGACTGCTGCTGAGGCTACTGCTGCGATGGAGGCAACATCTGCTGCGGCTAGCGCGGGGAATGTGGCAAACCCATTCTTTGATCCGTCTCAGTACGCCAATCAGTTCTCTAAAGGACTATTGCAATCATCAAGTGGGTTGCCTGTCGATCCTTCTATGGGGAATCTCGCTAACGCACCCGGCGCAAGTCTTGCTCCAGCGAGTTTCCGTCCTGAGTTGCTTGCTCCGAATATCGGAAAAGCCGCAAGTGGCTTGACCATGATGCAAGGACTCCAGGCTGCTCGGATGGCTAGCTCATTAGGCCCAAAGCAACAGACCGCAGTAGGGCCACCGATGCGGCGTGGTCAGCCAGTGAATCTTATGCAGCCTGCCTCACTGCTTGAGCAGAAGCGCAAGCGCAACCCGATCATTTCTCTGCTGTGAGGAATAAATGAACGAACTAATCGCACAGCTCTTCGGTTCTCAGCCTTCCTACGCAGGGCAACTCCTGGGTGAAGATGAGGCTCGCCGACTCCAACAACAAGCCCAACAGTCCGGGTTGTTGAATGTTGGTCTCGCTCTCCTTGCGGGGGCTGGCCCATCTCCTCAGCGCAGGGGTGTTGGTGAACTCTTGGCTCAAGGCGTAATGGCCGGTCAGCAGGCCTATCAGGGCGCTTTTACTCGCGCTCTTCAAGAGCAAGCAATTCAAGATCAAATTGCAGAACGCCGACTTATGCAGTCCGAGCGTATGCGGGCTTTGCAAGAACAGCAGATGGCTCAACAGGCATTGCCTCAAGTTCTTCGCAGGCCAGCAACTGAGGTATATGGCGAAGACATCATGGGCCAAAAAGTTGGGGAGGGCGTTAAATATGGCGCGCCTCAACTTGATCTTGGTGCGCTTTTATCTCTCCCGCTCGGCGTTCAGCAGCGTCTGATGCCTGTTGTTTCTGGTGCTGCCGAGGCTATTCCTAAGTTCCGAAAGGCCGGTTTAACTGGTGAAGGTGGCACACAAGAAAATCCGTTTGTTGTGTTTACTCAAGATCCAACTGTTCCGCAAAATGTTCGCACTATTGCGGAGCAATACGCCAGGAGCTTCTCATCTGGACAACTTGATCCTGAGAAGGCTGATGAGCGTGTTCGACAGTTGGGTGAGATGGTGCAGCGCTCACAGCAGTTCCAACAAACACAAAGTGGACTAGAGGCGGCTAGAGCACAATCCGCTGCAGCAACCGCAGCTTCTCAAGGTATTCAGCAGCAAATGCTTGAGTTGCGCAGGGAAGCAGAGGCAGCCAAACCTGAGCAATTCTCGTATCAGCAGAAGAAGGATTTTGATGTTGTCGCTGAAGCAAAAGATGCAGCAAGACAAGCTGGGTCAAATGCATCAATTGCACAGCGAGCATCGACACTGCTGAAGGATGCTTATTCTGGAGCAGTTGAGGCTGGTTTTAAAGGCGCTCTTGGGGCTGTTGGTGTTTCTACTAAGGCCAAAGAAGCAAACGATAGCTTGATGCGACTGTCTAATCAATTGGCTGTCAATGCACCAAAATTTACAGGCCCAACCTCTGATCGGGATGCTGCTCGATACGATGCTGCGGTTGGTGATCTTGCCAATCCAAGTAAGTCAATTGAGTCTAAACGGGCAGCCTTGAAGGACATCAAGGAATTGAGCGAAAAAGCCAAGGCTTATGCAGATCAAGCAGAGCAGTATTACTACTCAAACAAGAAGTCTTTGCGTGGATTTCAGTTTAAAGAACCCAATCCTTACGATGGGATGTAAACATGACTCAGCCATCACAAAAAGCGATTGAGTACCTTCTGGCAAACCCGGAGACTGCCGATTTCTTTGATGAGAAGTTCGGTACTGGCGCTGCCCAGAAAATCCTAGCTCCTGCTCAAGCGCAGTCTACCTATGCGGCGATGCGCCCAAGCCAGGTTGCATCAACTGCGGTTGCGAACATCCCTTCGTCTGCTGCAAAGATGGCAGGCGATATTTATGAAACAGTGACAAGCCCAATTAAGACAACCAAAGCAATTTGGGATGTCGCCGCCGGTGGACTTCAAAATCTTCTGCCTGAGCGCTTGGTGCAGTTGATTGGCGAGGACAAGCCAGCCCGTGAAGCCGCTTCTGCGGTTGCTCAGTTTTACCGTGATCGTTATGGTTCGGAAGAAGGCTTCAAGAAAGCCATTGCGACTGATCCGGTTGGAGTGATGGCTGATCTCAGCACGGTTCTGACGGGTGGGGCATCTGGAACCAGTCGAGTGGCCCCGGCAACCTCATCAGCATTGCGTCAAGCGGCCGCTTATGTTGATCCGCTGTCTCTTGCGGCAAAGACCACAGCAGGCGTAACAGATGTCACTAAAAAGGTAGTTCCTGCAGTTCTTGGCGCTAGGGTTGGAGCTGGACCGGAGGCTGTAAGTCAAGCATTCCAAGCCGGTAAAAGGGGAGGGGCTGAAGCAACGCAATTCCGTCAAAACATTCGAGGTCAAGCGGATATGCTTGATGCGCTTGAGGCGGCCAGGAGCAACCTGGAGGCTATTCGTCAACAGCGTGGAGAAGTCTATCGCGCAGGAATGGCGAATATCAAAGGCGATAAGACTGTTCTAAGTTTTGATGGAATTGATAAGGCTCTTAACAAGGCTTACGAAGATTTCACATTCAAAGGAAAGCCAAAGAACGATTTAGCGATTCAAAAGCTGAATGAAGCGAAAGCCAAAATTGATGAGTGGAAAACTTATGACCCTGCAGAGTTCCACACTCCAGAGGGCATGGATGCTCTAAAGCAGCAAGTTGGTCAAATCATTGAAGATTTGAAGCCTCGCACCCCTTCTGATACGGCCGTAAAAGGAATTTACGGTGCTATCAAGAACGAGATCAATACTCAGGCACCAACATACGCCAAGACAATGAAGGCGTATTCAGATGCCACAGATCAAATTCTTGAGATCCAGCAAGCTCTTTCCATCAAAGACAAGACTTCCGCTGATACTGCCATGCGTAAGCTGCAGTCAATCATGCGGAACAATGTCAACACAAACTTTGGCCAGCGTTTGAGTCTTGCGAAGGAACTGGAACAGGCTGGTGGGCAGATGATGCTTCCGGCTCTTGCTGGGCAGGCTCTTTCATCCATCACACCAAGAGGCATTCAAGGCGCTACAGCGCCACTTGAAGCGGCCACTATGTTTGGTCTTGGTGGTGGCCCAGCCGCATTGATTAGTGCGGCAACCTCATCTCCTCGCTTGGTTGGGGAAGCCGCATTTATGGCAGGTCAAGCCGCAGCAGTGCCTGGAAGGGTTGGCCGTGGATTGTTGGATCTTGAGCAGCGCCTGCCAGCAGAACTTCAGATTACTCCGCGAGCGGCCGGTATGCAAATGCCAGAGATAGACTTCAGGACGCTCAATCTCTTGTATCAGCTTCGTCAGCGCGAAGAAGAGAACCAGTAAGAGGAATAAATCATGCCGAAGACCAAAATCTCAGAATTCTCCGCAACCCCTGGTAATAACACCGATATTGACGGGATCAACATTGCGGAAGGCTGCGCCCCGAGTGGTATCAACGATGCCATTCGTGAGCTTATGGCCCAGCTCAAGGACTTCCAGTCCGGTGCTGCTGGTGACTCAATCACCGTGGTAGGAACGCTTGCTGCCAAAGGTACTTCCTCCTCTGGGGCCGATCTGAAGCTGTACGAGGACACCGACAACGGCACGAACTATGTCGGCTTCATCGCTCCTGCTTCCATCGCTTCTAATGTCCAATGGACGCTTCCGAGTGCTGATGGATCATCTGGTCAAGCACTCCAAACAAACGGCTCTGGAACGCTCTCCTTTGCGACTCTGGGCATCTCTGCTGGTGGTACGGGTCAAACCACGGCAAACGCCGCTTTTAACGCTCTAGCGCCCTCCCAGACCTCGAATGCTGGTCGGTATCTCAAGACTGACGGAACAAACACTTCCTGGGACTTGCTGGATATTTCCACAGCAGACATCACGGGGACTCTGCCTGTTGCCAATGGGGGAACGGGCCTTACTGCTCTTGGAACGGGCGTACAGACCGCTCTGGGTCAGAATGTGACCGGCTCTGGTGGGATTGTTCTCGCAAGCTCTCCAAGCCTGACAACCCCCAATCTGGGCACTCCTTCTGCAGTCACTCTGACCAACGCCACCGGACTGCCTCTGAGCACTGGCGTGACGGGAACCCTCGCAACCACCAACGGTGGTACGGGACTGACCTCCTTCACCGCCAACGGTGTGGTGTATGCATCGTCTACATCTGCGCTGACCACGGGGAGTGCGCTGACGTTTGATGGTTCAGCACTTTATATAAATGGTGGTGCATCAGGGATTCCTATCACACTAAACAACAACACTGGTAGCAACACGAACTTGGCGTTTAGTGAAGGCAACACAGCCAAATGGTATCTGCGAAACATCACTGGCAATGGCGGCTTCAGTTTTTATGATGTAAACGCTGGCTCGGAGGGTATGCGCCTGACCTCTACCGGGTTGGGCATTGGGACGAGTTCGCCTGCTGGCAAGTTGCATGTTGCTGGACAAACAAGAATTCAAGACAGTGCAAGCACATCAAATTACATTCTGATTGGTTCTGGGGCAAACGCACCTCGCGGTGGAAACTCTGTAATGGCGCAGACCAGCAGCATGGTCATGGGAACAGAAGGCGCGGCTCCTCTGATTTTCATTACCAATGCTGCCGAGCAGATGCGCCTTGACTCCTCCGGCAACCTCGGCCTCGGGGTGACGCCTCAAAGCTGGTCAACCTATGCCGCAATAGAAATAAGCAAAGGATCTGGCGGGTATTTAGTAAATAACGCCGCCAGTGGATTTATTGGTGTTGGTCAAAACGTATATTACAACGGTGGATATAAGTACGCTGCCAACGGAGCCTCATCCTTTTATTACCAACAAGGTGGTTCGCATGTTTGGCAGTACGCAGCCTCCGGCACCGCAGGAAACGCCATCAGTTTCACGCAGGCGCTAACACTCAACGCTAACGGCGCTCTTGTCCTGCAAGGCGGCAACACCTCTGCAAGCGGTGTTGGTGTGGCCTTCCCCGCCACTCAAGTCGCATCGTCTGACGCGAACACGTTGGATGATTATGAGGAGGGGACTTTTACTGCGACCTTAAAGGGGGGCACCACAGACCCAACAACGCCGGTTACGACAACTGGTTACTACACAAAAATTGGAAATCTCGTCAATGTAGTCATTCAGTTTAGCAATGTAACTACAACCGGCGCAGCGGGTGAGGCATACGCCACTGGGCTCCCGTTCACTTCATCTGCCAGTTCTTCAGAAGTTGGCTCTGTTATGTGCTATCAATTTGATTTTAATGGACTAACCTCCGTATCTTGTTATGTTGGGGCAGGCACAACAAATTTGTTCCCATATATGTCGGGTAATAATTCCGCATGGAATGGGGTGCTTCATAACGCAGGTACTGGCAGATATCTATGGATGTCGGTTACTTATCGCGCAGCGTAAAAATTGCTAAGTAAAGGAAAAACCATGTCAACATTCACCGAAGTCGTATACATCTCTCAGTTTGACATTCAGCCCAACGGCTGCATCAATGTTCGCAAGACCACTGATGTGCTCAAGGACGGAGTTGTCATCTCCTCGACCTACTGGCGTTGCGTCCTTGTGCCCAACGACCCGCAGGCATCCACGGTATTAAATGAGGCTTACTACCTCAACATCGCCAACTACGCTTGGAGCCAACCATCTCCGCAGCCGTATGACCCGAATCCTCCGCAGCAATGATTACTCAGGCTCAAGTAGCACACTGCTTTGAGTACAGGGACGGCCTCCTGTACTGGAAAGGTGTGACGCATCCAAACAAGCAGCACCTAACAGACAAGCCTGCCGGGTCGCTGCACAAGACTGGATACCGTCATGTCACATGGATGGGCAAGGTATACAAGGCGCACAGGTTGATTTTCCTGATGCACCACGGCTATCTACCTCCTGAAGTCGATCACATCAACGGCGACAGGGCAGACAACCGGATTGAGAACCTACGCGCCGCAAACCGCAGCGAGAACCAATGCAATCGGGGCGCACTCTCAAGCAACACCTCCGGCCATCCCGGTGTGTCGTGGCACAAGAAAAGCAAGGCTTGGACAGTGCGCGTGATGAAGAACGGCAAGCAGCGCCTGATCGGATACTTCAAAGACCTAGAGTTGGCCGCGCTGGTATCCGCAGAGGCTCGGGCCAAGTTCCACGGCCAGTTTGCCCATCAAATCCCTCCGCGCACGGGTTGCGCAACTTGAAGCCAAGTAACCAACGAAAGGAATGAAAATGACCACGACTTGGAAGATCACTAACTGTGACCACAAGACCTCTAACGGTTTTATCACCACAGCCCACTGGACTGCTACTGCTGTAGACGGAGACTTCACTGCTTCGATCTACTCCACCTGCTCATGGGATGGAACTCCTACGATTCCCTATGCCAATGTGACTGAGGCTGAAGTGCTTCAGTGGTGCTGGGACTCGGGAGTGGATAAGGCTGCTACTGAGGCTGCTCTGGCTCAGAACATCGCCTTGCAGAAGAACCCCGTATCGGAGTCTGGACTGCCTTGGGATAAATAAGGGCATCCCACCGGCCCTTGACGGTGGAACTAGGAGATCAGAATGGGCAACAACACAAAAACCCAGACTGTAACGATTGACGGTGTTGAGCACGAACTCGACAATTTCACCCAAGACCAGAAGATGCTTCTAGAGCATTGTTTGGATCTTGATCGTAAGCTGGCCTCATGTTCTTTCCAAATGGATCAGCTCCGTGTTGGAAAAGAGGCTTTCCTCTCAATGCTAAAGAAGTCTTTGGAAGATGGAACAAGTGGAAGCCCGCCTCTCGACTCATGAAGCCAAAAAAGGCCCAGTGTCATTTGTCGGCGAAAAGTTCACTAAAGAGTTGGTGAGTGAATATATTTCATATGACCCAACAACAGGCTCTTTCAAAAGACTGAAGGCATCAGGGCCGATAAAAGCCGGGGACAAGGTTGGCACCATAGGAAAAAGATATGTCCAAATAGGTGTTTGTGGAAAAAGATTTAGGGCGCATCAACTGGCGTGGTTTTTGACTTATGGATATATGCCTAAGACAATAGATCACATCAATGGTGATGGACTAGATAACAGACTTTGCAACCTGCGCGAAGTCACTCGGCAACAAAACATTTGGAACCACAGGAAGCCGCCAAGCCACAACACCACAGGCTTTCTAGGCGTTTCATATTTCAAAGCAGGCAAAAAATTTTCGGCGCACATAAACATTGATGGTAAGAAAATTCATCTTGGATATTTTGATGAGCCTGAAATTGCACACCAGGCATATTTAAATGCAAAGCGGAGATTGCATTCATCATGCACGATATAAAGATGATTACGGAGACAGACGCAAAGCTGTCTACGCATGAGCAAGTTTGTTCTCAACGCTACGAGGCGATTGAGAAGCGCCTTGATGAAGGCAGCAAACGGATGTCTCGGATTGAGACTTGGCTTTACATCACGCTTGGTGCAGTGCTTCTTGGGCCTGGTGCAATGGCCGATGTGGTAAAGAAGGTCATAGGGCTGTGATTGATCCGTTGACCGCAATGGCTGCTGTTTCTACAGCGGTCAACTTAATCAAGAAAGCCTCAAAGACTGTCGATGATGTACGGTCTCTTGGGCCTTTGTTGGGGAAGTATTTCGATGCCAAGCATGAGGCAACGAAAGCGGTCAACCACGCCAAGAAAAAGGGCGGCTCCAACATGGGAGCTGCGATCCAGGCCGAACTGGAGTTGATGCAGCAGAAGTCTTTTGAGGAAGAGCTGAAGATGCTCTTTTTCCAAAGCGGCAATGCTGATGTCTGGCAGAACATCCAGATCCGTGTGGCCCAGATGAACCGGGATGACGCTCACAACGCCCGGAAAGAAAAGGAAGCCGCCGAAAGACGAAGAAAGGCCATTGCTCAAGCCGTAGAGACCGGGATAGGCGTTGCCCTGATCCTGGCTGCTTTAGGAGGTATGGGATACATGGCCGTCCTGGGATATGGACACTGCAAGGAGACCCGTCAATGTGGGTTCTAAAGCCCTCTCCTACTGCCTCAAGGTCCGAGAGAGAGGCCTATGTCAAACAGTGGGCTGCTCTGACCATTTCCATCTTTGCTTTGCTCTTAGCAATAAACGGGATGTACGGGTCCAGCAACTCGAGCAAGGTTCTAAACGGAACCATCGCTGCGAATAACTACTGGGCTTGGTTCCAAGCCAAGAATGTACGGGCGACCATCTATGAGACCTCTGGCAGAGAAGACAAAGCAGAAAAGCAAAGAGCCGACATGGAGGAAATATCTGAGAAGGCTCGGTCTGCAGAGGCTGCTCGTGATGCCGCGAAATCCCGGTCACCATACTTCTCGTATGCGGGTATGGCGCTCCAGCTGTCAATCGTCTTATCTTCTGCCGCCATTCTTGCAGTGATGATGCCTCTTCTGTATGCGTCTATCGCTGTAGGAGGGGTTGGGATGGGCCTGTTCATTTACGCGATGGTGATCTGATGCTAAGTCTTATCTCTACCCTTGGTGGGCTTTTAATCTCTGGCCTTCCGAAACTCTTAGAGTTCTTCCAGGCCAAAGCGGACCAGGCTCACGAGCGTGATCTGGCAAAGATTTCTGCCGAGCGTGACCTACAGATGGCCGCTCAAGGCTTTGCTGCTCAACAGCGGATTGAGGAGCTGAAGACCGACCAAGTGGCAATGCAGACCCAGGCCCAGATGACCCAGGCGGCTCTGGACCACGATAAACAGGTCTTGGAGAAGGCCTCGAGGTGGGTGGCAAATTATGTCGGGACTGTAAGACCTACAGTTACCTACATCTTCATTCTTGAGTTGGTCGCCATCAACGCCGCGATCACTTATTACGCTTTCACCGACCCGAATCTGATCCGATCAATGGATGACTTCCTTAAAGTCTCCACGGTGATCTTCAGCGAGGAAGAGATGTCCATGCTGGGAGGCATTCTCGGGTTTTGGTTTGGTTCTCGGAGCTGGTCCAAGAAGTGAAAACCTCGGATAGAGGAATTGAGTTGATGCACCATTTTGAGGGGTGCAGACTCAAGCCTTATTTGTGCCCTGCAACGATCTGGACGATTGGGTATGGTCATGTTCTATACCAAGACCAGATCAGGCTTCCTGTGGTCCGTAAAGAGGGCTACACAGGCCAATTAAGGGGCGACTACCCTTTGAGAGCGGAGGACTCCCGTGTCTGGTCCAAGCAAGAGGTGGAAGATTTGTTCCGAGGTGACATCATCACTTTTGAACGGGGTGTTCTTCGGCTTGTTCCCGGTGTTACTGAGCATCAAGGCGCATTCGATGCTTTGGTCTCTTTTGCTTACAACGCAGGGCTAGGCAACCTCCAACGCTCCCAGATTCGCATCAAAGCAAACCGAGGAGAGTGGGAGAAAGCCGCCGATCACCTCATGGATTGGACCAAAGGCGGCGGGAAGGTCTTACCTGGCTTGGTGAAACGCCGCCAAGCCGAGAGAGATTTGTTTCTCTCTGGGATGAAATAACGCCCCATCCCTACCGCACGGGCCTCGGTGCCTGTTGTCGATACAAGAGCCGATTCCACGCCTTCCCTTGGCTGGGTTGGCCGCGCAGCACATCACCACGACTCCCGAGTTGTATCGAGGATTGTCTAGGTGTTCTCGGTAGTGAGCGCATTTCTTACACAGTTCCCTGTCTTTGTCCCATGTGTACTTCGGAAGCATTGAAGGTCTTACTTAGGTTGAGTTTGGCCTGATTGTTTTCGTACTTGAGATGAAGATGGAAGATCGAAGCCACTGCTTTTTTCTTCTTTTTTCGTGCCCTGCGGTTGTATTCCGGGTGTCCTAACTTGGGAGGTCTCTTTGCGTCTGGCAGGTTTCCTGCGGCCCATACAGCCCTTGGATAGAGCCTTCCACCGTCCTCATCTCTGCGGTAGGACTGGATGTATATCACGCCTGGTTTCTTTTGGCGTGTGGAGCCTATAAAGCTCCTGATACGGTCTAGATCAATCCTCAGCTGGTCTGCGATTTCTCTCATGGTCATCGGGCCTAGTTCTTTGAGTAGGTCCACGATCTGTTGTCTGCTGATTGAGTTCTTCAAGGATGGCCTTTAAGACTTCTTCTTTTGTTGGTGATCGGTTTCCTTCAGGGGTATGGATTGTGGCCCCTATAAGGTACGCATGAGCCAGTATGAGGGCTTTCATTGGAAGATGAATCTCAAGATGAGAGCAAGAGTCACAAACGGAGACAGGAAGATCACCGCTAGAAAGGTGAGCATCCAGAGAGTGACGAACACCTCACCGAGCTTCATTTTCGTACTCCAGCTTGGCCTTCATTAATGCTGTTCGAGTGATTGATAAAGCATGGGGACTCAGATTGATGATCCCCTCTACTTGCCTCAGAGCCTTCACCAGTTCAGCGTTGAGCGCTTCAAGTTCGTTGATGTGCTCAATGGCCCGCTTGAGGGCTTGGCCGAGTTCCTGCTCAGGCTCGGCAAGGGCTGCGCGGAGGGCGTTGATGGCATCTCGCACATTTCCGTCAATGGCATTAGGAGGGTGCTCACCTGTGGTGCTTGCGTAGCAGATCAGGCTGTCCGTGTAGGGATAGACGGACTCCAACGCCTCAAGCGCCTGCTGCATTGCTTCTCTGCTCATGTTTCCCTCACAAAAATCCCGTCTTTGGTCAGAGTGCCCTTACGGTCTTTGATCTCCTCATAAGCCCGTTTGAGACAGGCCACGAGGTCTAAACCGGCCAGGTCAGCCGCCAGGATCAGAGTCACCAGGACATCTCCAAAGCCATCAATCTGGGCTTCCCTGTTTCCTTTGAGAGTCGCCGCGACCAGCTCTCCCAACTCTTCTACGCACTTGAGGAGTTGCTTCTCTGTAGTGGAGTTGGGGATGATCTGACGGGCCTCAGCCCAGCGCAGGATCTCAATTTCTAGGTTTCGATACATTTTTCAATCAGTGTGTTAATTGGAGCCGATCACCAAGTTTGCGGCCAATGTCTGCTAAACGGTCTTTGATCTGATCTACTGACTTTGGCCCCATATCTGGTATTTCCAAAAGATCCGATTCTGTTTGAGTGCATAAAGCATCAATCGTCCAAATTTTCTCGAAGAAAAGGCATCTTGCTGGCCTAAGTGGAAGACTCAGGATCTGCCAGGGAGTGAGCTTTTCTGCAACAAGAAAGCTAAGGATGTGATGTAAATCTTCGCCCGTCATCTCATTTACAGAATAAATGTTTGATTTTTCTTTACTCACTTCACTCTCCTAACCCAGCCTGGTTCTTTCTTCTCTTGGAACACTGGCTTTCCAGCACTCGGAGGAGTCCAGCCGTACTTTCTCCATGTGGCCTGAACATCAGCCCCCGAAGTCCATTTGAAATCTGGATGCCCCACCGGAATCCACGGCATTGTTTTCTTCACTTGATTGCCCATCTTGCTTCTAACTCCCTCACAAGAGACACCACATCCATTGCCCAGGCTGTTTTGCCGGTCATATACTTGGTGTGCCGACTAGCGATTTGGAGGATCTCCTTTTCCTCCAGCTTTTTCGTCTTTACTGGCTCTGGAATGATCTCAGTTGCTGCAGCCCACACGATTCGGCTTCTCCCTGACTGACCGCGCCTGCGGATACCAGAGTCGAAGATGAATCCCTTCCTTCGCAAAGGAGCGATCCTTGGGGTGATTGATTGCAGGGACTTGTTTAGCGAGAAGGCCAGCTCTTCAGCGGTCAAGGACTTGAACTTCAGCAGTCCATAGACCCTTGCCTCCAGCTCGCTAATGTCCAGCGCCGCAGCCTCTTTCGAGGTCTCTGGATCGTCTTTACGGTGTGCTCCGTGCATCATTGGCTCCATTCGTTTCATTACGGATGATAAGACTGCTTAGAACTCAATGTCTCGGGGATTTCCCTTCTTCATGGGGCGATCTTCTTCCCGAGGGGCGTTCATGTAGGCCCAACCGTCCCAACCACCCTCCTTAAACGGAGAGCAGTCCAGCTTCAGCATAGGACCGTTTTTCGTATCAATGACCGATCCAATGCGGAGGTAACGCTTCTTTTCATCGCCATCTTTGTTGGTGTAGGTTCCGACAATGGCTGTGACTTCGTATAGAACTTTGCTCATATTGATTCCAGTTTTTTCACTTTCTCATCGACTTCAGCCAGGAACTTAACGATCTCGGCTTCCATCTCCACAATCAGCTTCTCATCTCGCTCAACGCGAATAATCAGAAGCTGAAGTCTTTGCGGCATCCTCGGGTCGAAACACACGAAGTCACACCACTTTTTATCCGTGCAGCGCATCTGAAGTTGCATCTGCTTCAGATACTTATCTGGGATCTTTCTGTTTAGTTGCATCTCAATCATGGTGGCCGTCTCAGGGCACTTGATCTCGATGAGTCCATCGCCAACGATTCCGTCTGGGCTGGCCCCACACATCTCAATAGAGGGGTGAGGAATGAACCCCACCTCTTCCACAAGATTCCCGGTCTGGGCCTCGTATGCGGCTCTGGCGTTGGCTTCTTGTTCTACACCCCAGTCCATCGCTGCGTTGGAGTAGGTTTTTGCAGGCTGGCCGGTCATTCTCTCCACGACCAGCTGGGCCTGGTAGTTCTCCCGATCCGCTGAATAACCGGTCTTGGTCTTTGCCATGACCTTATACACAGAGGAAGCGGTGACCTTACCGGCCCGTTGAGCGAACCATTCGGGTGTGCGCTGTTCCATTACGCTTCATCCTCGTCTTTTCCAACAACATCAATCTGAAGTTCGCCTCCAAATAAAAGCACGATTTCATCAAAGTTAACTTTATGAAGTCTCAACTTTTCAGTGATTGCATTGCACCTGGCCGCCATTGGTTCTATCTCTTCCCATAACTTTCTTCCGCGTTCAACTATCTCGTTGTATTCACGCTCAAGCTCACGCGCTTCTTTGACTTTCATTTTGCGGCTCCTTTCATTGCTGCGTCTTTCAGACTCTTTTGATTGCGAGTCCAGAACCTGGCTTTAGCTGCAGACACCGGGATCTTCTTGAACTCTGCCTCTAAAACAGAAAGGCCTTCCATCGCTGCTCCGCGAAGGTTATCCAGGTGTTCATCTTCAAACGCCTGGTCTTCGCTAGGCAGAACTTCGTGCGTGTGGTTTTCGGTGTCGTTATCGCCTTCTGTTGGGATAGCGAATGCCTGGAATGCTGCGTACTTGTATGCCGCGCTCATGGCTTTGTTTGTGGCCTTGTCTCCCGAGTCCATCGCCTCACCGAATGTCTTGATGGTGTGCTTTGATCCATCCTCAGATGAGACTAAATCAAACTCCATCTCTACGGTGATGAAGAACAGATTCCCACCGCTGTTTGACTTGCGCTCTACACACTGGCGAGAAAGCACTCGAGGCAGGATGCAGAGGCCATGCTTCGCCAAAAGCGGAGAGATGGTGTTGTAGACATCATCAATGCCACGGAAGTTGTATCCATTGCCCTGTGGGTTCCTGCGGCTCTTGGTGATGCCGATGGATGCCAGTTCAGCCTGGACTGCGTTGATTGCTTTGTAGACGCTCATAGGTAGAAGAAAAAGAAGGTTGCACCACAGAGACCGAGGAAGATGGCAAACAGCACATCCATTGCTCCAGAACGGCGAGCTTCGATCTCTTCTTCACGGGGACGATAGGCGTATCTCATTTCGGACCCTTTACTAAAGCCCAGAACCAAACTGGCTCTTTAAGACCGGTTGCAGAGTCTGTGAAGTCTTTGCCATCCCAGTCACCCCAAAACACCTCTCCTTTGTAGTAAAGGACTAGGCCAACTTCTTCGGGGGGTTCCAGCTCATTGATGGAATACCACTTAATGGTCTCGTTCATTCTTCCCACTCCTGAACCGGGGGGAATGCATCGTCATAGGCCCACAGCTTGCCTTCAGGGCCACATTGACCATGAAGTGCCCGGACGGTTGTGCAGAACTTGGGAGTGGTCTGCCCCGTCACGAAGTCAATCTTTTGTGTGTCTGGGTGGCCGCACTGGGAGAACGCTGACGGCTCTCTCTCGCTATGGATGTAGTGCTGGCACCGATTGCAGGGAAGGATCTTCATTTGTCGCTCCAGAGACCGCGAAATAGCGGCATGGATGTAACTGTAAGCGATCTTATGGGCATGAGAACTAGGACTTTCCCTAAGTTCCCTTATGTAAACCTCGCTTACACTCAAGCGGGGCCAGGAACGGGTTAGCTCCGTGCGGCCTGGTATCACGAATTATCAGCAGGCAGCCACTCTGCTTTATGAGAGCTGGCCCCACCCAAGGAAAGACATGGACAAGAAAGAGCTAATCGAGAAGGCCGGTGGTGTTACGGCTCTGGCGAAGCTGTTGAACATCAAGCCCCCCGCGATTTACCAATGGAAGGCCGTTCCGCAGCTTCGGCTTCTCCAACTCAAAGAGCTGCGTCCTGAATGGTTTGAGGTGAAAGAATGAAAAAACTCGCTGTTGTCTGTTCCCTGCTTCTTCTGGGAGCGAATGCTCATGCTGCTTGCACGACTCACACAATGATTGTCAACGGCAAGGTCATCACTTGCACGACTTGCTGCCACGGCCAAGAGCCGTACAGGACTTGCACGACCACTTGCAACTGATGTAAAGTGTTGCGAAACCCGGCTAGGAAGGGAGTAGCTACCCTTCCGAAGAGCGTTAGACCCCGCCTGCCGTTGGTTTCCTTTAGGGTCTGTTAAAGGGTCGAAATGCGTTACTACCAGTTCCACATCGGGGACTATGCGTCCCACACGCGCCACCTCAACCACACCGAGGATCTGGCCTACCGGCGACTGCTGGACTTCTACTACCTGCACGAACAACCGATAAAGCAGCGCGAAATCGCAAGGCAGATCGGGATGCGCGATTGCGAGCAAGAAGTCCTTTCTGTCCTTGAAGAGTTTTTCGTGTCCACGGATGTCGGGTACATCAACCCTCGCGCAGACCGCGAGATTGATGCTTACAGAGCCATGAAAGACGCTGGCAAGCGGGGCGCTGAAAAGAGGTGGGGACAAGACAAATCAAGCACTTCTGATGGCCCCCCTATAGCCACCCCATGCCCACCCCATAGCCACCCTAATGACACCCCAATAGCAACCATAAACCATGAACCAGTAACCAGTAATAAAGAAGAAGCTAAAGCTTCTTTGTCGGGAACTGTGTTCCCGCCATGTCCACATGGTCAAGTCTTAGAGCTTTGGAAGCAAAGACTCCCGCACCTGTCACAGCCAAGAACCTGGGAAGGTGCTAGGCAGTCGGCGCTGAAGGGGAGGTGGAATCAGGCAGCAAAAAAATCCACTTGGTCTGATGGGTACTCAACGCAGGAAGAAGGGCTGAAGTGGTGGGATTCCTTCTTCACATACATCGCAAACGACACTAAGCTTGCTTCAGGCTTTGAGACAAGCGGGAGAGTGTGGAGGCCTGATCTGCCGTGGATTCTCAATGCCACGAACTTTGCCAAGATCATTGATGGGAAGTATCAGAAATGACTTTCAAGAAAGCAGAAACAACCGAAGAGATTCAAACGCTCAAGTGCGCGATGCCTGGCTGCTTCAATGTTTGGACTGTCGATCTAGGCCGCGGGATGTGCTCTGTTCACCAGTGGGAGCCAAGGCAAGAAATTCGACAAAACACCAAGATTTCAGATGCCGACAGGTCAGCAGTCCTGAGAAAGATTCGAGAGATCGGTCAAGGTGGCGACAAGGCCTGGGCGCACCAGCTCAAGGCTAGAGATGAGGCAGGTGAAACTCTCACGCCACATCAGCGCAGGTTATACAAGGAGGCGCTGAAGTGAACTACTACGAAGCCCACAAACTTCAGCAACTCCAAAACATTTTGAGGCGCTAATGTGGTTGATCTCAAAAGCCCTTTACGAGAGCTTGCACTCTTCGCAGGAGCTGGAGGTGGAATCCTTGGGGGAAAGCTCCTTGGATGGCAAACAGTCTGCGCCGTTGAGTGGGAGCCATACGCAGCTTGCGTACTTGCCGCCCGACAAAATGACGGCCTTCTCCCGCCTTTCCCGATTTGGGATGACATTCAAACCTTTGACGGCAGACCGTGGAGAGGAATTGTTGATGTCGTTTCGGGAGGCTTTCCCTGCCAGGACATCTCAGTCGCTGGGGGGGGGGCTGGAATCGAAGGCGAGCGAAGCGGGATGTGGCGAGAGATGGCGCGGGTCATTCGTGAAGTACGACCCCGATTCGTCTTTGTGGAGAACTCACCAATGCTCACTTCTCGGGGACTTGGAACCGTTCTCGGAGACTTGGCCGAGCTGGGGTTTGATGCGCGATGGGGAGTGCTGGGAGCAGCAGATATCGGTGCGCCGCATCAGAGAGACCGGATCTGGATTGTGGCCCACTCCCGTGAAATCGGACTCGGCAGCGAGAAGACCAAGCAAAGGATGGAAAGGGGATTCAGACCTTCCATCGGTTGTGTGGACAAGAACTGGTGGCTTAGAGAACCCGAGCAAACCTCCCGCGAGATTGAACCCGGAATGGGTAGCGTGGTTGATGGGATGGCCTCGCGGATGGACGAGCTTGCGGCCCTTGGAAATGGGCAAGTCCCTTTGTGTGCTGCAACCGCATGGAGAGAATTGAGTGAACTACTTTGAAGCCCACAAACTTCTGAATGAGGTCAAAGATGGAACCAACCACTCCACAGAACTCATCACCCACGCCCTATACCTCACAGGAGACCTGGAGGATGGAATGCGAGGCTCGGGAATGGATTCGGATATTCAACGACATCAAAGCCACGAAGGGACTAGAAGCAGCGGCTGGGTGGTGGGGCAACACAATATCTAATATCGAGAAAAGACGGGGCAAAGATTCAGCCGAGCAGTTACGGAGAAAAATGAATGAGCTTCGTAGTATTCACTGTTGAAGGCCCACCTCAAGGCAAAGGACGACCCCGGTTCCGAAGGGCTGGAAATTTCGTCTCAACTTACACCGATCAGAAGACCAAGGACTACGAGGCCACGATCAAGGCCTGGGCACAACGCGCAATTGGCTCAGGAAGCCCCCTAGAAGGCCCTGTATCGGTCGATCTCTACATCAGGATAGGCGTACCGGCATCTACATCAAAAAAGCTCACAGAGGCCTGCATCCGAAACGAGAAGCTGCCAACAAAGAAGCCCGATATAGATAACATAATCAAGGCATATTTAGACGCAATGAATGGAATTGTATATATAGACGATACCCAGGTCGTGAGATTATCCGCAAAGAAGGTATTTTCTCTTGTGCCTGGTGTAGATGTTTGTGTGGTGCAAATATGAACGCAAATGCAGCGGTGGACTTCATTAT
>Ga0208546_1000139_pt1 | contig 34864 bp, 49 predicted proteins | sample DEB19_08_DNA_4_FD_184528 | JGI IMG/M metagenome (GOLD analysis project Ga0208546, IMG submission 184528) | Aqueous microbial communities from the Delaware River and Bay under freshwater to marine salinity gradient to study organic matter... | ecosystem: Environmental > Aquatic > Marine > Coastal...
AGGCGAAGGGGATGGTGGACTGACGCGCGGTCGCTACTCGCAAGAGTAGACGCTCTCCGACCGCCGCAGCTGCAGCCATCGCGGCACGGTCGTGAAGGACTTGTCGCGGAACAGGACGCGGTTGGTCGGCTGGATGGTCAGGCGACCGCCATCGGTTCGCAGGAACATGAACTCCTTCGCCTGCGCCGGCGCGTGTGTGTAGGCGTCCCCGACCGGGATGGCCGTGAACAGGTATTCCGCGCCCAGCTCGGCGTCTGCCGCGCGCACGATCGCGCCGAGGCCGTCGAGGTAGTCGTAGGTGTGCAAGGAGAACTGCGAGCCATAGCAGTCCCATTCCTGCGCGTCCTTGATCGTCCACGGATCGGGATCGGTGCAGAACGCCAGCGCGTGAGGCGGGAGGTCTCGGTAGACCGCGCCGCACTCGAGCAGCACCGTGCAGCCCCATGCGCGGCCAGGATGGCTGTGCAGGCCGAACCAGACCGCCGGGAACCACTCGTCGGCACCGAAGCCGATGAAGGCGCCGCAGACCGAAACGTATTGATGGCGTGGCAGGCTGCCGCTGGCCGTAAACAGCGTCATCGCAGCGCCATCGCGATCGTGATGGCCCACAAGGCGACGTAGCTCGTCACCGCTACCCACGCGGCGATGGTGCGGATGGTCATCGTCCCTCCTCCGCTTCCACGACCACCAGCCCGGCGGCCTCGATCGCGTTGACCACCCGAATCAGGAACGCCAGCCGATGCCAATCGACCGGGCAGTCGGGATCGGGTGCGTACTGGTAGAGAGCGCGGAACGCGCGGCGCGCGGCGACGGCGGGGGTCATCGTTCGCTCTCCACCGCAGCGATCCGCTCGCCCAGATACCGCATCACCGGCACGGCCATGCTGTTGCCAAGCGCCTTGTACCGGGGCCCGTCGGGGCACTCGCTTGCGGGCCTGTTGCGCCAGGGGATTGCGGTGTACCCATCCGGAAACCCTTGCAGGCGCTCGCATTCAACGGGGGTCAGGCGGCGGACTTGCATTCCCTGCGCAGCGATGTCGCCCGGAAAGCCGGTTGTCTGGTTCGCGCCGACAGACAGCGTGTCGGCGGTTTCGCACGCCGCCGTAGCCAGAAACGTCTGCTGCTTCATGCCCGGCTCGGCGGCCAGCGCGCCGGCGACGCCAACCTCACGCACCTCGTCGCGCTGGTTCTGGGTGAAGGCGACCGCCATCTGCCCGCCGCCGTTCGCGTGGCTGCTGGCGTGGCCCATCGCTCGCAAGGTCGGAGCGATGTCGGACGCTGCATCGGCGCCGTGGTCCTTGCAGGAGAACGCCACCGCCACCGCCACCATGTGCCCGTCAGTCTGATGACCTGGGCTCAACGTCTGAGCGCCGCCGCGGCTTGACCGCGCCATGAGCGGCGGAACGGGGTCTTCAATCGCCACCGCCACCGTTGCGACGCCGCCCTTCGACCCGCAGCCCAGCGCGTGCGTGGAGCCATCGGTTGACGATATGGGATCTTGCGTCGGATGGAAGGCCACCGGCACCGCAACGGCGTGGACATCATGGCCGTGCATCGCGTTCAACGTGAACGAGGGGCCGTCTTCCTGCGCGACCGCATTGCCTTTGCTGCCCTGCATGTTGATCATCGGCACCGGCACCATGACGGATGGGCCAGACCCGGTCGTCGTGGCGCCGCCAGTTGACAGCGTGGCCGCAACATCGCCGGTCAGCGCGCCGTTGTAGTGGTCGACTGCCACCGGCACCAGCGGCGTCCCGCGCCCCGTGCCGTCTTTCGAGGCGTCGAAGCCCTCGCCGCGCAGGGTGTGGGCGACGAAGGTCTCGCTCTCAAAGTCAAGACGCCCATGCGGCCCGCCATACGCGTTGCACGCCGTAGCAACGTCGATCGGCCCCGCCGTTTTGTTGCCGCCATAGGCAGCGATCAGCGCGCCATCTAGCTCTGCGTCGGTGCCGAGGCCGCCACCGCCTCGAGTGCGCGCCGCAAGGATAGGGGCAGTTCTTTTCCGCGCCGCTCGGCGCGGCGCAGGATGCCAGCGCATGCTTTCGATGACAGGTAGAAGCGCGTCGGCAGCGGCCCAGTTTCCAGCACCTGCGCGAGCGAGCACGAAGACCCGGCGCCGTCGTTGCGCCAGGCCGAAGAACTGGGCGTCCAATACGCGCCATGCGGCGCATCGGCTGGGTCCAGAAACCACGCCCGCGTCGGTCCAGCCTCGTCCTCGCGGCGGCTCGAGGGCGGCATCGCCGCCGACCAGTCCGCCCAAGAGCGAGCCGAAGGCGTTGTCTTTGACGCTGAGTAGACCGGGCACGTTCTCATAGACGACCCAGCAGGGCGCGCGTCCATCAGCGCGTCGAACAGCGTCGATTGCATCGGCAATCCTCACATAGGTCAGGGTCAGGTTCCCGCGCGCGTCGGAGAGCGAACCGCGCAGGCCGGCGACGGAGAACGCTTGGCACGGTGGCCCGCCGACGAGGATGTCCGGCGCCTCGACCTCGCGCGCGAGGATGCGCTCGGGCAGCGCGGTCATGTCGCCCAGGTTCTCGACGCCCGGCCAGCGCGCAGCGATCACCGCGCTCGGGAAGGCCTCAATCTCCGAGACCCATGCCGCGCGCCAGCCGAGGCCGTGCCACGCAGCCGACGCGGCCTCGATGCCAGAGCAGACGGAGCCGAACCTCATCGCAAACCCGCCAACACAATCACCACCGCGCCCGTCACGACGCCGAGCAGAGCGAAGGCGAACCAGTAGACCGCCGCTCCCTGCCACCGCCGATCCTCGTCCATCCAAGCCAGCACATCCCTGCTGGCCTGGACGCGGCGCTCCTGCTCCTCGGTCATTTCCATTTCCTCCTTTTGCCTGCCTCACCGGGCCTTACCGGGCCTCACCGGGCCGTGCCGCGCCATGCCCTGCCTGCCTCGTTGTGCCATGCCACGCCCCGCCTGCCTTGCGCCGCCGCGCCGTGCCCGACCGTGCCCTGCCTGCTTTGCTTCGCCCTGCCGCGCCACGCCGCGCCATGCCGCGCCATGCCTGCCATGCCTTGCCCTGCAAAGCCGCTCCTTGCCTCGCCCCGCCCTGCCTCGCCTGCCTTGCCGTGCCCTGACGTGCCGAGCCGTGCCTCGCCGCGCCCTGCCTGCCATGCCCCACCACACCAAGCCCAACCACGCCTTGCCTTACCCGGCGCGCTTCTTGCGCTCGTTGCGCGCAAGAAACTTGTCGATGCTCGCGCGCAGCTCGTCGCTGGCGTCAAGCGCGTCGGCGTAGCGCAACAGCCGCGCTTGGACGCTTCGCAGGTCGGTCAGCAGATGCGCGATGACCGCCCGCGTCGCTTCCGGCGACGACTGCACCACCGAGACCGCGACGTACTCGCGCGATCCCCGATCGACGTTGAGGTATGCGCGCACAGGCGGCTCGTTCGGCTTGTGCGGCTCCAGATGAACGACCACGCGGCGGATCAGCCCGCGCGCCTGAAGCAGCCGATACTTCTCTGCAGCGTCGGCGTCGTCCCAATCGAACATCGAGTGCAGCGCCGAATTGGCGCTGCGTGCCCGATCCACGACTGCTTCTGGCGTGAGCTTGTCGCCAAGCTCGCTCGCCATCTCCTCCAGTTCACGCTCCCAGCGGGTCATCACGACACCACCTCGAAGGTGCCCCAGCCGAGCCCGTAGCTCTCGCGGCTGAACGGGCGACCCTCGCCGACGCCGATCTGCATCCCGGCGCGAGCCAGGAGATTGGACACATCTCCGACCCGGAACTGATCGCCGTCCCAGCGCACCCGCAGCGTGGCGCTCCAGCGCCGGAACATCGGCCTGGAACGCAGGTCGGTCACGCCCGTCTGGTTTCGCGTCGCGGCGACGTGCTGCTCGTAGTCGCCGATGATCCGCACCAGCGGCTGTCCGCTGACGAGGTCGAGTCCGTCCGCCTCGACGAAGACGGACATCTTCGCCATCGTCATCTTGAAGCCGACCAGGCGGCAGGCATCGATCATCGCCGCGCGCCATGCCGACGCCGGAAAGCCGATGGTGCCATCCTCCAGGCGGTGCAACGCCGCCTCGCAGTCAGCCGCGAAGTCGCGCGCCTCGCGCTCCTTCTTCGACTTCGCCGTCGATCCGGCCTCGTGCTTCTCGCGCATCTTCTGGCGCGCCTTCTCCGAGAAGGCGGCCATGACCAGCGGCGCGGTGCCGACGATCTCGAACTGCGCGCGCTCGAACTTCGGCGCGGCGATGGTGACGATCTCTTGCTTCGTGAACGCGTTCATCTGAACCTCCCTTTTCAACCAGCCAGATCCGCCACCCGGCGGCGGCTCTCCTCCATGATGCGCTCATGCGCCTCGGGCGACGCGGCGCTGATGTCGTCGAGGTTGCCGCGCTGCGAGAGCATCACGCGGTCGATGTCCTTGACGCTCGCCGCCTTGCGGATCGCCGCGACGACGGCGCGGGCGCGCTCGGCCAGCTCGGGAGAAAGTGCGCCGGTCGGGGCCTCTGGTGAGGAGGCTGCGGAGGGGGAAGGCTCCGCATCCGACGCGGCCGGCGCGATGTTGTCGGCCTCTTGTTCCACGTTGTCGAGCAGGGCGTCCATCGCGGCGCTGACGGCGGCGAGGGGGGTGGAGGGCGGGGGCGTGATGTCGCGCATGGTCACGCTCGACGGCGCGGCGAGGTCGTCGTCGGCGTGGATGCCCAGCACGGCCTCGGGCATGTAGCGCCGCGCCCACTCGCGCGCACCGCGATAGGCCAGCATCTGGTCGGTGTTCTTCTTCCACTGCTCGTTGCTGGTCTTCCAGCCGCCGACCGTGCCGACGACCGCGCGCGGCGCGACGTCACCGATCAGCTTGCCCAGCACCGTGACCTGGCGCTGGTCACCAGCGCCGCTGTATTGGTAGTCGAGGCTGCCCTGCAGCTTGCCCGAGGCGTTCACGACGGCGGCGATCAGCTTGCCCTCGTAGCCAAGCTTGCCCGACAGCACGTAGGTGTGCTGCGCGACGGCGAACGGGTCCATGCGCCAGCGGAAGGCCTGCGCCGCGACGAGGAAACAATCGCCCAGCTTGCCCTCGCCGCGCAGATGCGCGGGCGCGAGCGAGGCGCTCGACATCAGCTTCGCGACGCGCTGGAGCTGGCCGAAGATGTCGCTGTCGAGGTAGACGGCGACGGGGTCCGAGAAGTCCACGGCGACGGCGCGCGGCGCGGTGGCGGTCGGAAGGTTGGTGACGTTGGTCATTTCGTATACTCCCTCTGGATGGATGCGTTGATCTCGTTGGCGGCCCACTGCGGCAGGCCGATTTCGACTACACCCGTGGTGTAACCCGTCCAGCTATCATCCGCAACGCTTTTCGCGAAGCGGCGCAGGATCTGGCGCAGCTGCTGGTCGGCGGCGCTCGCGGCGTCGGCGGACAGGGCGGCGACGTAGCCGAGGTGGGGCTCGTCGTTGCCGACGACCGCGAAGCAATGCGTCGGGCGCTGGATGCCGAGCGTCGAGGCGACCAGCCGAAACATCGCGTCACCGAGGTCGTACCTGAGATTGGCGGCGGTCTTGCGCCAGGAGTTCGGCGCGGGCGACGCGGTGGTCTTCAGGTTCACCGCCAGCCCGGCGCGCGAGATGTAGAGGTCGGGTCGGCACAGCAGCGTGAGCCCGGTTTCCTCGTCCTTCGCGACCATCGTCACCTCGGCGCGACCGCCGGCCTCGAGCAAGCGGCGGGCGTCGGCGTTGCGCATGAGGCCTTCGCGCATTCCGACGATCCGCATGTGGTCGGAGAAGCTGACGATCTGTCGATCGCCCTGTTCTTCGCGCCACGCCTTGCCCTCGCGGGTCGAGAGATTGAGCCCCTCGGGCTTGACCGAGAAGCGCGCATGGAAGGCCTCGGCGCCCTCCAGGATGTAGCAGTGCGCGGCGGTCCCCAGCGCCATCGACGCGCTCGGCTCGCGGTGGACACGGGCCGGGTTGCCGCGCCAGAAGGCGTGAGCGTGGGCCGGGCATTCGGTCTCGTAGGCGACGAGGTCGCTGCCGCTGACCGCCGGAGCCGCGAAGGCCTCGGCGCTCAGGTACGCCTCGAACGAGACGTCGTTGTGGATGCCGTCGTTGATCACTTGTCGATCTCCCTCTTCATCTGCCTGTGGACCCAGCCGCGCAGGGCCGCGAGGCGGCTCGCCTTCTTGCCGCGCGGGGCGTGGGCCGCGCGCTTGATCATGCTGCGGTAGACCCGCAGCAGCTTGCGCTTCTCGGTGGTCATCGGTTGCCCTCCAGTTTGGCAAGATCACGCTCCAGCTCCGCGATCCGCTGATGCGCGAGCAGGTAGTCTAGACTGTGGGGATCAAGGTCGCGGGCCAGCTCGACCCGCAGGGCGATGCGAGCGCGCAGGACGCCGGGCGTCTGCGGGATCGCGGTGGCGGCGGGAAGGCGCTTCATGCCAGCACCATGATCGCAGCCAGGACGAAACCCATGAGGGCCTGCAGCCAGAGGGGGGACATCAGCGGTCCCCCCTGAGCCAGTCGGGATAGTCGCCGTCGAAGGGCTCGGCGGGCGTCGCATCGTCGCGGATGAAGCGCGCCGTGGGGTCGGTGAGCCGCTCGACGAGGATCTCGGCGTCGTAGAGGACGCCGCGCAACTCGCTCTCGGAGATGGCGCGGCAGTTGTAGTGCTGCTCGTTGATCTCCTCGACCTCCTGCGCGACCGCGCGCAGGATCGCCTCGATCTTGTCGTAGGCGGCGTGGCGCATCTCGTTGAGGCGCTCGACGCTGCGCTGCGCGTTGTCGATGTCCATGATCGCAGCCATGATCAGCCCTCCATCTCGGCGTGGATCGCGCTTTCGGCGTGACAGGCCATCTCGACGACCATGTCCACCGCCTGGTTGGTCAGGTCCACGAACTGATCGCTGATCGCCTTGTCGGTCGCGGTGTTGCCGGCGCCGACGTTGTCGAGCTGTCGGTTGCAGATGTCGCGCAACCGGGTGATCGCGGCGATGATCTCGCGCTCGGCGCGAATCTTCGCGCACTCGATCGCGCGCAGCGCGTCGTCGGCGCTCTCGACGAAGTCGGCGCTGCGGATGAAGGTCTCGCCGCGCTCGTCGTCGTTGCGGTAGGTCATTATCGGCATTGTCTGTCCCTCCTGGTTTCTGCCCGGCACCACCCGGACAAGTCGAAACATACACCATCGGTGACCGGCTGCAAGCGCTCTCCGCGAAATTGTGTGCTTGACCTCTACACCGCGCGTGTAGTAGCCGTCGCGGATGACCTTGAGCCAGTTCATCGCCGCCCTCGGCGGCACCTACGCCACCGCCCGCGCGTTCTGCACGACGCCGCAGGCCATCTCCAACTGGAAGCGCCGCCAGCGGTTGCCCGCCGCGCGGCAACTCGAGGCCTTCCGCATCGCGCGCGCCAAGCGGCTTGCGTTCGATCCGGTCGCCGCGACGCGCCGCGAGGCCCGGCGATGAAGCGCGACACCGCGATCGAGCGCGTGTCCAACGCGCTGCGGGCCGAGGGCGGGCGCGCCTCGACGCAGCGGCTGTGCGAAGTGCTGGCTAGCATGGACAGGGGGTTGGTGTTGATGGCCCTCGCGCATTTGAAGCGCCGCGAGCTGGTAGACAGCGACTACGCTCCGCGCAAGCCGCCCGAGTGCGGCTGGACCTACTGGTTCACGCCCGCGAAGAAGGTGCATCGCGGCTCGCGGTTCAAGGCTGCTGTCAGCAACGGATACACCCGGCTCGTCGTCGAGTACCTCGACGCGGCTGGCGGCGAGGCGCCGATCGATGCGTGGCTCGCATGGGGCGCGCAGATCACGCATCGGGTGCGGCTGCACAGCGGCGTTCACAGCCTGCGGCGGCGCGGGCTGATCGAGGTCGGCAAGGCGCGCGTTCGGCTGACCGACACGGGCCGACAAGCGCTCGCGCTCGGGCGCACGGTGGCTCCCATCGCGCCGACCATCGCGGACTTCGAGGACATTGCCGAGCCCGAAACGCGATCAACCGATCCCGAGGCCTGCGTCGCGCGCGCCGAGAAGCTCTGGCCGAAGTTGATGCGCGGCCGCAGGTACGAGGACATCCCGGCGCATCTTATCCGCCCGCAGCGCCTGCTGCGATGGACGCCGCCGCTGGTGGAGCGCAGCATGACCGGGTCGAGCGGGGCAATGCTGGCCGAGAGCCGCAGCGCGGAAGGAGGGTCGCCGTGAGAACGTGGCGCGGCGTCATCCTGGGCGAGCCCGCCAGCAAGGCCAACAGCCGCCGCATCGTGCGGTTCGGGTCGAAGTTGCGGGTCATCAAGAGCGAGAAGGGGCTCGCGTATATCGAGGCTGTCGCTCGTCAGGTGCCGGAACTGCCAGCGCAGGACCAGCTGCTCGCGCCGATCCGCATGACGGCGCACATTTTCTACGCCTCGCGGCGACCGGACCTCGATCCGTCGCTGATCCTCGACGCGCTGCAGGGCCGCGTCTACCGCAACGACCGCGCGGTGAGAGAAATGCACCTGTACCATCACCTCGACCGGGACAATCCCCGCGCCGAGATTTTTCTAGAGGAGATGACCGATGAGTACGAACAGTAAAAAGAGCGAATACCTAACTCCAATTGAGGCCGCGCGTGAATTGATGATGACACCTGGCGGTGTCAGGACGGCGATCCGGCGCGGCGCGCTGCCTGCGTTGCGCGTTCTGGGAAGGCTGAAGCTGCGCGCGGAAGATGTGCGCGCTGCGAAGGAGGGTAGTCCCACAGCAGCGGAGGTTCGTCATGCAAAACGATGACCTGACCCGCTACGCCGAGCGCCTCACGCGCCTGCTCGACGCCGCCGACGAAGCGCGCGCGGACCTCAAGGAGCTGAAGATCGAGATCAAGAGTGCGGGCTATGACCCGGCGGCGCTGGTGCGCGTGGTGCAGCTGCGCCGCGACGAGCGCAAGCGGGCGCGCGAGCAGGAGCGGCTGCAGGCGGTGACGCTCTACGCCGACCGGCTGGGCGTCCAGCTCGACCTCGGGATCTAGGAACAGGCCAGGCCCTCCCTTGCCGTGGCCGGCGGGCCGCGGAACCTGAAAGCGATCCAGCGGGCCTAGCCCGTCAACCAGCCCCTGGCCGGTGCGTTTGCTGGATGGATCGCTCCCGCCACTCAACCCGAACGGAGGAAGCAATGGTTCTCGGATGGCAGGATTTCGTCGTGATCGGCATCATCGTCTGGGCGCTGCTGGACGGCAGGCGATAGCCGGGCTAGAAATGACGCGCCCCGCCGGGCTGGAACCGGGCGGGGCGCAACGGACTGCCACAACCAGTCCGGCCACGATGGCGCGCCGAACCTATCGCGCGTGACGGGCCGGATCAACGTCGAAAGGGCGCTGATGGACCCGCTCGTACCAGCCGAAGTCGATCTTCGGAATTTCCACTACATGCCGCTCGACGTCGTGCGCCTGCGCGACAGCGACCTCGCGGGCGTCGAGGACGCCGAGGTGTTCCGGGCCGCCGTCCTGGCGTGGTGCGCGGCTTGGCACCAAGTCCCCGCCGCCTCCCTGCCCGACGACGACGCGATCCTTGCCCGCCTGACCGGGTACGGGCGCGATCTTGCGACCTGGAAGCGGGTCCGCGAGGGCGGCGCGCTGCGCGGCTTTGTGCGGTGCAGCGATGGCCGTCTATACCATCGCGTCGTGGCCGAGAAGGCCTTGGAAGCATGGGAGAAAAAGGCCCGACAGTCGGAGCGCACCAAGCGCGCCACGGATGCCGCTGCGGAGCGCGCACGGATCCGTCGCGAATCCGTTACGGATTCCGTCGAGGCGTCCGTTACGGACTCCAAGGGAGAGGAGAGGAGAGGAGACGAGAGTAAGGGAAGCTCTACCAATGGAAACGATAGAGACAGTTCTGGATCCTTAGGAGCGCGCGCTTCGCCGCGCGCCGATCGAGGAACCCGCCTGCCCGACGACTGGTCGCCTTCAGACGAGGACCGCGCCTTCGCCAGCGCCCTCGGCGTCGCGGTCGAGCGCGAGGCGGCGTCGTTCCGCGACTACTGGCACAGCAAGCCCGGCGCGGACGGGCGGAAGGTCAACTGGTCGGCAACCTGGCGCAACTGGGTGCGCCGCAGCAGCGAAAGGAAGCAGGGCAATGGCACAGGATCTCGCACCGAACGCAACGGGTTTATCGTTCACGCTGAGCGCCTTGCTCGGGAGGATGCAGACCGAGCAGCCGGGCGCTCCGTTGTCGATTTCCTCGACGCAGAAGACCGAGGCTGAGCGCGCGCTGGTCGCCGCCGAGGCCGCGCTGCAGCCCGCACCGCAGGCGCTGGCCGAGCGGTTCGTGACGGCGCTCGGCACGTTGACGGCGACGAGGCCGGGCGAGGCCGACGGGCTGGCGAAGGTTCGGGCCTACGCGGCGATGCTGGAATTTCCGGCCAGCGCGTTCACGCGGTCGAGCCTCGACGCGGCGGCGCGCAAGTTCCGGTGGTTTCCGAGCTACGCCGAGCTGGTCGAACACCTCGAGGCCGAGGTCGCGCAGGCGAAGGCGCTGCGGCACCAGCTGCGCCGGGCAGTGGCCCTGCCGGTCGAGGGGTCGAAGCCCTCGGGCAAGTACTCGGCCATGACCGACGCCCAGAAAGCCGAGTTTGACGCCGCGATGGCGAAGTTCCGGTCCCGGTTCGCCTCTGATGCCTCCAGAAGCGCCGAGGATGGCTCTGGAACGCCTGAAGCCCCCTGACCCTAGGCAGGGTAGCGGGCGACCGGGCTTCGGCGCTCCTAGGGCGGTTCTAGCGCGTTTCGGGTCGGAGGTGCGGCGGCGAACGCAGGGCGTTATGCGGTTGACGCATGGCGTGGGGAGGGGCATCATCCGGCCATGCAGACCATGCCTGATCGCGATTTGCGATAATCTGCCATGGCGAAGGGCAAGAAAACCGGCGGCGGATCAAGGGCCGGGCGACCGAACCGCTCGACCGCGAATGCCCGCGAGGCCATCGCTGCGTTCGTGGAGCAGCAGACGCCGCGCCTCGGTCACCTGCTCGAGCGCATAGAGGCCGAGGAAGGGCCGCTGGCTGCGTTTCGCTGCATCCAGGACTTGGTCGAGTACCACGTGCCGAAGCTCGCGCGCACCGAGGTAACCGGCCCCGAGGGCGGCCCCCAGGTCATCCGCTATGAATGGAGCGAGCCCGAGTGAGCGCGCCGCGCGTGCAGACCGTGCGGCTGCCCTACGCGCCTCGGAGGGCGTTCCTGCCGTTTCACAAGCGCACCCAGCGCTGGGCCTGCCTCGTCGCGCATCGCCGCGCCGGCAAGACGGTCGCGGCGGTCAACGACCTGATCCGAGCCGCGATCACCGCGCAGCGGCCGCACGCGCACTACGCCTATGTCGCGCCGTATCGCTCGCAGGCCAAGTCCGTCGCGTGGGACTACCTCAAGCGCTTCGCCGCGCCCGCCACCGCTGGCGTAAACGAGGCCGAGCTGCTGCTCACGACGCGCAACGGATCGAAGATCCAGCTATTCGGCGCGGACAACGCCGACGCCATGCGCGGACTTGGCTTCGACGGCGTCTACCTCGACGAGTACGGCGACTTCCGGCCGAGCGTCTGGGGCAACGTCATCCGCCCGACGCTCTCGGACAAGCAGGGCTGGGCGGTGATCGGCGGGACGCCAAAAGGGCGCAACCAGTTCTACGAGGCCTTCGACGCCGCGCAGCGATCGCCCGATTGGTTCTGCCTGCGCCTGCCGGCCAGCGCCTCGGGCATCCTTCCGCCGACCGAATTGCACGCGCTCCGCGCGCAGCTGACGCAGGACCAGTACGACCAGGAGTACGAGTGTTCGTTTGAAGCGGCCATCCTCGGGGCGTTCTACGGCGTCGAGATGCGCGAGGCCTCGGACGCGGGCCGCATCGGGCGCGTCCCGCATGATCCCGATCGCCCGGTGTTCACGGCGTGGGACATCGGCTATCGCGACGACACCGCCATCTGGTTCTATCAGGTCGCTGGCGGCGAGGTTCACCTCATCGACTACCACGCCAGCAGCGGCTCGACCGTCGCGGACCTGGCCGAGGTCGTCGCGGGCAAGCCTTTCCGCTACGCCCGCCACCACCTCCCGCACGACGCCCGGGCCAAGACGCTGGCGAGCGGAGGCCGCAGCGTGGTCGAGCAGCTTGCGGCGCTGCTGGGCGGCATCGGCAAGTTCCAGATCGTGGCCGATTTAGGCGTGCAGGACGGCATTCAGGCCGCGCGCCTTGTGCTGCCCCGCTGCTGGTTCGATGCCGAGCGCTGCCGAGAGGGCATCGAGGCGCTGCGCCAGTACCAGCGCGAGTACGACGAGGACAAGCGCGCCTTCAGGGCGACGCCTAGGCATGATTGGACCTCGCATCCTGCCGACGCTTTCCGTATGCTGGCCGTCGCGTGGCGCGAGGAAGCGCCCGTCGAGCCGCCTCGGGCCGACCGCCCGCTGCTCGTCGGCGCCGCAAACGCAGCCACGCTGAACGACATGTGGGCCGCGCACGAAACGCGCAGCAGGAGCGCCAGGATATGAGCGAGTCGAGCGAGTACCACGCCGCGATGGGCGAGTTCGCAGGCCACATGCTCTGCACCGCCATCGCCGCGCATTTCATGCACTGGTCCACCTCGAGCTACGCCGCGCACAAGGCGGTGGGCGAGTACTACGAGGCGATCCCCGGCCTCGTCGATGGCGTGGTCGAGGCATATCAGGGCTGCTATGGCCTCGTCGGCAAGTTCGTCGCCCGCATGGACAGCCCCCGCGGCAAGGGCGCCGAGGCGATGGTCTCGTACTTCGAGGACCAGAAGGCCTACGTCGAGAAGCAGCGCAAGCGGTTGCCCGACCGCTCCGAGCTGCAGAACGAGATCGACACCATCGCGTCGCTGATCGACGCGACGATCTACAAGCTCCGTTTCCTGTCCTGAGGAGGCCCAGATGGCCGGCGTCAGCTACCCCTACCGCTACCAGTACGAGACCGTCGCGGTCTCGCAGTCGAACCAGGTTCTCGGCGTCACGGGCGCTGCGGGCGACTACCTGCACCGCCTCGTCGTCGCCGTCGCGACCGCCGCTACCTCGACGGTTTCGGTGATCGACGGCTCGACCACGATCCTCGCGATCCCGGCCAACACGCCGGTCGGCGTCTACGACGTGGACATCGAAGCGGCGGCGGTCACCGGCCCGTGGAAAATCACGACCGGCGCGGGCGTCACCGTCCTCGCGGTCGGCATCTTCTCGGCGTAACGCCATGTCCTCGCCGGCTTGGCAGCGCAAGGAAGGCCAGAACCCGAAGGGCGGGCTCAACGAGAAGGGCCGCGCGTCCTACAAGGCCGAGACCGGCGGCACGCTCAAGGCTCCCGTGAAGTCCGGCGACAACCCGCGCCGCGCCTCGTTCCTCGCGCGCATGGGCAACATGCCCGGCCCGATGGAAAAGAACGGCAAGCCGACCCGCCTCGCCCTGGCCCTGCGCGCGTGGGGCGCGTCGAGCAAGGAAGACGCGAAGTCCAAAGCCCGCGCCATCAGCGCGCGCAACAAGGAGTGATGCCATGGCGATGAGCCGCGACGAGCAGGACGCATTCGACCGCCGCATGGCGGGCATCATGGACCCGATGCTGCGCCCCGAAGGCACCGCCGGAGGCCCGGTGCGGTCCTACTCGCTCGACGACATCCGCCGCTTCCTCGGCTTCGGTAACCGCCCGGCCATGTCGCCCGCCGAGGTCGCGGACGCCGCGCAGATGTACGAGCGACTGCCCAACCCCGCCCTGCCTCCGACGCCCCCCGGCGGCTACGACGCCCCGTCGCCGTCGATCCCGTACATGCCCTCGACCGACCCGCGCGGCGCTGCGGCCCCGATCCCGCCGCCGCCGCGTCCCGCTGCGCCCGCAAGGCCGCGTCTGCCTGTCATGGCGGGAATGCCGAGCGAGGCCGACATGCAGTTCCAGCCCGCACGCCCCGACACGTTCGGCGGCCTGTCGCCCGCGGACATGGCGGCGATGGCCGCGCCCGCGCCCGTGCCGTCCCCTGTGATGGACCCAATTGGCCCGCCGCCAGCCCGCCCCATCGCCGCGCGCGGTCGCCCGTCGCCTGCCGATCTCGCTCGGGCGTTGCGCGAGTCCGACGAGCGGTTCGCGCGTAGCACCGCGCAGCGATGATCACCATCGCCACAGTCCTGCGCTCCGGCGGCGAGTACGAGCCCCGGCACGTCGTCGCGCTCCGCGACATGTGCCGGCGGTTTGCGCCGATGCACCGCTTCATATGCCTGACGGACAAGCCCAACGCGCTGCCGCTGGAGACGATCGAGCTTCTCCACGATTGGCCGGGCTGGTGGTCGAAGATGGAGATCTTCCGGCTGCGCGGGCCGGTGCTGTACCTCGACCTCGACACCGTGATCGTGCGGGACATCTCGCCGGTCATCGAGCTGGCGGGCGACGACGAGTTCGTCATTCTGCGCGACTTCTACCGCGGCCGCATGAACAAGGCCGCGATGCAGTCGAGCATGATGCTGTGGTCGGGCGACATGAGCCGCCTCTACCGCGCCTTTCGCGAGGACCAGCGCTTCTACCTTGGCGGCGACCAGGAGTGGCTCGAGCAGCACCTCGACATCGCGCCCGCCTACTGGCAGGACATCTGCCCGCGTTCGATCAGCAGCTTCAAGGCCAGCCCGCGCTCGGCCTCGGAGCGCATCATCATCTTCCACGGCCACCCGCGCCCGTGGCAGCAGGATGAGGTCAAGTATGCAGCGGCGTGAAGGCTGGCATGTCCCTGACGCCGATCAGGTTGCGCTGGAGATCATCCTCGCAGAGGTCAACGACCTCTGGACCGACATCCTGCCGCTGACCTCGGGCCGGCGTACCGTCGTGCAGGCGGGCGGCAACATCGGCATCTGGCCGGTCGCGCTGGCCGGGCATTTCGACAAGGTGTTGACGGTCGAGCCCGACGAGGAGAACCACGCGGCGCTGCTGCTGAACCTTGATGAGAAGCTCAAGGGCGCCGACCGGGCGAAGGTCTCGGCCTATCGCGGCGCGTTCGGCGCGTCGGCTGGCACGGGCGCGATGGACAGGTTCGATCGCCACAACATCGGCGCGCATCGCGTAAAGAACGGCGCCGAGTTCTCGATCATGCGGATCGACAGCTTCGACATCGATGACTGCGACCTGCTCTGCCTCGACGTCGAGGGCTACGAGCATTTCGCGGTGCAGGGCGCGAAGGAGACGATCTGTCGCTCCTGGCCGACCATCGTGCTGGAGTTGAAGGGGCTGGGCGAGCGGTACGGCGCCACCGACGTTGACACCATCACCATGCTGGCCGATTGGGGCTACATGATCGCGGGCCATGTCCACCGCGACGTCATCTTCCGAAGGAGGCCGTGATGGCCGACGTCCAGCCGACCGGCGTGCAGAAGTTCCTGCAGGCGATCTCGACCTACGAGACCGAGTTCACCCGCTGGGAGAAGCGCTGCACCAAGATCATCAAGCGCTACCGCGACGACACGCGCACGCAGTCGGGCAACGAGACGGTCAAGTTCAACATCCTCTGGTCGAACGTCCAGACGCTGATCCCGGCGGTCTACGCCAAGCTGCCGAAGGCCTCGGCCAAGCGGCGCTTCGGCGACCGGGATCAGATCGGGCGCGTGGCGGCGCAGCTGATCGAGCGCGCGCTGGACTACGAGATCGAGCATTACCCCGACTTCCGCGCCACGATGAAGTACGCCGTCGAGGACCGCTTCCTCGGCGGGCGCGGCGTCGCGTGGGTCCGCTACGAGCCGCACGTGCGCGCGCAGGAACTGGCGCTGCCCGAGGATGGCGCGCAGGTCACCGAGGACGTTGACGAGGACGGCAACCTCCCCGAGGGCGCGGAGATGCCCGAGGAGATCGAGTACGAGTGCGCCCCGGTGGACTACGTCCATTGGAAGGACTTCGGCCACTCCTCGGCCAGGACATGGGAAGAGGTCACGCAGGTCTGGCGCTGGGTCTACATGACCCGCGAGGCGCTGGTGGAGCGTTTCGGCGAGGACATGGGCAGCAAGATCCCGCTCGACAGCGGCCCCGATAACCTCGACGGCCCCAACCGCAAGCGCGAAGGCACGCGCGCGAAGATCTGCGAGCTCTGGTGCAAGGAGACCCAGAAGGTCTACTGGCTGCACAAGGGCATGGGTCAGTTCGTGGACGAGCGCGACGACCCGCTCGGGCTGGAAGGGTTCTATCCCTGCCCGAAGCCGCTCTACGCGACCACGACCTCGGACAGCCTCGTGCCGGTGCCGGACTTCCTGCTGTATCAGGATCAGGCCAACGAACTCGACATCCTCTCCGACCGCATCGACGGGCTGGTCAAGGCGCTGCGGATGCGCGGCGTCTACGATGCCTCGCAGCCCGCGCTCCAGCGCCTCCTGACCGAGGGCGACAACAACACGCTGATCCCGGTCGATAAATGGATGGCGTTCGGCGAGAAGGGCGGCCTGAAGGGCAGCATCGACCTCCTGCCGCTCGACACCCTCGCGCAGGCGCTGATCCAATGCTACGGCGCGCGCGAGCAGATCAAGTCGCAGATCTACGAGATCACCGGCATCTCCGACATCATCCGAGGCCAGACCGCCGCCAGCGAGACGGCGACCGCGCAGCAGATCAAGGGCCAGTACGCCGGGCTGCGGCTGCGGTCGATGCAGGAAGAGGTCGCGCTGTTCGCCTCCGAACTGATCCGTTTGAAGGCGCAAATCATCGCGACCAAGTTCCAGCCGCAGACGGTCCTCGCCTACGCGGCGGCGCAACAGATGTCGCCCGAGGACCAGCAGCTGATCCCCCAGGCGCTGCAGGTGCTGGCCGACAAGCCGCTGCGGAACTTCCGCATCGAGGTCGCGTCGGACAGCCTCGTCCAGATCGACGAGCAGCAGAACAAGCAGGACCGGCTGGAGTTCGTGCAGGCCTATGGCGGCTTCCTTGAGCGCGCGCTGCCGGTTGTGCAGCAGGCTCCGCAGGCCGCCGGCATCGTCATCGAGCTGATGAAGTACGGGATCGGCGCGTTCAAGCAGGCCGAACCGCTGGAAGGCACCCTCGATCGGATGCTGGAGGAGATCACCGCCCAGCAGCAGGCGCAGGCCGCCGCGCCGCCGCAGCCCGATTCCGAGCAGATGAAGATGCAGGCCGACACCGCCATCGCGCAGCAGAAGGCGCAGTTCGACGCCCAGATGCAGCAGGCCAAGTTGCAGGCCGACATGCAGATCGAGCAGATGAAGGCGCAGGCCGCCGCCGCGCTGGAGGAGCAACGCCAGCGCTTCGAGGCCGCGCTCAAGAGCGAGGAGCTGGCCCAGAAGGTCGCGCTGGAGCAGGAGAAGGCCCGTCTCGACGCCGAGACGAAGATCATGGTCGCGCGCATCGGCGCCAGCGGCGTGGACACGCCCGGCCTCGACATCGTCAGCCAAGCCACCGACCGTTTCGCCACCGGCATGTCCGAGGACGTGCGGTCGATGATCCAGCAGATGGTGCAGGACAGCATGGCGCGCGACGAGCGCGTGATCGCAATGATGCAGGCGCTCATGCAATCGATGGGCGCGCCCAAACGAATTGTCCGTGGGCCAGACGGCCGGGCAATCGGGATTGAGATCAATGCATGATCGGAATCTGGGATTCTGGTCTCTGGGATAGTGCGACTTGGAGCGACGGCTCCGTCATTGTCGTCGATGACACGCACGACGGCGACTACCTCGGCAAGAAGCTCAAGCGCGAGCGCGAGGAGGTCGAGGCGCGTCGGCGCCGGGTGCTGGAACTCTACGAGCGCATCGTGGAGGGGCTGGAGCCCGCGCCCGAGGAAGTCGAGCAGGCTGTTTCGGCAGCCATCGAAGCGGTCGGCGTGGAGACGCGCGCCGACATCATCGAGGCCCCGTCGATCGACTTGGGGCGCATTCTGGCAGGCCTTGAGCGTGCGCTGGACCTCCAGCGGCGTCTTGCGCTTGAAGCCGACGATGAGGAGGTGATGTTGCTGCTATGAGGACGCGTTACGTCTGGCGCGACGGGAAGATGGTGCAGATCGAAATTGCCCATCCCGGCGCCGAACCGAAGATCCAGATCGTCCCCGACATCGGCGGCTACAAATCGATGGCGGATGGGTCATGGATCAGCAGCCGCTCGCAGCATCGCGAGCATCTGAAGCGCCACAACTGCTTCGAGGTCGGCAACGAGATGCCGAAGCCTCGCGAGATCACAGCGCCGAGCCGCGAGCAGCGCATCAAGCGCCTGCGCGAGCAGCTGTGGAACATGACCGACAAGCAGGCGGACAAGATCCTGGCCGAGCTGCGGTCGCAACCCCGGAGATGAGATGAGCGAGATCCAGAAGGTCGATAGCGACAGCCGCAAGGAACTGCTGGCCGAGCAGTTCTCCAAGATCGAGGCCGAGGTCGCCGCCGCGCCGCCCGAGGCCGCCCCCGAGGCCGAGCCCGAGCCCGCCGCCGAAGGCCGCGCCCGCGACGCCTCGGGCCGCTTTGCCCGCGCCGATAATGCGCCCGCCCCAAAGGCCGCGCCCGCCGGGCCGCAGGGGACCGCCGCCGAGGCCCCCGAGGCCGCCGAGGAGCCCGTCTGGAAGCGCCCGCCGCAGTCGTGGAAAAAGGAGTTCCACGATGCGTGGCTGAAGGCCGACCCGCGCCTGCAGGAATACGCCTACCAGCGCGAGGAGCAGATGCGCGCGGGCATCGAGCCGATCCGCGCCAAGGCCGAGTTCGCCGATCGCATGAACGAGGCCATCGCGCCCTACATGGACACGATCCGGGGTCTCGGGATCGAGGCCCCGCAGGCCGTGCGCGCGCTCATGGAGGCCGACAACATCCTCCGCAACTCGTCCCCGCAGGATAAGCTCAACTATTTCCATTCCCTCGCCCGGTCCTACGGCATAGACTTGGCAGGGCAGGGATCGCCCGCCCCACAGGCCTCCGTCGATCCCAACTTCGTGGCGCTCCAGAACGAGTTGATCAAGATCCGGGGCGAAGTCACGGGCTGGAAGCAGGCGCAAGAGGAGCAGGCCAACGCCGTCCTCCTCAACGAGGTTTCCCAGTTCGCCACGAAGGCAGAACACTTCGAGGCCGCAAGGCCGACGATGATCCAGCTTCTACAGAGCGGCGTCGCGACCACCCTCGAAGATGCGTATCAAAAGGCCCTTCGTCTCGACGAGGAGCTTTTCGCGCAGCAGCAGCAGGCCCAACAGGCCAAGGCGCTCGCGGAGCGGAAAGCCTCGGCAGACAGGGCGGCGAAAGCCGCCAGGGCCGCTGCGGTATCGGTGCGCGGCTCCACACCCGGAGCGCCGACCGGAACCAAGGCATCCGACCGCCGCTCCCTCCTGGCCGAGCAGCTCGACGGGCTCTCGGAGCGGCTCTAACCAACCCTCTGTAAGGAGTGCCTTCAATGGCGTTCGCGAACAGTTCGATCAGCGATATCATCGCGACGAACATCCAGTCGCGTTCCGGCGAACTCGCCGACAACGTGACCAACAACAACGCGCTGCTGCGTCGCCTCAAGGAGCGCGGCAACGTGAAGACGTTCTCGGGCGGTAACGTGATCCTGCAGGAGATCATGTACAACGACAGCTCGACGAACAACACCAACTCCTACTCGGGCTACGAGGTCCTCAACGTCTCGCAGAACTCGCCCATCAGCGCGGCGCAGTTCTCGATCACGCAGTACGCCTCGGCGGTCTCAATCTCGGGTCTGGAGATGATCCAGAACTCGGGCAAGGAGGCGATCATCGACCTGCTCGACGGGCGCATGTCCGTCGCGGAGGCGCAGCTCGCCAACCGCATCGGCGGCGACATCTACCTCGACGGCACCGGCAACTCGGGCAAGAACATCACCGGCCTCGCGGCGGCGGTGCCTGACAGCCCGTCCACCGGCACCTACGGTGGCATCAGCCGCGTGACGTGGTCGTTCTGGCGTTCGGTGGCCTACTCGGGCCTCACGAACGGCGGCGCGGCGGTCACGGCGTCCAACATCCAGCAGTACATGGACTCGGTCGCGGTGCAGCTGATCCGTGGCACCGACAAGCCGGACCTGATCGTGGCGGACAACAACTACTACCGCCTCTATCTGCAGTCCCTGCAGTCGATCCAGCGCATCTCGGACAGCGGTTCGAGCATGGCTGGCGCGGGCTTTGCCTCGCTCAAGTACTACGGCGCGGGCATGGCCTCCGATGTCGTCCTCGACGGCGGTATCGGCGCGGCGGCGACGGCGAACCACATGTGGTTCCTCAACACGAAGTACCTGCACTTCCGTCCGCACGCGGATCGGAACTTCGTGCCGATCGGCGGCGAGCGTCAGGCCGTCAACCAGGACGCCATCGTCAAGCTGATCGGCTGGGCCGGCAACCTCACCAGCAGCGGGCCGCAGTTCAGCGGCGTGCTGATCGCCTGAGAAGGAGACCAGACAATGGCGTATTCCTTCGTGGAAAATCGGGTCGGCCTCCCCGCCGTCACCGACATCGACTCGGGCGTCACGATGCCCAACGGGACGTCCGCGATCCCGACCCCGCCGGCAACGCTCGGCATGGTCGCGCGCGCGTTCGACCCGGTCTACGGCGAGGGCGAGTTCATCCTCCTCCTCGGCGTGGCCTCGACCGAGGTCGGCTCGCTGGTGTCCTACAACGCCTCGACCTACCAGACCGCGCTCGCCGCCAACACGGCGAACCTCGCGGGTCCGGTGGCCGTGGCGATGTCGGCCAACCTCGCTGGCACCTTCGGCTGGTACCAGATCGGCGGTCTCGCGGTCATGAAGAAGACCGCCGTCGCCGTCAGCCCGCAGGTCGCCATCTACCAGTCCGCCACGGCGGGCCGGGTGATGCCGACGGTGGCGACGGGCAAGCAGCTGCTCGGCGCGCGCGCCGCCAATCTGGCGACGGTCGCGTCCGGTGTCTCGACGGTGATCGTCTCGATCAACCGTCCGCACAAGCAGGGCCAGATCATCTGACGACTAGGGGCGGCGGGTTCGCCCGTCGCCCCTTCCTTTCGAGGTACGCATGGCGCTGCCGTCGCGCGTTCTCAACTCCGGCGTCACCAGCCTCTCAACCGTGGCGATCTGCGGAGAGGGCGCGAGCGACGTCTCGGCAGCAGGCAGCACCTCCAGCGACGCGGCGTCGCTCTCCAGCATCTACAACCGGATTTCCACGGTCGCCGCAGGCGCTGGCGTGAAGCTGCCGCCGACCGAAATGGGCGCGACGGTCTACGTCGCGAACGCGGGCGCCAACAACCTCACCGTCTATCCCTACGACACCGGCTCGACCATCGTCGGCGCGGCGTCGAACGTGCTGCTGCCGCTGGACTCGGCCTTGTATTTCGCGGTCTCCAACACGCGCTGGGAGGTCCTCCAGGGCTCAGGCACCATCCTGCCGGGCGGCTACGGGTCGTTCTACTCGACCGCCACCCAGACCGCCGCGCTCGTCAACACGGCCTATCCCCTCACCTTCAACAACACCTCGGCATCCTTCGGCGTGAGCATCGGCACCCCGACCTCGCGCATCGTCGCCGCGCAGACCGGCGTCTACGTGATCGACTTCTCCGCGCAGTTCGACAAGACCGCAGCGGTCGCGGCGGCTGCCTACATCTGGCTGCGGGTCAACGGCGTGAACGTTCCAAACAGCGCTGGCAAGGTGTCGATCCAAGGGGCCGACGCCGAGACCATCCCGTCGTGGAGCTACGTGCAGGCGCTCAGCGCGGGCCAGTACGCCGAGCTGGTGTGGTCCACCTCCGATACCAACGTCTTCATCGCCGCCTTCGCCGCCTCCGCGCCGGTCCCGGCGATCCCCTCCGTCATCGTGAACGTGACCCAGATCGCATGATCCTCGCCGGAAACCTCGACCAGACCCTGCCGATCGTCTGCAACGTGGACGACGACGTCGTGCGCGCGCACGTGCAGGCGTCGTGCAAGCTGAAGCTGCCGTGGCTTGAGATGGTCGAGGCGCACGACCGGCCCGCCATCGTGGTTGGCGGCGGCCCGTCGATGCGCGCCCTGCGCCCGATGATCCTGGCGCTGCGGAATGGAGGGGCCGAGGTCTTCGCCACCAACGGCACCGTGCCGATCCTGTACGCAGCGGGCATCTCGTCGGATCACCATGTCCTGCTCGACGCCCGGCCCGAGAACGTCGCCTTCGTGGAGGGGCCGAAGCCCCAGCACTACCTCGTCGCCTCCCAGTGCCACCCGGACCTGTTCCGGGCCATCGCGGGCCACCCGGCGACCATCTGGCACCCGGCCTACCCAGAGATCGACGAGTGGATCGGCCACCGCGAGGCCGTGCTGATCGGCGGCGGCACGACGGTCGGGCTGCAGGCCCTGTCGATCGCCTATGCGCTCGGCCACCGCAAGATCCACCTCTTCGGCTTCGACAGCAGCTACTCCGAGGCCGGCGAGGGCCATGCCTACCCGCAGCCGCTCAACGCCGACGAGGAGCGCCAGGAGTTCCGCGTGGGCGACCGCGCCTTCATCTGCGCGCCGTGGATGGCCCGTCAGGCGATGGAGTTCCAGATCGCGTCCCGTCAATTGTGCGATGGGGACGCGGAATTGTATGTTCACGGCACGGGACTTCTCCCGGCCATAGCCGCCCAGATGGGCAGAAACTGAAAGGACGTCCCAATGCCGATCCCCTCTCGCGTGCAGGCCTCGGGCAACTCGGGCCTCGCCACCATCTCCATCTGCGGCGACGGCGCCACCGGCCTCACCGCGACCGGAACGACTGCGGCGGACGCGCTGCAGCTGTCGGCGGTCTGGAACACCGTCGGGACCACGGCGGCCAGCACGGGCGTCAAGCTCCCGCCGACCGAGGCGGGCGCGATGGTGTGCGTCTACAACGCGGGCGCCAGCACGCTGACGGTCTACCCGGCGACGGGCTCGACCATCAACGCCGGCGCCTCCTCGCTCAGCGTGACCTCGACCACGCGCGTCCTGTTCATCGCGACGAGCGCGACGACCTGGATCTCGATCGCGGGCGCCTGATCATGCCGCTCGACAGCGACATCGCCAACGCCGACGCCAAGCTCCATGTGGAGTTCTACGACCACAAGGAGCTTGGCCGGCCGTTCGTCCGCATCATGGTGCCGGGCGACACGACCAACATCATCGACCAGCCGGTGCGCGACGACCACAAGGAGCGGTTCCCGCGGCAGTGGCTGCACTTCCAGATGCAGTCGGAGAACGGCGACATCCCCGGCACGAAGCTGGAGGAGTGGCACCGCACCTCGCCCGCGGACATTTCCGACGCGCAGGTGGCCGAGCTTCAGATCCTGAAGTTCCGCACCGTCGAGCAGGTCGCCACCGCGTCCGACGCGCAGATGATGCGCGTTGGCATGGGCGGCGTCGGGCTGCGGCTCAAGGCGCAGGCGTTCCTGCGGCTGAAGTCGGATGCCACCTCAAGCAGCGAACTCGCCGAGGCCAAGGCCAAGCTGGCGGCGCTGGAGGCACAGGTCGCGGCGCTGATGGCCGCCAAGGACGAGGCCCCGCGTCGCGGACGCCCGCCGATGAACGACAGGAGCGCCTGACATGGGCTCGACGATGGTCCAGCTTGTCCAGCAAGTCTCGAACGAGCTGGGCCTCGTCGCGCCGTCCACCGTGGCGGGCAACAACGCGCAGGACGTCATCCAGACCCTCGCGCTGATGAACGCCTCGGGCTACGAGCTTCTCAAGCGCCACGATTGGCGCGAACTGACGCGGCCCTACCGCTTCACGGTCCAGTACCTTGCCACGACGGGAACGTGGAACACCTCGTCGGCGGCGATCACCGGCATCCCCGACACGACCGGCCTCGACACGACCTACATGGCGGTCGGCACGGGCATCAACCAGGACACGTTCATTCAGTCCGTAGACAGCGGCACGCAGGTGACGCTCAACCAGATCCCGGCATCCGCCGGGACCGGCGCGGCGATCACCTTCGCCAAGACGAAGTACGCGCTGCCCAACGACTACGACAGCCTCGTCCCGCGCACGCAGTGGGACAAGAGCAAGCGCTGGGAGATGCTTGGCCCTGAGAGCCCGCAGCAGTGGGAATGGCTGCTCTCGGGCTACATCTCGACAGGCCCGCGCATCCGCTGGCGGCTCTACGGCGGCTACTTCCAGATCTGGCCCGCCACGACGACCTCGGAATACCTCGGCTTCGAGTACCGCTCCAAGGGCTGGGCGCTGTCGTCTGCCGGCGCGGTGAAGAACAGCTTCACCGCCGACGACGACACCTGCGTCTATCCCGACCGCGTCATGGTCCTCATGACGAAGCTGAAGTATTTCGAGGCGAAGGGCTTCGACACGACGGCGCTCTACCGCGACTTCCTGCGCGAGCTGGAGACCGCGATGGGGCAGGACATGTCGGCGGCGAACCTGTCCTTCGCGCCGCGCCCCGGCACGGTGCTGATCGGCTACGACAACATCCCCGACAGCGGCTACGGGTCCACCTGACATGGTCAGGCCGTCTCCGATCATGCGCGCGGCCAAGCAGGCGACGGCGCGCGTCGCGTCCGTGCCGGCGCCCATCGGCGGCTGGAACGCGCGCGACAGCCTCGCGAACATGAAGCCGACCGACGCGGTGTCGCTGACCAACTACTTCCCGACCGCGACCAACGTCGTGCTGCGCGGCGGCTACCAGAAGCACGCCACGGGCCTGCCCGGTCAGGTCGAGACGCTGATGGCGTACAACGGCGCCACGACGCAGTCGCTGTTCGCGATCTCGGGCAACAACATCTACAACGTGACGAGCGCGGGCGCGGTCGGCGCGGCGGTCGTGTCGGGCCTGACCAACAGCCGCTGGGAAAGCACGAACGTCGCCACCGCTGGCGGCAACTTCCTCTACGCGGTCTCGGGCGGCAACAGCCCGCTGCTCTACGACGGCTCGACCTGGACGGCGATCACAGGCGCCTCGACGCCTGCCATCACGGGCGTGACGACGAGCGAACTCGACAACGTCACGCTGTTCAAGAATCGCCTGTGGTTCATCCAGCGCAACACGCTCAAGGCTTGGTATCTGCCCACGCAATCGGTCGGCGGCGCCGCACAGGTGCTGGACCTCTCGACGGTCGCGCGCAAGGGCGGCTATCTGCTCGCGATGGGCGTCTGGACGATCGACGCGGGCTTCGGCCTCGACGACAACCTCGTCTTCGTCACGACGCAGGGCGAGATCATCATCTATCGCGGCACCGACCCGGCCAACATCTCGACGTGGTCGCTGGTCGGCGTATGGGCGATGGGCGCGCCGATGGGCAAGCGGTGCCTCGCCAAGTTCGCGGGCGACCTCGCCTACATCGCCTTCGACGGCCTGTTCCCGCTCTCGCAGGCGCTCCAGAGCGCGCGCGTCGCGCCGCAGAGCGTGGCGCTGACCGACAAGATCCAGGGCGCGTTCGCAAGCGCCACGACGGCCTATCAGGGCTTGTTCGGCTGGGAGATCTGCGTCGCGCCGAAGTTCAACGCCATCGTAGTGAACATCCCCGTCGGCACCGGCTCGCAGCAGCAGTACGTGATGAACACCATCGTGCAGAGCTGGTGCAACTTCACCGGCTGGCCCGCCAACTGCTTCACGCTCCACAAGCAGGATCTGTGGTTTGGCGGCACCGACTACGTCGCCAAGGCGTGGACGGACGATCACGCGGACGACAACGTCGCCATCTCCGCTGGCGCGCTGCAGGCCTTCAACTACTTCGGCTCGCGCGGCCAGAAGAAGATCTTCACTCGGGCGAGGCCCAACCTGTTCGCGGACGGGCAGCCCTCGGTCTTCGTGGGCATCAACGTCGATTTCCAGACCAACGACACCTCGGCTCCGCTGGCCTATCTGCCGCCGACCGGCGCGGTCTGGGACACGGCGATCTGGGATAGCTCGAACTGGGGCGCGGGCCAGAACATCTCGCTGAACTGGCAGGGCGTCACGGGCGTGGGGTACTGCGGGTCGATCAACTTCCGCTCGGCCAGCAAGGGCCTGTCGCTGGAATGGGCCGCGACGGACGTCGTCTTCATGCCGGGCTGGGTCGGCATATGATCGTCGCGGGGCCGCATGTCGGGCATTGGGTGCTGGGCCGCATCGGCGGCTTCTTCGACCCGGTCTGCATGTCGGCCATCGGCTGGGAGAGCGACGGCAAGCTGACCGCAGGCGCGGCGTACCGCGATTGGAATGGCGTGTCGATCGAAGGCCAGATCGCCGCTGACAGGCCGTTGACGCGCGGCTTCATCTCCGCGATCTTCGACTATCCGTTTCGGCAGCTTGGCGCGCGCAAGATCATCGCGACGACCAGCGCGGACCACATCCGCAGCATCCGGCTCTTGCGCCGCCTCGGTTTCGTTGAGGAGGCCTGCCTGCGCGATGCCTCGCCGGGCGGCGACCTCATCATCTGCACCATGCGGCGCGATGACTGCCGCTTCCTAGGAGAGCGTCATGGGCAAGAAGGCTTCCGCACCGCCAGCACCTGACTACGCGGGCGCCGCGAAGGCGCAGGGTGCCGCCAACGTCGAGGCTGCGCGCGCCTCGGCCATGCTCTCCAACCCGAACGTCTACGGCCCGCTCGGCACGCAGACGGTGACCTACGATGGCGACATCCCGACCGTGCGGCAGACGCTCACGCCGCAAGCGCAGGCGACGCTGGATGCCCAGCAGCAGGTCGAGCGCAGGCTGGCCCAGCTTGGCCTGCAGGGCATCGGAACCGCCGAAAGCACGCTCGGGACGCCCTTCCAGACGCAGACGGGCGACCTAAACACCGTCTTCGACCTGTCGGGCCTCCCGCGCGCGCCGGTCAACGCCGGGACGACCGCGCAGGAAGCGATCATGGCGAGGCTGGAGCCGCAGATCCAGCGCAGCCGGTCGCAGCTGGAGACGCAGCTTGCCAACCAAGGCCTGGCGCGCGGCGGCGAGGCCTACAACGCCGCGATCCGCGAGCAGCAGCAGCAGGAGAACGACCTTCGCTCGCAGGCGGCGCTGCAGGGCATCAACCTCGACACGCAGGCCCGGCAGCAGGCGGCGGCGGAGCAGCAGGCGGCGATGGGGTTCGAGAACCAGGCGCGCGCGCAGGCCCTGCAGCGCGAGTTGTCGCTCCGTTCGCAGCCGCTCAACGAGATCATCGGCCTGATGGGTGGCTCGCAGATCCAGATGCCGCAGTTCGGGGCCTATCAGGGCCAGCAGGTCGCGCCCGCCCCGATTTTCGGCGCGGCGCAGGCGGCGGGGCAGAACGCGATGCAGCAATATGGCATCCAGCAGGCCGGTCTCAACGCGCAGTCTTCGGCGCTCGGAGGACTGTTTGGCACCGCTCTCGGAGGCTGGGGCTACGGCGGATTCAAGAACCCGTTCCGCTGATTTCTGGAGGCATAGATGGCCGTTTCATTCAACCTGCCCGACCCATACGAGGCCCAGAAGGCCGACATTGCCCGTCGGCAGAAATACGCCGAGGCGCTCCAGCAGCAGGCGTTCCAGCCCGTCGAGATCCAGAGCTATCAGGGCATCCAAGCGCCGATCCCCGTCGCTGCCGGTCTCGCGAAGGCGCTGCAGGGGCTCATGGGCGGATACTTCGCCGGGCAGGCTCGCGACGAAGCCCGCGAACTCCGCGAAGGCGACATCAAGAAGGGCCAGGAGTTCGCCGCCGCCCTGCAGGGCGCGAAGACGCCAGAGGAGCGCGAGAAGCTGACGCTGGAGGCGCTTGGTGGCACGATGGGCCAGCGCGCGCAGGGGATTGCCGGGCCGATGCTGGGGTTGACCGAAACTCGGGCCGAAGCCGAAAGGCGTCGCGCGGCTACTGCGGAGCAGAGGGAGGCCGATCGCGCTTTGCGTGAAAGCATCGCGCTCGGTCAGCAGGAGAATGCAAGGCTGCTTGCCGGCGTAGCCGCCGGTTCGCGTGCGGATGCGCTGGAGGCTCGTCGTGAGGCGGAAGCGGGTCGTCGCGAGGACCGGCAGCGCGAAAGAGAGCGCAGGGAGCGCGAGAGCGTCGAGCGCCGCGAGCAGCTGACGGCGCCCGAGCAGCGGCAGCTGTTCCAGCAGGAAGACCAGATCAGCGCCGGGCAAAGCACGCTGTCGCTGCTTGCCGAGGCGCGCAGGTTGAGCGGCCAGTTCCGAGGCGGCGCTGGCGCGGGCATGATGGCTTACGCCGGGTCGCAGGCGCGCTCGGCTGTCGGTATGGCCCCGAGCGAGGAAAGCAACGCAATCATCAACTACGACAACCTCGTCAAGGAGCAGGCGCTCGCCAACCTGAAGACGACCTTCGGCGGCAACCCGACCGAGGGCGAGCGCAAGGTTCTGCTCGAGTTGCAGGCCAGCAGCGGCAAGACGCCCGAGCAGCGCGCCGACATCCTCGACCGCGCCGTGAAGTTGGCAGAGGACCGCATCCGGGGTGCCGAGGCGCGCGCGGAAGCCATCCGCACCCGCAGCTACCGCCAGCCCGGCGGCCAGCCTGCCGCGCCGACGCCTCCCGCAGCCCCCCAGCGACCCGCGGCCCCGCAGGCTCCTGGGGCCGCGCCGGGGCAGCAGCCGGCGGGCGGTGGCCTGACGCCCGAGGAACAGCGCGAGCTTGAGGCCCTGCGCGCGCGGTTCCCGAGGGCTCAACGATGAGCGATCGCGAGGAACTGCTGGCCCTTCGCCGCTTGGCCGAGCTTGAGGCTCGCGCTGGCGCACAGCCGGCCTCTCAGCCCCCCGCCACCCCGCAGGCGGCCCCGCAGGCCCCGCAGGCGCCCGTTCCGCGCACGAACATGGAGCAGCTGGGCCTCGGCACCCGGGCGACCGCTCAGGGGCTCCTAGGGCTTCCTGGGCTCGTCTACGACGTCGCCGCCATTCCGCAGAACCTCCTGTCGAACGTGCCGGGTCTCGGGTGGATGCGCGCCAAGCCCGCCGCCCAGCAAGTCTCCGAAGCCGCGACCGCAGTCGGCCTGCCCGAGCCCCGCGACGCGGGCGAGCGCATCATGGGCGCGGCGATCCAAGGCGTGGCGGGCGTGCCGACCGGGTATGGCCTCGGCGGCGTCGTGCGGCAGCAGGCCGGAGCCGCCGGGCAGCGGCTGGCCGATGTCCTGCAGGCCGCGCCCTTGCAACAGGCGGTCATGGGTGCCACGGGTGGCGCGGGATCGCAGGCGGCGCAGGAGGCCGTGGGGCCAGAAGCAAGCCCGGCTGCCAAGGCCGCCGCAGGCGTTGCTGGCGGCCTTGCCGGTGCGGCTGCGCCGTCTCTCGCCCTTGGTGCCGCTCGGCGCGCCGTGACGCCGCTGCCCGCTCGCCTGACCGAGGAGGAACGCCGTCTGGTGCAAGTAGCGCAGCGCGAGGGCGTTGATCTTCCGGTTGGCGCACAGACCGGCAGCCCGACCGTCAAGCTGGCCGAAAGCGCGCTGGCTCGGCTGCCCGGATCGGCCGGCGCGGCGCAGAACCAGCAGCAGCGGATGCGCGAGCAGTTCCAGGGCGCGGTCATGCGGACGACCGGAGAGGCCGCGACAGACGTGCGGCCCGAGACGCTCGACCGCGCTTTCGGGCGCATCGGGCAGCAGTTCGGCAATCTGATCGCGCAGACGCCGCAGGTCCGGTTGGATCGCGATTTCTTCCGCGCGGTCGATGACATCGAGCGTCAGTATGTGCGCCGCATGGACGTCAACATCCGCCCGCCGGTCACCTCGTACATCGACGAGTTCAATCTGGTGCGCGGCGCGCCCAACGCGGCCATTCCTGGCGACGCTTATCAGAACATCTCGTCCAACCTCAAACGCATGGCCCGGTCGAACCAGAACCCCGAGGCCCGACTTGCGCTGAACCAGCTTGCCAACGCCCTAGACGATGCCGTCGAGCGTCAATTCAGCGGGCCGCTGAGGCAGGAATGGCGCGAGACGCGCCAGCAGTACCGCAATCTGCTCGCCATCAACGATGCCGCCTCCAAGGGAACGGCGCAGGATCGTGCGACCGGCAATCTGTCTCTGGGCGCCTTCCAGCAGGCGGTGCGCGCGCAGGACAAGGCTGGATTTGGCAGGGGGCGTGGACAACTCAACGACCTCGCGCGCCTTGGTGGCTTCATCGCGGACAAGATCCCGAGCAGCGGAACGTCGGAGCGCACGCAAATGGCGAACGCGCTTTCGCTCGCTCCAGTTGGCGGCGGCGGCATGATCGGCATGGCAACCGGCAACCCCATTCTCGGGATGGCTGCCGGCGCAGCTGCGCCGTGGGCTGTCCAGCGCGCGCTGCAATCCGCGCCTGGTCGCGCGTACCTTACCAACCAATTGATGGCTGGCCCAACGCCGCTTTCGGGTGACGCGCGCCGCGCCGCCCTCATCAACGCTCTCCAGCAGGGGATCTCTCCATGAGTTTCAACGGCTCCGGCACCTTCCAGATCAACACCGCAGGCCAGCCGGTCGTAGCGGGAACGGTCATCACCGCGACCGCCTTCAACGCGCTGACCGCCGACCTCGCGACCGGGCTCTCGACCTGCGTCACGAAGGACGGCCAGACGACGGTAACGGCTAACCTTCCGATGGGCGGAAACAAGCTGACCGGCCTCGGCGCCGGCACGCTCGGGACCGACAGCGCGCGCTTGTCGCAGGTCCAGGGCGGCATCTCCAGCCTGCTGGGCGTCTCGGGCATCGACACGATCACCGGCTCGGGCTCGCCACAGGTGACCACCTACGCCACCGGCCAGATGTTCTGGTTCGTCGCCAGCGGCACCAACACGGGCGCGGCGACGCTCAACATCGACAGCCTTGGTGCCAAGTCGATCACGCGCGGCACGGCGGCGCTGGCGGCGGGCGACATCATCAGCGGCAGCGTGGCGCTGGTCGTCTACGACGGTACGCAGTTCCAGCTCCTGTCGATCAACAGGTCGATCCAGGTCAACGGCACCATCGCCTCGGCCACCACGACCAACATCGGCGCGGCGAACGCCGAGTACCTCGCGGTCAGCGGCACCACCACGATCACCGCCTTCGACACCGTCACCGCTGGCATCTACCGGGTGCTGAAGTTCGACGGCATCCTGACCCTCACGCACAACGCCACATCGCTGATCCTGCCGGGCTCGGCGTCGATCACGACGGCGGCAAACGATGTCGCGGGCTTCCGGTCGCTGGGCAGCGGGAATTGGCGCTGCGAGTGGTATCAGCGCGCGAGCGGCGCTGCGGTGGTCAATCCATCGGCCACGACGAGCGTGGCTGGCGTGGTCACGCTCGCCACCGAGGCCGAGGCGCTGACCGGCACCGACACCTCGAAGGTCATCACGCCCGAGACCGGCAAGGCGGTGAACACGCGGCTCCAGCAGAACAGCCAGAGCGCCGACTACACGCTGGTCATCGGTGACGCTGGCAAGCAGATCTTCCACCCCAGCGCCGATACCTCCGCGCGCACGTTCACGATCCCGGCCAACGGTTCCGTGCCGTTCGCGGTCGGCACCGCCGTGACGTTCATCAACCAGAACGGCGCCGGCACGATCACGATCGCGATCACGACCGACACGATGCGCCTCGCTGGCGACGGCTCGACGGGCTCGCGCACCCTGGCCGCCAACGGCATCGCGACGGCGGTGAAGGTGACATCGACGGAGTGGTTGATCAGCGGCACGGGGCTGACCTGATGTCGGCGATCCACCAAGTCCTGCTCGCTGGCGGCGGAGCAACCTATCAGATCGCCAACTCGCTGCGCTTTCGAGCGGCGAACAGCGCCTATCTCAGCAGGACGTTTGGTTCACCGACTAGCTCGACTGTCTGGACGTTCTCGGCATGGTGCAAGCGAGGCACCCTTGGCTCAACGTCGTATCTCCTCGGGGCGAGCACGACGACGAACTTCGGTTTCAACTCGTCTAACCAGCTTGTGCTGACCCTCAATGGCACGACGGCCTGCACCTCGACTGCGGTGTTCCGCGATCCTTCTGCATGGATGCACATCGTCTACCAGCAGAACGGAAGCGCGCAGACGATCTACGTCAACAACGCATCGGTCGCGACGGGCACGACCGCCGCTGCAATCTTCAACACGGCCATCGCGCATCAGGTCGGCGCGGCCAACACGACCAATTTCTTCGACGGTCACCTTGCCAACGTCTATTGGATCGACGGCCAGGCCCTGACGCCCTCTTCCTTCGGCCAAACCGACGCCACCACGGGCGTGTGGGTGCCAAAGGCGTACAGCGGAACCTATGGCACCAACGGCTTCTTCCTCCAGTTCAAGGATGCCACCAGCACCACCACCATCGGCTACGACACCAGCGGCAACTCCAACAACTTCACGACGAGCGGCATCTCGGTGACGAGCGGCACGACGTTCGACCAGATGACCGACACGCCGACCAACAACTATTGCGTCCTAAGCCAGATCAACAAGTCGACCGCAGGCGGCACCGTCAAGAATGCTGGCCTCACTTGGAATTCCGGTGGGGGCGGCGCTACTTTCTATCTGGTGCAAAGCACGTTCGTGCTTTCAGGGAAGTGCTATTGGGAATTCGTCGTCCCAGCTTCCATTACATTCCCTCGCCCTGGAATCATGCGGGCCGATCAATCTCCTCCATCAAGCGGAGCTTCTTATTGGCCCGGAGGAGGCTCTGGTCCGGCCAACAGCGTCGGATATGTATGCAATGATGGAGATATCTACGTCGGAGGAGTTGCCGTTGTTACAGGCGCGACTCCGTCCGCTGGCGACATCATCATGTTCGCGTTTGACGCTGCGACCGGCGAACTTTGGGTCGGTCGTAACGGAACGTGGCTCAACTCCGGTGATCCAGCCGCTGGGACTGGAGAAGTCACGACGGTCTCGCTTTCCTATAGTTGGGTGGCAACGGTGTGCGATGCTTCTACGCAAGACGCGGATATCAACTTTGGCCAGCGCGTGTTCAGCTACACCCCGCCCAGCGGCTTCACGGCACTCTCGACCGCCAACATCGCCAGCACCGCGGTCACCACCAGCGGCTCGTTCACCGGCAACGCAGCGGCGGATGGGCCTTTCGTGTGGACGAACGGCAACCCCGCGACGTTGGTGATCAACGGCAATGCGGTGACGTTCGGCACCCACGCCGACAAGACCGCAGGCGGTTTCAAGCTGCGGACATCCTCGGCCAGCTACAACGCGAGCGGGTCCAACTCCTGGACGGCGACCGCTGGTAAGCGGTTCGTGCAAGTCAAAAAGCCCAACAACGCGCAGGTGAACCCATGATTGGCTGGGCCTTGTATGCGGCATGGTGCGCGTTTTGCTGGCGGCTGCGCGGCGGGATGATCAGCCAGATCACGCTCCAGCGGTTCGGCTATGCGCTCTCGACGGGCGAGACAAGGATGGCTTGCGCGTTCCTCATGGCGCTGCCGCTTGCCATCTTCAATCCGTGGCTCCTATCGGTCGCTCCTGCGGCCTTCGCCGCCATGGCCCTCGGTTACTTCGACAAGTCGATGGGGCTCGAGGAACCGGGCCGCGACCATGCTTTCCTCGCTCTCTGGGGCGTCGCGGTGGCTGCCATCATGCTGGTGCCGATCGCGATCCTGCATCGCTCTCCGTTGATGCTGGCCTTCTCGGCTCCCGGCCTGCTGGTCGCTGCGGCCTACGACATCAACAAGCGTTTCGGTGGTCGCTGGACCGAGCGCGCCGAGTGGATGACGGGCGCGATCTTCGGAGGCATCCTGTGGGCAGCGGCGTCGTGAACGATGGATTTGGAGGACGAGAAATGGCGGGTCGGAGCGACATGGCCCAGCCCCGAGGCACGGCGCGTCTCGCCGCCTGTCGCCTTGCACACGCTACCTGACCCCATCGCGCCGCCGAGGAGGACTGCCGTGCAAGAACAAGCCCTGTTGGATCACGCGCAGCAGATCGGTGCGCTGAAGTCCGAGGTCGCGCACATGACCGACCGCATCGAAGACATGGACAAGAAGCTCGACCAGATCATCGCGGCGGCGAATATGGGCAAGGGCGCGTGGCTCGCGGCGGTGAAGGCCGGCGGCATCATCGCAACGCTCGGGGCCGGCGCCGCGTGGCTCTGGGGCCACCTCCAGACCTTCATGCATCGCTGAGGAGACCGACATGGCACCCCTGCTCGCCGCCCTGCTGCCGATCTTCGGGTCGGTGATCGACAAGGTCATCCCCGACAGGGCCGCCGCCGACAGGGCGAAGCTCGAGGCGCAGGCGCAGCTCGTCGCCGCCGCCACCCAGGGCGCGCTCGCACAACTCGAGGTCAACAAAGTCGAGGCCGCGCACCAGAGCGTGTTCGTCGCGGGATGGCGACCGGCGATCGGCTGGGTGTGTGCGGCCGCGCTGGCCTACAGCTACATGCTCGTCCCGCTCGTCGGCTTCACGCTCGCCCTGCTCGGGCAGCCGGCGCCGCGCTGGCCGGTGCTGGACAACAACCTGTGGGAGCTAATGTTCGGCATGCTCGGCATGGGCGCGCTGCGGTCGTGGGACAAGGCGCAGGAGCGCAAGGGTGGCGGCTGAGAACTGGGGCGAGGCTTTCCGCGCGCTGCTGCGCCACGAAGGCGGCTTCGTCAACCATCCCCGCGACCCCGGCGGCATGACCAACCTGGGTGTGACGCGGCGCGTCTGGGAGGAATGGACCAGCCATCCCGCGAACGAGGCCGACATGCGCGGCCTGACGCCGGGCATGGTCGAGCCGCTCTACCGCGAGCGCTACTGGCGCAAGGTTCGCGGCGACGAGCTGCTAGGGGGCGTGGACCTCGCGGTCTTCGATTGCGCCGTCAACAGCGGGCCGGGGCGCGCGGCGATGTTGCTGCAGCAGGCGATCGGCGTCTGGCCGGATGGCGTGATCGGGCCAAAGACGATGGCGGCGATCAAGGCGGCGGATGCGAAGGCGACCGTGGATCGGTTCTGCGACCTGCGGCTGGCGTTCCTGCGCGGGCTGCCGACATGGCCGACGTTCGGTAATGGCTGGGAGCGGCGCGTCGAGGATGTGAGGCGGCAGGCGAAGGGGATGGTGGGCTGACGCGCGGTCGCTACTCGCAAGAGTAGACGCTCTCCGACCGCCGCAGCTGCAGCCATCGCGGCACGGTCGTGAAGGACTTGTCGCGGAACAGGACGCGGTTGGTCGGCTGGATGGTCAGGCGA
>Ga0208546_1000140_pt1 | contig 34754 bp, 50 predicted proteins | sample DEB19_08_DNA_4_FD_184528 | JGI IMG/M metagenome (GOLD analysis project Ga0208546, IMG submission 184528) | Aqueous microbial communities from the Delaware River and Bay under freshwater to marine salinity gradient to study organic matter... | ecosystem: Environmental > Aquatic > Marine > Coastal...
CACGGTCTACAGGTTCATGCAGGACGAATCCAAGCCCCTGTACGAGACGGTCAAGGCGCTGTCGGACTACCTGACACGCCAGGAGGCCGCAACACATGGCTGACCTGTCCAAAGTCCTCGGCGGCCCTTGGTCGCCACCACCAGAAAAGAGAATCGCACCACCTGAAGAACAACTGCGCGACGCCATGCTGGCAGCCGGCCTGGAGCCACCAGATGAGCTGCTGCTGGACGGCAAGATTCACAGGTTCAAGTCCGGCACGAAGGGCAGCGGCAGTCACGGAGGTGACAAGCCAGGCTGGTATCTGATCTTCGGCGATGGTGTGCCGGCCGGCAGGTTTGGCTGCTGGCGCGCAGGCGTGGAGGTGACCTGGCGCGCTGAGGTCGGCCGCAAGCTGACGGCCAGCGAGGAGATGGCCCACGCCAGGCGCATGGCCGAGGCCAAGGCGCTGCGCGACGCCGAGCTGGAGCGCAAGCACGAGGTGGCAGCGGCCACGGTCGAGACGATCTGGACCTCGGCCCAGGCGGCCAGCCCGGACCATCCCTACCTCAAGCGCAAGGGCATCGGCGTGCATGGCGCGCGCGTGACCGGCGACGGCCGCCTGGTGGTGCCTCTGTATGGTCAGAATGGCGCGCTGGCCAGCCTGCAGTACATCGCACACGATGGCGGCAAGCTGTATCACCCAGGCGGCGAGGCTGGCGGCAAGTTCTGGATGATCGGCACGATGGACGAGCCAGGCGTGCTCTATGTGGCCGAAGGGTTCGCAACAGCAGCCACGATCCACGAGACGACCGGCCGGCCCTGCGTGGCGGCCTACAGCGCCAGCAGCCTAGTGCCAGTTACAGGCATCATGCGCGAGATGTACGGCGCGACCCAAGACATCGTGATCGTGGCCGACCACGACAAGCACGGCGTGGGGCAAAAGTATGCCGAGCAGGCGTCGGCCAAGTACGGCGTGCGCGTGGTTGTGCCTCCAATCGAAGGCATGGATGCCAACGATTATGCCCAGGCAGGACACGATCTGGCCAGCCTCCTGACGCCAGCCAAGACAGACTGGCTTATCGCGGCCGACGACTTCTCAGCCCAGCCGGCCCCGATCTCCTGGCTGGTCAAGCGCTGGCTGCAGAACAATGCTCTGATCATGGTCCACGGCCCATCGGGTGGCGGCAAGACCTTCGTGGTGCTGGACTGGTGCCTGCGCATGGCCAGCGGCGCGCAGGAATGGTGTGGCCACAAGGTCAAGGCCGGAAACGTGGTCTACCTGGCCGGCGAAGGCCACCACGGCCTGCGTGGGCGCGTCGCAGCCTGGAAGCACCACCACCAGGCCGGACACCTGGCCATGTGGCTGTCCAAGGACGGCTGCGACCTCAACACCCCAACCGGCTACCTGCAGGTCGTCGAGCACCTGCGCAGCCTGCCGGAGAAGCCGGCCGTCATCGTGGTGGACACCCTGCACCGATTCCTGGCCGGCGACGAGAACAGCGCCCAGGACGCCAAGACCATGCTGGACGCCTGCAACAGCCTGATGAACGAGTTCGGCTGCAGCGTGATCCTGGTCCACCACACCGGCGTGGCCGAGGAAGCCCAGCACCGTGCGCGTGGCTCATCAGCTTGGCGTGGTGCGCTGGACATCGAGATCAGCATCGTGCCAGGCAAGGACGGCGTGCCCATGCAGATCGTCCAGCGCAAGTCCAAGGACGCCGAGCTGGCCCAGACGGTCCACGTCGAGCTGCAGCAGGTCACCATCCCAGGCTGGTATGACGAGGACAACCAGCCGGTCACATCGGCCGTCATCGTCCAGGCGCAGCCGCCAGCCAGCCCCAGGAAGGACAGCAAGATCGACAGCCACCGCAAGACCTTCGAGAACGCCTGGTGGTCGTCAGGAGCTGAGGAGCGTAATGGTTTACCCTACCTTAGCAGGTCGGCGATGGTGGACTACCTGGTCCAGAAAATGGACGTGAGCGAGGCCTCAGCCAAGGTCTACATCAAGCCAAGCGCCAACGGAAAACCCATCGCAGACCTGCTGGTGGCCGAGATCATCGAGGCCTTCGAGCACGGCTGGACGGTGATCGATGAGGCCCAGGCAAGTGCCATGCTGATCAGGAAGTCGGCGAGCTGAACATGACTTATCCACAGACTTATCCACAGGCATGGCAAGGGAACAAGGTAACAGAACGGAAAAAAACGGAATTCCGTTCCCTGGGCAAAACAGCGGAAAACGGGAACGGAACGGAACACACCCCTTTAGGGGTGTTCCGCAGTTCCCTTCCGATGCGGCGAGATTCCATGACGAACCACTCTAAAACGTGGGAAAAAGTTATCCACAGGAGAATGCAGTGAGCACCACCAACGTGAACGAGATGCTGGCCGGACGCCAGTCAACCTATGGCGCGTTCGAGAACCACGCCAAGATCAGCCAGGCGCTCAAGGACGTGATGTTCGAGCGATCAGGCTGGGACCGGCTCAAGCCAGACCAGCGCGAAGCCCTGGAGATGATCCAGCACAAGATCGCGCGCATCCTCAACGGCGACCCGACCTACGCCGACAACTGGATCGACATCGCCGGCTACGCCACCCTGGTGGCCAACCGGCTCGAAAAAGGGGAGAATGACGCATGACCACAAAATCCCACAAAACCAACCCAGCCGACAAGGTCGAGCAGTGGCCCATCGAAAAGCTGGTGCCATACGCCAAGAACTCGCGCACCCACAGCGAGGAACAGGTGGCCCAGATCGCGGCCAGCATCCGCGAGTGGGGATTCACCACCGCTGTCCTGGTGGACGAGTCCGGCAGCATCATTGCCGGTCATGGTCGCGTGATGGCTGCTCGCAAACTCGGCATGGCATCATTGCCGGTCATGGTCGCTGCAGGCTGGACCGATGCCCAGAAGCGTGCCTATGTCATCGCCGACAACAAGCTGGCGCTGAACGCTGGATGGGACAACGAACTGCTGGCGCTCGAGCTGGCCGAGCTGGATGAAGAAGGATTCGACATCGGCCTGACAGGATTCACCCAGGACGAGATCGACGCACTGACCAAGGTCAAAGACGCAGAGCAGATCGAATACCAGGGCGATCCAGACGAAGTCCCAGAGATTGGCGAGATGCCAATCAGCGTGCCAGGCGATATCTGGGTGCTCGGCAAGCACCGTCTGATGTGCGGTGACAGCACAAACCTGCAGCAGGTCGAAAAGCTGATGGATGGAAAGCTGGCCGATCTGGTCTGGACTGATCCACCATACAACGTGGCGGTCGAAGGCAAGGCCGGCAAGATCATGAACGACGACATGGGGTCTGGTGAGTTCCGAGACTTCCTGCGCAGCGTCTACGCCAGCTACTACGCAGTCATGCGAGCTGGTGCGGTGATCTACGTGGCGCACGGTGAATCCGAGCGCGCGGCATTCACAGACTGCATGGTGGAAGCTGGCCTGAAACTTTCCCAGGTGCTGATCTGGGTGAAGCAAAGCGCAACCCTGTCACGCCAGGACTTCAACTGGCAACACGAGCCAATCCTGTACGGCTGGAAGGAAGGCGCTGGCCATTACTTCTGCGGCAACTTCACACTGACCACGGTGATCGATGATGACGTTGATCTGAAGTCGATGAAGAAGGAGCAGCTCATCGACATGATCAATGAGATCAGGAATAAGGCCAGCGGCACGATCATCCGGCACAACCGGCCAACGAAAAGCGACCTGCATCCAACCATGAAGCCGGTGGCGCTGGTGGAGCGCATGATCGAGTGGAGCAGCAATCCAGGCGAGATCGTCCTGGACCTGTTTGGTGGCAGTGGCAGCACGCTGATCGCAGCACAGAAGGCCAACAGGCAGGCGCGCCTGATGGAGCTGGACCCGAAGTTTGTTGACGTCATCGTCAAGCGTTGGCAGGAGTTCACCGGCAAGCAGGCAATTCACGCAGAAACTGGAAAACCTTTCGCGGAGGTAAAAGATGGCAGCGAAGAAGCCAAAAACTGAAAAATCGGTCGTAAAAAAGGCCGGACCGAACGGCGGCGCTCGGCCAGGCGCTGGCCGACCAGCATTTGAACCGACAGACGCAGAGCGCAAACAGGTCGAGGCCATGTCCGGCTACGGCCTGCCAATCGAGCAGATTGCCATCCTGGTGCGCGGTGGCATCGACACCGACACGCTGCGCAAGCACTTTGCCACCGAGTTGGTGGCCGGCAAGGCCAAGGCCAACTCCGGCGTCGGTCGCACCCTGTTCCAGAAGGCAATGGGCGGCGACACGGCGGCCATGATCTGGTGGTCCAAGACCCAGATGAAGTGGAAGGAAACCCAGGCGCACGAGCTGACCGGCGCAGACGGCGCACCCCTGGAATTTGCGAAGATCGAACGAGTGGTCATCCGTGGCAAAGCAGACGCTGAAAATTCAGACGCCTGAGTGGGCGCTGCCGCTGCTGGAGCCGGCGCGCTACAAGGGCGCGCACGGCGGCCGTGGCTCGGGCAAGTCGCACACCTTTGCGGAGATGCTGATCGAGGCGCACATCCTGGACCAGACCAGCCGCAGCGTCTGCGTGCGCGAGGTCCAGAAGTCGCTGGCGCAGTCGGTCAAGCGCCTGCTGGAGCTGAAGATCGAGTCCATGAATGCCGGCGCGTACTTCGAGGTGCAGGAGGCCGTCATCAAGTCCAAGAAGGGAGATGGTCTGATCATCTTCCAGGGCATGCAGAACCACACGGCCGACTCGATCAAGTCGCTGGAAGGATACGACCGTGCCTGGGTGGAGGAGGCGCAGAGCCTGTCTCAGCGCAGCCTGGACCTGCTGCGGCCGACTATTCGAAAGCCAGGCTCTGAGCTGTGGTTCACCTGGAACCCGAGCCAGGCCAGCGATCCTGTCGATTACCTGCTGCGCGGCGCGAAGCCGCCACCAGACGCCAAGGTCATCGAGGTCAACTTCGACGACAACCCCTGGTTTCCCGACGTGCTGCGCGCTGAGATGGAGTACGACAAGGCGCGCGACCCAGACAAGTACGCACACGTCTGGCGTGGCGGCTACCTGCAGAACAGCAGCGCGCGCGTCTTCCGCAACTGGCGCATCGAGGAGTTCGAGGCACCCAAGGACGCCATCCACCGGCTCGGCGCAGACTGGGGCTTCGCAACCGACCCGACCGTCCTGGTGCGATGCCACATCGTCGGCCGCACGCTGTACATCGACCACGAGGCCTACATGGTGGGCTGCGAGATCGTTAACACGCCGGAGCTGTTCATGACCGTGCCGGAGGCCGAGCGCTGGCCCATCGTGGCCGACAGCTCCAGGCCGGAGACGATCAGCCACATGCGCAAGAACGGCTTCCCGAAGATCATGCCGGCCGTCAAGGGCGCGAAGTCTGTCGAGGAGGGCGTCGAGTGGCTCAAGTCCTACGACGTGGTGGTCCATCCACGCTGCACGCACACCATCGACGAGCTGACCTTCTACAGCTACAAGACCGATCCACTGACCGGGAAAGTCCTGCCGATCCTGCAGGACAAGAAGAATCACGTCATCGATGCGCTGCGTTATGCGTGCGAAGGCGTCCGCAGGGCTGCGGTGGTATCGCGGCCCGTTGACTTCAAACCATTGCCGGTGACGAGCAAATGGTAGAAAATACTTGCAAATAGGGGCGAAATATGGCACGCATGTCCAAAGAGCAATATCTCAACAAACTGCACAGCGATGCGCTGGCGCAGTTCAACGACATCCAGACTGCACTGCGCGATGAGCGCCTGCAGTGTCTGCAGGACCGGCGCTTCTACAGCCTGGCTGGCAGCCAGTGGGAAGGTCCACTTTGGGACATCTACGAGAACAAGCCGCGCTTCGAGGTGAACAAGATTCACCTCAGCGTGATCCGCATCATCAACGAGTACCGCAACAACCGGGTCACGGTGGACTTCACGCCGAAGCCTGGCCAGGACGAGAAGCTGGCCGAGACGTGCGACGGCCTGTACCGTGCCGACGAGAAGGACAGCGTGGCCGACGAGGCCTACGACAACGCCTTCGAGGAGGCGGTGGGCGGTGGCTTTGGTGCCTGGCGTCTGCGCAACGTCTACGAGGACGACGAGGACGAGGACAACGAGCGCCAGCGCATTCTGATCGAGCCGATCTTCGACGCCGACAGCTCGGTGTTCTTCGATCTCAACGCCAAGCGCCAGGACAAGTCCGACGCCAGGTACTGCTACGTCGTCACCAGCATGACCAGGCAGTCCTACAAGGAAACCTGGGGCGACGACCCGACAGACTGGCCCAAGGAAATCCACCAGTACGAGTTCGACTGGTGTACGCCGGACGTGGTCTACGTCGCCGAGTATTACAAGGTCGAGGATGTCAGCGAGACGATCCGCATCTTCCGAGCCATCGACGGCACCGAGGAGCGCTATCGCCAGGCCGACTTCAACGACGACCCGGCGCTCGAAGAGACCCTGGCGGCCATCGGCAGCGTCGAGGTGCGCCAGCGCAAGATCAAGACCCGCAAGGTCCACAAGTACATCATGTCGGGCGGCCGCATCCTGGAGGACGCTGGCTACATCGCCGGCAAGGAAATCCCCATCGTGCCGGTCTACGGCAAGCGCTGGTTCGTGGACAACGTCGAGCGCTGCATGGGCCAGGTGCGCCTGGCCAAGGATGCCCAGCGCCTGAAGAACATGCAGCTCAGCAAGCTGGGCGAGATCAGCGCGCTGTCCAGCGTCGAGAAGCCGATCCTGACGCCGGAGCAGGTCACTGGCCACCAGATCATGTGGGCAGACGACAACATCCGAAACTACCCCTACCTGCTGATCAACCCGATCACCGGCCCGGACGGCAGTCAGCAGGTCAGCGGCCCAGTTGCCTACACCCGAAGCCCACAGATACCGCCTGCGATGGCTGCGCTGATGCAGATCACCGAGCAGGACATGCAGGACATCCTGGGCAGCTCGCAGCAAGCCGACAAGATGGTCAGCAACATCTCGGGCAAGGCCATCGAGATGATCCAGACCCGCCTGGACATGCAGACGTTCATCTACATGTCCAACTTTGCCAAGGGCATGCAGCGCTGCGGTGAAATCTGGCTGAGCATGGCGCGCGACATCTACGTCGAAGAAGGCCGCCAGATGAAGACCATCGGCCCGAACGACGACATCGGCATGGTCGAGCTGATGAAGCCGACCGTCAGCGATGCCGGCGAGGTGGTGATGGAGAACGACCTGAGCCGTGCCAAGTTCGACGTGAACGTCGAGGTCGGACCATCCAGCACCAGCAAGCGCGCGGCCACTGTCCGAGCACTGACCGGCATGATGGCCATCACCGACGACCCGCAGACCAAGCAGGTGCTGCAGGCGATGGCCATGATGAACATGGAAGGCGAGGGCATCAGCGACGTGCGCGACTACTTCCGCAAGCAGCTCGTGCGCATGGGCGTGGTCAAGCCGACCGAGCAGGAGCAAGAAGAGATGATGGTCGAGCTGCAAGGCCAGCCCGAAGACCCGAACAAAATCTTCCTGCAGGCTGCGGCCGAGGAGGCCATCGCCAAGGCAGCCAAGGCGCGTGCAGACACAGTCAAGACCGTGGCCGACGCCGGCCTGTCGCGTGCCAGGACAGCCGAGACGCTGGCTAAGACTGGCGTCCAGGAACAGAACATGGCGCTGACGGCAATAGAGGCCGAGCAGCAGGCCATCATGGGGCAGCAGGTCCAGCCTGTTGTCAGATGACGCCGAATGCGTGAAAATGTGAGAAACGGCGACCACCCAGCCGTGTCAATGGGTGAGTTTGATGGGGTCAACCAATGAACAAAAGGGCAGTAGTTGTAGACGAGAGCCAAGTGGACGAAACCGTGGTGCTTGAGGACGAGCCGCAGGACGTTGAGATCGATGCTGGTGAGAACAATGCCACCAGCGACCAACTGACCAATGGCGAGGCCGAACAGCACGAGGAAGAGTCCGACGAGGTTGTCGTCTCCATTGGCGAGGAAGCGCCCCCCGCCGAAGAGGAGCAGCGTGCGCCTGAATGGGTGCGTGAGCTGCGTAAGGCCAACCGCGAGAAAGAGCGACGCATTCGAGAACTCGAAGCCAAGCTGCAGACAACTGCGCAGACTGAGAACAAGCCGGTCGCGCTGGGTCCGAAGCCCAAGCTGGAGGAATTCGACTACGACGCCGACAGGTTCGAGCAAGCACTGGATGCCTGGCATGAACGCAAGCGCCAGCACGATCTGGAGACCGAGAGGGTCCGCCAGGCCGAGCAGACGCAGCAGCAAGCCTGGCAGGCCAAACTGGAGGGCTACAGCAAGGCTAAGGCCGAGCTGAAGGTCCGCGACTATGAGGACGCCGAGGCGATTGCCCAGGAGGTCTTCAACGTCACCCAGCAAGGCGTCATCTTGCAAGGAGCTGACAATCCCGCACTGGTCATCTACGCACTCGGCAAGAACCCAAAGAAGGCTGCAGACCTCGCAAAGATCAACGACCCTGTGAAGTTTGCCTTCGCGGTAGCGAAACTGGAGAAGGAATTGAAAGTGACGAACCGCAGGGCAGCACCCGCACCGGAGCGAGTAATCCAGGGGACTGGACGAGTCTCTGGTGCGGTGGACTCAACCCTTGAACGGCTGCGTGAAGAAGCCGCGCGTACTGGCAACATGACGAAAGTCATCCAGTACAAAGCGCAGAAGCGCGCAGCATCCAAAAACTGATTTTGAAATAGGAGCCCATCATGGCCAATAGTTTTTCCAAAGAAGAGCGCGTAGCGTTCGAAGACCTCCTGGAAGGTTTCCAGGACGCACTGGTCCTGTCCCGCAACGTCGCGATCTACAACACCGATCAGACGATGATGGAACGTGCCAACAACACCATCTGGCGTCCGCAGCCCTACATCGCCCAGTCGATCAACAGCACGCCTGGCACCCCGATCTCTGGCTACAAGGCCATGACTCAGCTTGCCGTGCCTGCCACCCTGGGCTTCAGCAAGACCGTGCCCTGGGAAATGACCACGCTCGAACTGCGCGATGCCCTGCAGGAAGGTCGCCTTGGCGACTCTGCCAAGCAGAAGCTCGCATCTGACATCAACGTGGCCATCATGAGCGCTGCAGCGAACCTCGGCTCGCTGGTGGTGCCCATCGCTGCTGCTGCTGGTGACTATGACGACGTGGCCTTGTGCGACGCCATCATGAACGAGCAGGGCGTGCCTGACTACGACCGCTTCCTGGCCCTGTCCAGCCGTGACTACAACGGCCTGGCTGGCAACCTGGTGGGCACTGCTCGCAGCTTCGGCAATGCCAAGTCGGACAAGGCCTACGAGCGCAGCTACGTCGGCATGGTCGCTGGCTTCGACACCTACAAGATGGACTACGCCAACCGTCTGACGGCTGCTGCTGGCGGCGGTGCGATCACCATTGACACCAGTGGTGCCGGCACCCAGGCCAACTACCTGCCCCAGGCGACCTCGACCGCTGTCGGCGGCCAGATCAACGTGGACAACCGCTTCCAGTCCGTCACCGTGTCTTCCACGGCCGGCGTGGCTGCAGGCGATGCCTTCAAGATCGACGGCGTGTTCGCGGTGCATCACATCACCAAGCAGTCCACTGGTCAGCTCAAGACCTTCCGGGTTGTGTCGGTGACCAACGGCACCACGATGGTGATCACTCCCCCGATCATCGGCGCTCAGGCTCCTGCCACCGACGCTCAACTGCAGTACAAGAACGTGGAAGTCACCACGCCTTCCAACACTGCAGCCATCACCTTCCTGAACGCCAACACCGCACAGGTGAACGTGTTCTGGCAGCGTGACTCGCTGGAGATTCTGCCTGGCCGTTATGCCGTTCCCTCGGACGCTGGTGTCGCAGTGATGCGCGCAAGCACCGACCAGGGCATCGAGCTGGTGATGCAGAAGTTCTACGACATCGACAGCATGACGATCAAGTATCGTCTCGACACGCTGTTCGGTGTGGTGAACAAGAACCCCGAGATGTCCGGCATCTTGTTGTTCAACCAGTAAGCAGCAGGCTGAGGGAAGGGGCTTCGGCCCCTTCTCTCTTTCACCAACAAGGAGCGCACCATGCCGTTGACCAAGGGTTACTCGCAGAAGTCCATCAGCAAGAACATCTCCAAGGAGATGAAGAAGGGCATGCCCCAGAAGCAGGCCGTGGCCGTCGCGCTGTCCACTGCGCGCACTGCAGCCAAGGCCGCAGGCAAGCCGAGCAAAGCGCCAGCCAAGCCCAAGAAGGCCATGAAATGAAGGCCGGCTTGTACGCCAACATCCATGCCAAGCGCGAGCGCATTGAGCGCCAGAAGGCGGCAGGCAAGACGCCTGAGCGCATGCGAAAGCCTGGTGCCAAGGGCGCTCCGACCACTGCAGCCTTCAAGGCTGCGGCCAAGACCGCAAAGAAGGCCAAGTGATGGAAACGAACATCCTCGCACCCAAGTACCGCAAGAACAAGAAGCCTGTGAAGGTGCGTAAGCCTTCCAAGCCCATCGATGGCATCAACCATCGGCTGCTGCGCGAGCAGGCAGAGGCCCAGGCAAAGATCAAGGCTGCCGAGCCTGTCGAGGCCGCTGTGCTCAACGAAGACGCACCCCCGACGCGCGAAGAGCTAGAGGCCAAAGCCACCGAACTGGGGATACCATTCAACGGTCGGACATCCGACAAAAAGCTCAGTGGCTTGATCGCCACTGCACTGCAGCAGGGAGGCTGACATGGGCTACAGCAAGCGCCAATTCGTTGAGGCTGCATTCGCAGAGATCGGCCTTGCGTCCTATGTGTTCGATCTGCAGCCAGAGCAGCTTGAGGCGGCCAGGCAGCGTCTCGATGCCATGATGGCCGACTGGAACGGCAAGGGCATCCGGCTTGGCTACCCGATCCCGGTCAGTCCCCAGGACGGCAGCATCGACGAGCAGACCAACGTGCCGGACTCGGCCTACGAGGCCATCATCTGCAACCTGGGCATCAGGCTTGCGCCGAGCTACGGCAAGCAGGTCATGAATGAGACCAAGGCCACGGCCAAGCAGGGCTACGACACGCTGATGCAGCGCGCCACATTCCCGCTGGAGCAGCAATTCCCCAACACCATGCCGTCCGGCGCTGGCAACAAGCCCTGGCGCGTCTACGACAACCCATTCCTGCGTCCTCCTGTCAATCCAGTCGAAGCTGGCCCAGATGGACCGTTACAGTTCAACTGAAAGGACACAGTCATGCCATACATCAACCAACTCCCGCTGCTCGCAGTCGCATCACCTGGCGATCAGATTCCGGTCTACACGCCGAACAACGGCGACGCGCGACGCCTGCCCATCGGCGCGCTGCTGGCCTACTTCCAGCAGACATTTGCCAGCCCAACGCTGGCCACCAACGTCTACACACCAGGCACTGGCTTCAACCTGCCGGTGCCCACGCCTGTGGCCCAGCAGCAGTGGATGCTGATCCAGCCGGCCGGCACGCTGGCCACTGGCTCCGTTACGCTGCCGCTGAACACCAGCACGCCTGATGGCACCGAGGTGCTGATCACGACCACGCAGCAGATCACGGCCTTCACGCTCAACGCCAATGGCGCGTCTCAGCTCTATGGCGACCCGACCACCCTGGCTGCCGAGGACTTCTTCCGCATGCGCTTTGTGCAGGCCACCAATTCCTGGTATCGGATCGCCTGATCATGGCCACCAAGAAAGACCCCAGGCTGGAGCGCGTTGGCGTCGAGGGCTTCAACAAGCCCAAGCGCACGCCATCGCATCCGACCAAGAGCCACGTCGTCGTGGCCAAGGCTGGCGACCAGGTCAAGACGATCAGGTTCGGCCAGCAGGGCGTCTCTGGGTCTCCAAAGCGCGAAGGCGAGAGCAAGGCCGACAAGGCTCGACGCGAGTCATTCAAGGCCAGGCACGCCGGCAACATCGCCAAGGGCAAGATGAGCGCTGCCTACTGGGCAGACAAGGTGAAATGGTGAGGCCATGCAGATACCAATCCTGAACGGCATCTACACCGACAACGGCCCGGACCTGCGCACGAGCTACCCGGTCAACATGGTGCCTGTGCCGAAAAACAGCGGCATCAGCTCCGGCTTCCTGCGGCCTGGCGATGGCATTGTGGCCAACGGCAGCGGCCCAGGCGTGGACCGTGGCGGCATCAACTGGAATGGTGTCTGCTACCGTGTCATGGGCACCAAGCTGGTCACCGTGGCCAGCAATGGAGCAGTGGCCGTGCTGGGCGATGTGGGCGGCCCTGTCAACACGCTGGTGACAATGGACTACAGCTTCGACCGCCTGGCCATTGCGTCTGGTGGACGGCTGTACTACTGGAACAGCACCATCGGCCTGGTGCAGGTGACTGATCCAGACCTCGGCCTGGTGCTGGACATGTGCTGGGTAGATGGCTACTTCATGACGACTGATGGTACAAACCTAGTGGTCACTGAGCTGTCAGACCCGACACAAGTCAACCCGCTGAAGTACGGCAGCTCAGAAGTCGATCCAGACCCTGTAGTGGCGCTGGTCAAGCTGCGCAACGAGGTCTATGCGCTCAACCGCAACACCATCGAGGTGTTCGACAACGTCGGCGCAGAGTTCTTCCCCTTCCAGCGCATCGATGGTGCGCAGATTCAGAAGGGCGTCATCGGCACCTTCGGCTGCTGCGTCTTCATGGAGCAGGTGGCATTCCTGGGCAGCGGCCGCAACGAGCAGCCAGGCATTTACCTGGGCGCAAATGCCACGGCCACCAAGGTCAGCACGCAAGAGATCGACGAGCTGCTGATGAACTACACCGAGGTCCAACTGGCCACGGCCAAGCTGGAGGCGCGCAACGACAAGGCGCACCAGCACCTCTACGTCCACCTTCCTGATCGCACGCTGGTCTACGACGGCGCGGCCTCGCAGGAGCTGGGCGAGATGGTCTGGTTCACGCTGACCACCACCACAGCAGGCTTCGCGCAGTACCGCGCGCGCAACCTGGTCTGGGCCTATGACAAGTGGCTGGTTGGCGATCCGCAGTCCAACAGTATCGGCTACCTGGTGGACACCATCGGTACGCACTGGGGACAGACGGTGCGCTGGGAGTTCGGCACGCTGATCGTCTACAACGAGGGCAACGGTGCGCTGTTCCACGAGCTGGAGTTGGTGGCGCTGACTGGTCGCGTGGCGCTGGGCATCAACCCGCAGATCAGCACCAGTTATTCGCTTGACGGCCTGTCGTGGAGCCAGGACAGATTCATCCGAGTCGGCACCATTGGCAACACCAGGAAGCGCCTGGCATGGTTTCAGCAGGGCAACATGCGCAACTGGCGCATCCAGCGCTTCCGTGGCGACAGTGACTCGCACATCGCATTCGCACGCCTTGAGGCTCAGATCGAAGGTCTGGTGTACTGATGGCCACCACCACCAATTCACGCATCCGACTTGGACTGACGCGCGATCAGCTTGCTGCGTTCTTGAAGGACCACGAGCAGATCAAGCAGTTCGAGAACCTGTTCGCGGTGGCCGACGCCATTGCGCCGGACGTGGTCAACGAGGTCAACATCGCAGCCGGCACAGCGCAGGCAACGGCCAACGATGCGCTGGGACAGATCGCTGCACTTGCTCAGGAACTGGCAGTCTCTGACTCTGTCAGCGACGTGAAAGCCACGCAGGCGCTGGACCAGATCGCCATCCTGGCGCAGGAAACCTCTGTCAGCCTTGCGTCAGCCGAGAACAAAGCCAACCAGGCGCTGGCGCTGCTCGGGCAACTGGCCACGGCTGTCGAAGGCCTGCAGATGTCGCCACCTCCGCGCGAGTTCAAGCGCGCGCGTTTTGGTCAGTTCTACGACACCACGCCTCAGGCCGCTGGTGCGATCAACACACCACAAGCCATCACATTCAACACGACAGACGTGAGCAATGGCGTCTTCCTTGGCGCTCCTACATCTCGCGTAATTGTGGACACCGAGGGTGTCTACAACTTCCTGTTTTCCATTCAACTGGACAAGACAGCAGGAGGCTCAGGCATTTTCTGGGTGTGGCCACGCATCAATGGCGTCGATGTCCCTGACAGCAACAGCCAAGTGCAGATTCAAGGCAACAACGCAGAACAACTGGTCACGGTCGGATACTTCTTCAAGCTGAAGGCCAACGACTATGTCGAGATCATGTTTGCAGTCAACGACATCACGGTGCAAGTGGATTCGTTCCCTGCATCTGCGTTTTACCCAGCAATTCCGTCAATCATCCTGACGGTGTCCAACAACATACAAGGAGTCCAGTAAATGACCGTCACCGTCAAAACCCTCGTCCCTCCCAAGCAGATGGAGGCAGTCCAGACCACGCAATACACGGCCACGGCCGCCAAGGCGCTGATCGACAAGGCCACCGTCACCAACACCGACACCGTGAACCGCACGTTCAGCGTGAACCTGGTGCAAGTCGGTGGTGCTGCTGGCAATGCCAATCTGATCATCGACGACCGCACCGTCGTGCCTGGCGAGACCTACCTGTGCCCAGAGCTAGTCGGCCAAGAGCTGGACCCTGGCGCATTCATCAGCACCATCGCCAGCAATGCCACGTCACTGACGCTGCGCATCTCCGGCCGCGAGATCACCTGATAGGAGAACCACATGGACTACGCAAAGATGCCCAAAGTGATGGTGGCCGGCTTCGGTGGCCTGCCCATCGAAGAGCCGTTCATCACTGCGGCCGAGAACAAGAAGAACACGCAGATGGTCATCGATGACTGGATGCTTGGCCCTGAAAAACCCAGCAACGAACGAGGCGCGAACAAGCCCTACTGGATGGCACTGGCAAAGGCCATGCAGTGCGACGAGGCAGAAGCACGTCGTCGGCGCTGCTCCAACTGCGAGTATTACGACAACTCGGTCATGACCCAGGTCAAGATGGACCGCATCCCCTGGAACGAGTGGGATGTCGGTGCCGGTTTCCGTGGCTACTGCAACAAGTTCGACTTCATCTGCCACGATCTGCGCGCCTGCCAAGCCTGGGAAGAGCGCGAAGATGACGAGGATTGACCAAATGGCAAATTGTGGGAAAATAAAGGTGCTGAGCCGATTGAGCCGCCAGCAGCTCACCCTAAACAGGAGTTGCGCATGACTGGTATCGATTGGCTGAAGGAGAACCTGCAAAGGTCTCTTGCGCTTCCTGCGCCAGCCGTCGAATGGCTGCTCATGCTATATGGTGCCATTCAGGTCTTTGACGATGTTGCCGATGGCGATCCAGTCGAGCGCGAAGACCTTAACGCTACCATCTGGAACACGTTGGTCGGAATGAGCCAGAACACCTTCTGGCAGGCCAACTCTCATACCCTTGCGCCAGTCGTGGCGTCCATGATCCTCAAGTGGCAGGCCTCCGACCAGGCCGAGCGCGCAGGCAATGCCGACGCACGCTCATTCGTCTGGCGTGCAGGCTACTATGACGTAGTGCTGATGGTTGTGGCTGTGTGCCACGGCACGCAGCGCGCCACGCAGGCTGCGCAGCAGGTCATGGAGCTGTACGGCGAGACGCTGGAAGACTACATGAAGGAGTTCAGCCATGCCTGATCCAACAACAGCCCTAGTCGTCGGTGGCTCTCAGCTCATCGGCGGCATGATGCAAAGCAGTGCTGCCAGCGATGCTGCTGGCGCACAGGTCGCAGCCAGCCAGGCTGGCATCGAAGAACAGCGTCGTCAGTTCGATGCTGTCCGAGAGATTCTCAAGCCCTATGTCACAGCAGGCACTGAGGCCATTACTGGCCTGCAGCCTTATGCTGCGGCTGGCGCTCCGGCTCTTGAGCAGCAGCAGGCACTGCTTGGTTTGCGCGGCCCAGAGGCCCAGCAAGCGGCCATCTCTGGTATTGAAAGAGGTGCTGGCTTTCAGTCTCAGGTTCGAATGGGCGAGGAGGCGCTGCTGCAGCGCGCATCAGCTACTGGTGGCCTGCGCGGCGGCAATATCCAGGCAGCACTGGCCCAGTTCCGGCCACAGATGCTGCAGCAGGAGATCGAGAGGCAATACGGCCGCCTGGGTGGTCTGACATCACTTGGCCAGACCACCACGCAAAACCTGGCCCAGATTGGACAGGCATCGGCTGCTGGCACAGCCACAGCAGGTCTGCGCACTGGTGCAGACATTGCCGGCCTGCTTGGCCAGCAAGGCGCTGCACAAGCTGGCGCAGAGCTGGCGCAGGGCCAGGCAATGGCTGGGCTGTTCAACCTGCCAGCCCAGTTCCTGGGCATGCAGTATGGTGCCAAGGTCGGAACGCCAGGATTCGGTGGCATCTTCAGCGATCGACGCCTGAAGCGCAACATCACCAAGATCGGCACCCGGCCGGACGGCCTGGGCGTCTACGAGTTCGAGTACATCTGGGGCGGTGGCCGACAGATCGGCCTGATGGCGCAGGAGGTGCAGGGCGTCTATCCTGACGCAGTCGGCGAAGCTGGTGGCTATCTCACCGTGAACTACAGCAAGGTGTGAATATGGTCCAGCCAATCAACTACCAACTGAACGTCCAAAGCCCATTCGAGGCCGCACTGTCCGGCTTCAAGATCGGCGCGACCATCGCAGACGTGGCGGCACAGCGCCAGCAGCAAGAAATTCAACGCCAGCAGCAAGAAGCCGAGCTGGCACGTCGCCAGCAACTGCAGACGCAGGTCTCTGCACTGATGCAGAACCCGAATCCGAGCGCGCGCGACTTCACCAATGTGGCCATGCTGCTGCCAAAGGCCGAAGCCGACAGCATGCGCGCCAACTGGGACACGCTGTCCAAGGATCGCCAGGAGAACGAACTGCGCTTCGGTGGCCAGGTCATGTCGGCCTTCAGTGCCAACCAGCCACAGATCGGCATCCAGCTCCTGCGCGAACGCGCAACGGCCGAACGCAACGCCGGCCGCGAAGGTCAGGCCAAGGCCTACGAGACCTGGGCACAGATGGCCGAGGTCAGCCCACAGAGCGCACAGAAGACCATCGGCATCATGCTGGCTGGCGTACCTGGCGGCGACAAGGTTCTGACATCATCCATCCAGGCGCTCAAGGCACCGGCCGAGATTCGCGCTGGTGAGGCTGGCGCGACCAAGGAAGAGCTGATCACAGCCAACACGCCGACCCGACTGGCGCTGGAGAACACGCAGACGGCGGCCAACATTCGCAACCTTGACAGCCAGATCGCAGATCGCGCTGGCCGACTGGTGCTCGATCAGAACCGCCTGAAACTGGACCGCGACCGTCTGCAATCTGATGTCGAGCTGAAGCTGTTCGAGCTGAACCAGAAGGGCACTCAGCTCGACGGCAGCGCCACCAAGATCGTCAACGACTCGGCGGTGGCTGCAGTCGGCTCAGAGCAGGCCGCAGGCCGCATGCTGGACCTGGCCAGCCGCCTGGAGCAGCAAGGCGGTGGCTACGGCACAGCCAGCGGCATCAATGCCTGGATTCGCAACGCCACTGGCAACCAGGACGCATGGACGCAGACTCGTCAGGAATACGTCAGGCTTCGCAACACCCAGGCCATCAAGTCGCTGCCGCCTGGCCCTGCCACCGACCGCGACATCGAGCTGGCGCTCAAGGGCTTCCCGCCTGAGAACGCAGACGCCAGGACCGTGGCATCGTTCCTGCGCGGCATGGCCAAGATGGCCCAGTACGAGGCCGTGGCTGAAAGCGCCAAGGCTGAATGGGTGAACTCGGTCGGCTCGCTCGGCCGCGCCACCCGCGACATCGACATCGGTGGCGTCCAGGTTCCAAAGGGCACCACTTATGTGGACTTCGCACGCCAGTTCATGGACCAGCGCGCGCAAGACCTGGCAGCAGCTCAGGCCGGCCGCGCGGTGTCTGGCCGTGGATACATGCGCTGGGCCAATCCAGCTACAGGCGCTGTGCCTGGTGCTCAACCTCCTGCTGGACAGTAAAACATGGCGACCCAACAAGTCCCCACCAGCTACAAAGACCCGTTCTGGTCTGACCTGGCAGCCAACACCGAGCAGAAGCTCGGGCTGCCAAGTGGCTTGCTGGTCTCGGTGCTCACGCGCGGCGAGCGCTCCAACGCCGACCAGGTGTCGGAGGCCGGCGCGCGCACACCATTCCAGATCATCCCGGCCACCCGCAAGGCGGTGCTGGACAAGTACGGCATCGACGCCTACCTGAACCCACAGACGGCCGCAGAGGCTGCTGGCCTACTGCTCAAGGAGTCGCTGGACCGCAACCAGGGCAACATCGTGCTGGCTGCTGCCGAATACCACGGCGGCACCGATCCCAAGAACTGGGGACCACGCACCAAGGCATACATGCAGCGCGTCTCGCAGGGCGTGCGCGAGCTAACGCCACAGGCTGCGCCAGCAGCACCAACCATTGCGGAGGGCGGCACGACCAGCACCTTTCAACGCGCTCTGGCTGCCAGCCCTATGGCTGCTGTCCCGCAGGATGCGATTGCGCGCGTCTTCGAGGCCTACAACAGTGGCCAGATGACGCCTGCAGAGGCGTCCGAGTTCGAGGCCGATGTGAAGGCTGGCAACATCATGCTGCCGCGCGGCGCTGCACTGCGTGGCCAGCAGCAGCCCCAAGGCGCACGGCCAACCATCCCCGAGCTGCCTGCGCCTGTCCTGGAGGCCTACCGCACCGGGCGCATGACGCGCGACGAGATGATGGAGCTGGAGCGCGATGTGGCAAATGGCATGGCGCGTGTGCCGACTGGCTTCCAGCTCCAGAAGACCGAGCCGATGGGCGTGCTGGGTGGAATTCGTGAGGCCGTCACCGGCACCGAGCGCACCACGCCGACCACACAAACACTGCCTGACTGGGCCAGCATGCCGGAGCTGAACACGTTCAGCATGGCCAGCTTCAAGTCAGCGCTGGGCACTCTGATGAGCAACCCGCAGGAGACTGTGCAGGTCATCCAGGCCAACTTCCCTGGCGTGAAAGTCAGCCAGGACGAGAAGGGCAACTTTGTGCTGCAGTCGTCCATCGACGGCCAGATGTACGCCATCAAGCCTGGCTTCCAGGTCAGCGACATCCCGCGCGCTGCTGGTGCGATAGCAGCATTCACGCCTGCCGGACGTGCCACCACCATCCCTGGTGCCATCGCTGGCGGTGCAGCCACACAGGCAGGCATCGAGGCCAGCCAGGCTGCCACTGGTGGCCGATTCGACACTGGCGAGGTGGCGCTGGCCGGAGCACTTGGAGGTGCTGGCCAGGCCGTGACCCGTATTCCTCAGATGGTGCGCGCTGTGCGTGGTGGAGAGGTGCCTCCTGCAGCTCCTGCAGCAGGCGAGCAGGTCGCTGCCCCAATCATGCCTCCGACCGGCACTGTGCGCGAGATTTCCCCGACCGGCGCTGTCGGCCCAGAAGTGCCACTGGCAGCACCTCCAGCCACTGCTGGCGCTTCGATGGGCACGGCAATGGCCCCTGCAGCCCCTGCAGCCCCCGCTGCGGCCGCAGCCGCACCGATGACCACCTCCGAGCTGGCGCAGACTGCCAGGACGGCCACAGGTGGCGGCATGGGCGCTGGCCGAGCCACTGAGGTGCTGGCCACCCAGGCTGCACCCGACCCAAAGGTCTTGGAAGCCGCGCGCCGGCTCAAGATCGAAGGCTACCTGCAGCCGGACCACTTGACCTCGAACCAGGCCTATCGCGAGCTGGCGCAGGCCGTGAAGTCGATCCCTGGCAGCCAGGCGCGTGCAGCCGAGCTGACAGGCCTGGAGGCCGTGGGCAAGCAGGCAGACGACCTGATCACTCAGATCGGCGGCATGACCGACCTTAGCCGCATGAACCAGGCCGTGCGCACCAACCTCTCGCAGACGGTGGCCAACCTGGAGCGCAGAGCCAACACGGCCTACGACGACCTGCGCCAGAACATCCCGGCCCAGACGCGCGGCCCAGCCGACAACGTGCTGGCCTTTGTCGAGCAGCGTGCGCTGGACCTGGACGGACCGAAGAACCTGTCCCCGCTGGAAAAGGCGGTGCGCAGCAAGCTGTCTCCCAAAGAGATCAAGGACGCCGATGGCAACGTGATCGGAATGCGCCAGCCAACCTATGCGCTGATCGACGACGTGCGGCGCGACATTGGCGCTGCAGCACGCCAGCAGGGTGCATTCAAGGACGCCGACACCGGCCTGGCCAAGCGCCTGTATGCGCTGATCGACGACGACCAGTTCGCGCTTGCTGAGGCCGCTGGCCGAGGCGAGCAGTACCGCTTGGCCAAGAGCCTGGTGTCAATGCGCAAGGGCATCGAGGACGACATGGTCTCGTTGTTCGGGCGCGAACTGGACCAGAGCCTGGTCACCAAGCTGTCCACGGCCACCACATCGCTGTCTAAGGGCGACGCCGACAAGCTGGTGAAAGTGCTGCAGGCCATCCCAGAGGACATGCGCCAGATGGTGGCAGCCTCGGCCCTGAACACGGCATTCGGCAAGGCCACCCAGAACGGCGCGCTGAACTTCAACACCTACGCCAACTGGTACGAAGGTCTGCTGCAGAACAAGCAGGCCTATGCGGCCCTGATGAACAACCTGCCGCAGCCGGCCAGGAAGGCGCTGTCGGACCTGTACAGGGTCTCGAACAACGTGCGCAAGGCCACCCGCGAGCGCATCACCACCGGCCGCATCCAGGCCGTACAGCAGGAGCTGCAGGGCGCTGACACGCTGCTGTCCAACATTTTCAACGTGGCCAAGCGTGCAGCCATCGGCATCCCGGCCGAGGCGGCCACGACGGCTGTGGGCCTGCCTGGCGCAGGCATTGCGTCAGGCCTGACGGCAGCCCTGTCCAAGGGCGTCAAGCCCGAGGTGCTCAAGGCTGCCGATGAGCTGATCGCATCACCCGAGTTCCAACGTCTGGCCGTGGAAGGCGCGACCAAGACAAACCCAAGCCAGTCCACGATTCGCAGCGTGGCACTTTCTGCCGCATTCCGGCGCTTTGCTGACGCAGCCAAGATGCCACGAGAGCTGAGCTGGCGCGAGCGCTGGCTTGTGCAATCCATGCAAGCTGCAGGACAATTTGACCAGGAGAACCAAAAATGAGCGCACTTTCCATTCAGCCAACCTACCCGATCTTCACGGACATCGATGGCCAGCCTCTTGAGGATGGCTACATCTGGATCGGCGTGGCCAACCTGGCCCCCATCGTCAACCCCATCACGGTCTACTGGGATGCGGCGCTGACGATTCCTGCGGCACAGCCGATCCGCACGCGCGGAGGCTACCCTGTCAACAGCGGCACGCCTGCACGCCTGTACGTCAACAGCAACTACAGCATCCAAGTGCAGAACAAAAATGGCAGCGTGGTCTACAGCGCGCCAACAGCAACCGAACGCTACAGCAACGTCGTCATCAATTTAACGGCTGCCGATATTCCATTTACTCAAGTTGGAGCTGGCGCTGTTCAAATCACATTGCAAGATGTTGGCGAAGAGTGGATTACTCCTGAGCAGTTTGGTGCTGTTGGTGATGGCATCACTGATGACACAGACGCACTGATTGCGGCGCATAACACTGGAAAGCATGTGCTTTATGGTGCTGGCAAGGCTTATCTTGTGACACCAAGTGTCGGCAATTACAATAAATACATTCCTGTCACCGAAGGACAAATCATTGATGGCAATGGATCGAAGATCAACTGCTTCAATGGTGGCCGAGCCATCTTTTTGATGGATTGTCGTGCTGGTGTGGTCAATCACCACATCAACAACATGCACATCAGAAATTTCTTCATTGGCTCCAACAAGTTTGGCCCAGGTAACAATGGCCCACTGGATTTTGAGTACTTTGTTGTTGTGCGCGGTGGATACATCATGATGTCCAGCGTCACAAACATTTCTGCTGCCATTGACGCAGATGGTGACAACCCTTCTTGCCGTTCTGTTGTTTATTTTGATCTGAATGACGCAAATGGCACGGCAGATGTTGGAGCACCTGACGGAATAACAGTTTCTGATTTCTACTTGCTTGGTGCTTATGGCACATCTTGTGCGGTTCTGTTTGATGGATCGGCCACTACGCTGCCAACCAATAGTCGTGTTGGTAAAGTAGGCATCAGCAACATCTTCCTCGGTTGTATTAACCCCGTCGATTACGACAATCGCGCCACATCAACTGGCAAAACATCGCCGATTATTTTCAATAAGTGCGACATGGGGTATAGCACCATCACCACGATATTTGGTGGTGTAACTGCAATCAGGTTGTACAACAACTCCGTTGTGAGAAACACTCCGATGACTGGGCTTTACAACGAGCTTGTTAGCCCACAATCGAGTGCTGAACGAGGTCTTGTTTGGGCGGAGGCTGGCAGCACATTCGGTCAGTGTTTGTTTGAATCTCCAGAGTTGTATGCGATTGGTGGAAACTTTGCTCCAAGTTACAACTACAAGATGTTTGACGGCACTTTTGTAGAGTGCCACATCGCTCGTCCGTATATTTACGAAAACGATCTGCTGCTATCTCAGATTCCTTCAAATCTGATCAACTTGAGTTCGTCGTCTTACGGCAACAAAATTGATGCACTGAACTTGTTTGGAATCTACGGAAGTCAAGAAAATCAGTCTGACGTTGCTCAAACAAAAATTACTTGCAGTCAAAGCAACGAAGTTAGTTCTTGGGTTTTTCCATTCAACAATGAAGTCCGAAATGTAGCCATACCCGGTGCTGCAACCGTAAAGATTCTTGAAGTCCCGCGTTACATGATGGAACAGTTGGACATGTACAGAATCAGAATTGTCGCTAAAGCAACAGCCGGAACAATCCGTGCTTTTGCCTCTACTAGCGTGTTCTTGGACAGCGCAACGACGACATTCACTGCCGGAAATAATGTTCATGTGATTGAAGGCACCATCTACATGAACGCCCAATCAAAAGCCATCAATTCGCAAGTTCCATGCGCTATTTATGGTGAGTGGATCACAGAGCACAATGGTGGAAACTTCACCAACGTACCTGCTGCTGGCATCATCAACACACGAACCACATCGCTTGCAATTTACGTTCAAACGACTGGCGCAGTGGATATTCTTACCGCAACGGTAGAAACGCTGCGCGGCGAGTACACAAACAAATTTTAATGATCTGAAAGGAGATCGAAATGGCACTGAAGAAAATCGAAACCGTATCGAGTGATGTCGTTGGAGATGTGCATGTTTCCTGCTACATCAAAGTGACGATGGTCAGCGCTGACAAAACTAATGTTGTCGCTGATGTCCTGTTCCGAAAAGACAATGCAGATGGAGCGATCATCAAGTCTGAGCGTCATTCTTTTGCCCCCAACATGCAAGGTGAGAATTTCATCAAGCAGTCTTATGAGCATTTGAAGACGTTATCTGATTTTGCAAACGCTGTTGATTGCTGAAAGGAAAAGCCATGCTTAAAACAGTAGGCAACCCTTCAACAAGATATGGCGACCAGACAATTCTTGATGGAAATCTGGTAATTGGGACTGCAGGTAAAGGAATTGACTTTTCTGTTACGTCAAGCGGCTCTGGGACTATGACCAGCGAATTGTTTGATGACTACGAAGAAGGCACTTTCACGCCAGATGTAAAGTTTGGTGGTGGAAATACTGGCCTGACATATTTTGCTCGAAATGGCAGCTATACCAAGGTTGGAAACGTCGTTCACTTCAGAATTGGTTGTCACATTAACAGTGTCGGCTCATCAACAGGTGCAATGACGATTGATGGCTTGCCATTTGCTTCTCAGGCTGGTTCATATTTCAACTATCCAGGATCAATCATTGAGTACAGCTTCACTGGTCTGACTGGTGCTGTAAAAGCAAGTGTCATAGGTGGTGCTGCCTCTGTTGAACTTTTACAGTCTGGAGCAACTGGAGAATCTGCAATTACTCAAGTAAATGGCACTGGGTACTTCATGATTTTTGGCTCTTACATTGTCCCGTAATAATCAAGGCTGGATTGCTTTGACAGAAAACTGAAAGGAAATTAAATGTCTCTCGAAAAAATTGAAATCGTTGACCGCATCGAAGTGGTCGAATCAGGGGTCGTACAAGTACGCACCAAGACCGCCATCATGGAAGACGGAAAACAGATCAGTGGCAACTTCCACCGTCATGTCGTCGCACCTGGAGATGACTACAGCCAAGAAGACGCGCGTGTGCAGGCCATCTGCGCTGCCGCGCACACTGCTGACGTGATTGCAGCTTACCAAGCAGCCCAGGCTGCACAAGGAGTCTGACATGGCCACCAATAGCCAAATTGCATTCAACCCACAAGGCAATACCGTCGTCGTCGCGGCTGCCGCTGTCGCACCCGCTGGCGTCCAGGCTCCTGTCAACATCAAGTTCAATGAACAAGAGACAGGCCAGGTTCGCATCGTCAATGCAGGCACCAACCTGGTCCATCTTGGCGTTGGTCCGACTGCTGCGCTGGCCCAGGCCAACGCTGTGGCGGCCGCTGCCGGCGTCCCTGCTGCCGGCATCCCACTGGTGGCTGGCGCTGTTGAAATCCTGCGCTTCCCGTTCGGCTCGTACTTCTCTGGCTTGGCTGCTGGTGCCACGACGGTCTATGTGACCCCTGGCGAAGGCATTTGATGACGGAGACAGAGACGATGCTGCAGGAACAACAAGAAGGCATTGACCTGGTCAAGTATGGCGTGCTCTGGCAGAAGGTCCAGGACATGGACAAGAAGGTCGACAAGATGGAGCGCAATGTCGAAGAGCTGCTGGCGCTGGCCAACAAGGGCAAAGGCGGCTTGTGGTTCGGAATGAGCATCGTCTCTGGCGTCTCGGCCATCGTCGGCTATGCCTTGAACTACTTCAAGCACTGATCATGATCGAGACCATACTGGGCGGCGTGTTCGGTGGCGTTCTGCGCCTGGCCCCTGAGCTGTTCAAGCTGTTCGACAAGAAGAACGAGCGCGCGCACGAGCTGCGCATGCTTGAGGCAGAGATGGAGTTTGCCAAGATCAAGGGCGAGATCGCCATGCGCCAGGCCGACGTGCAGCTCCAGACGGCCGAGCTGGACGCAATGGTCGCTGCTATCCAGGAGCAGTCCTCGACGGCCAAGGCGGCCGGCTCGGTGGTAGCGGCCATCTCGGCGCTGGTGCGGCCAACTGTGACCTACATGTTCCTGGGCCTGTACGCAGCCGTGAAAGTGGCGGCCTACCTGATCGCCATCGAGCAGGGCGGCAACTGGAAGGAAGTCCTGACCACGATGTGGGGCAGCGACGACCTGGCCGTCTTCAACATGATCATCAGCTTCTGGTTCGTCGGCCGTGTCTACGAGCGCAATCGATGAAGCCGTCGAGGTGGCTGCCACGCTGTGCCGGCCATTCGAGGGTCTGAGGCTCAAGCCATACATCTGCCCAGCAGGCTACCCCACCATCGGCTACGGAACAGTCTGGAAGCCTGACGGCACCAAGGTGACGATGGAGCACCCGCCAATCACCAAGGAAACGGCCGAGGCGTGGCTTTTGCACGAGCTGAGGCACAACTACCTGGCAGGCGTTTTGAAGGCCTCTCCAGGCCTCCTGGCAAGCCCCAGGGCACTTGGTGCGATGACAGACTTTGCCTACAACCTTGGCGTGGCCAGGTATCGGTCCAGCACGCTGCGCAGGCGCGTGGATGCGCAGGACTGGCCGGCCGCCAAGGAAGAGCTGATGAAGTGGGTGCGCGGCGGCGGCAAGGTGCTACCAGGCCTGGTCAGAAGGCGACAGGCCGAGGCCGCGCTGCTCTAACGCAGCCAGGTGTCGATGGCCATGAGCACGATCATGACCACAATGAACCCGCCGAGAATCCAAGCCAGCGTGTCACCGAAGTGATCCGGCTGGCATGTGCAGCGCTGGCCACTGGCGTCGAACCCGAGGCCGTGGCACCACTGGCATGGTGGCTGGTTGCGCACAGGGCAGTCGCGGCCCTGGCGACAATTCCCGAATTCGTCGCAGCAGCTCACTTGTGCAGGTCCAGGAACAGGCACTCGTTGGCGTGGCGCACGCCTTTGGAGTCGATGTAGGTCTCGCCACATCCGGCGAACCACTCCATCAGCACGAAGGCACCGATCACACCGAAGGCGCAGAGCGCGCCGAACTCAAGCAGCTTTCGCATTTTTGGCCTCCGAAGGTGGCACCCAGCCCATCGCGCGAAAGCGCGCCAGGATGTCGGTGGATGCTGCTGGAATGTACTCCCAGTTCGGGTCAAGCAGGCCGATGCGCTTGTTGACCCAGACTGGCTTGGGCTGTTGCACTTGTTGCGTCTGTTGCATGGTGGTCTCCTTCAGTCAGTGATCAGGCAGCCGTTCTCGATGCGCATGAAGCGCATCAGGTCCAACTCGCGCGCCACCTCGACGATGTCCTGCTGGGCGCGCTTGGTCATGGCGCAGCGCTGGCAGTAGGCCAGGATGCGCGCTGCGGTCTCGTGGTGGCCGAGACTGTGGAAGTCGCGTGCCTTCTCGATCTCGCGCTTTTGGGTCTTGTTCATGCTGTCAGCTCCTTGCTGGTTGATGATGGCCCAACTATACCACGATTTCCCACAATCTATGCAACTAGGTGAAAACACCTAGACGATCTCGACATCGTGCGGCCTGGTCCGGCCATCCAGAATGGCGTGGATGCGCTTCTCGGTCAGGCGGTGACAGCGGTACATGGTCCTGGCCGGCAGTACCTCCAGCAGCTCGGCGTAACTGGCCAGGACAGCGCGCACGGCCTGGATGCCAGGACCGTCCAGCCTGATGGGCTTGCCTTCGCGCTTGTGGCGCTGGCCAGCCACAGCCAGGGCGCGCACAGCGTCCATCAGCAGGCCGCTGTCGTCCTCGCAGACCTTCATCTCGACTACCAGGGTCTCCAGCATGTTGACGGCATCGCTGACCACCCGCCAGTCCTCGGTGCTCGGCTCGTCGGCCTTCTCCAGGCTGTGCAGCCCCTCGTACATCCTGGTGAGCTGGTGCGTGCGGTACTCGGCCGGCATCGGCTCTGTGGGGCTGGCCAGCAGCTCGTCGAAGACGGTGTAGGTCTTCGGGCGCTGCGGCGGCTTGCGCTTGCCTGACTTCTTCATGCTCGCACGTCCACCAGGCTGATGGCCTTGGTCTCGCGGTCCATGAACACAGCCACGGCGGTGGGCATCGGACCACCCATCGCACCACACACGGCGATGCAGATGGGCGTCGGCCGCAGAAACGCCAGCAGCATGTAGCGCTTGTCGTTCGGGCTGTCTGCGGCCATCAGTACGACCTCCAGACCTCGATCTCGACGATCCACAGGTACAGGTGGAACTCGCCACGGTCGAAGCCAATGGCGAAGTACGGCCAGCGACGTGGAAACCACTCCACGGCGATGCGAGGGCGCAGCTTCATGTCGTGGTCTCCTGCTGGCTGGCCAGCCCCTGCTTGATGTAGTGCAGTACCTGGGCGGCCAGCGTCCTGGTGTCTGCCTCGGCCTGGCGGCGCAGCGCCAGCTCAACGTCTGCCGGAATGCGGATCGTCATGTACCGATCCTTGGTGGCAGACGCCGACGACTTGGAGGTGGTCGGCGCATCCATCAGTCAGTCCCGCCTGGGTTGGTGATGGCAGCTTCCTCGAACATGTCAGCCGTGGCCTGGCCATTGGCCAGCTCGACAGGGATGCCGTGGGTCAGCAGGTTGACCAGGGCGTCCTGGCCAGCCACCTCGATCTCGAATCGAGTCTGGGCAGCGTGCCGGATGGCCTGGGCCTGGTTGCCGGCTCGGATCAGCCGATGTCGCTTGGTCTCGGTGTCGGTCACCAAGTAGATGCGCGTGGTCATGGGTTTCTTTCGTGGGTTGATGAAAAGGCCCGGATCAGCTCCTTGGCAGCTTCCGCACCTTTTCCCACTATAACGCAATATCCCACACTTTCTAAGTATGCGATCCAGTCCTTCTGCTCTGGGCTGAGGCTGCTGCCTTTGGCGCGCTTCATCTCGATCCACAGACGCCAGGCCGGCACGAACAGGTCAGGCACGCCGGAGGCCACGCCTTCAGCCTTCAAGCGGCCAGCAGTGGCCTTGCTCCTGGCCCCGCCATTGGGTACAGCAAAGATGCGCACGCCTGGCCAAGTCTGGCGAAACCAACGCACCAGCTCGCGCTGCTCCTCGTGCTCGGTCGGCAGCCGGTCGGTCAGAATGGGCATTCGGCCTCCCACTTGTCGCATGCGTCCAGGGTGGCTGCAAAGTCCTCGGGCGGCTTCATGAAGAACTCGACGCACAGGCCGTCCACACCGTAGTGCTCGCAGGTGTGGCAGCACTTTGGCGGCCCAGCGCGCATCCACTCACGCCACTGGATCAGGAACTCTGGCTCTGGTGGTCTGGTGCTCATGGTCGCACCTCCACAGCCTCAACAATTCCACCAGTTCCGTTGTCAAACTCAGCCGCCAGCATGACCGCCTCCTTGGCAGTCTTTCCGAGGAACATGGCAGCCAAGGCAAAGTCGCGCCCAGAACCCACAGCATGGAAGCTACGTCCAACTGGTACAAAGAACCCGCCTGCGTGCTTAAAAGCCTGGCTTGTGCCAAGTTGCACAAGAAGGATTGCAGGGTCGTTTTCCGCTTTCTCGTAGTCAGGATAGCCATGATCCATCACATCATCAAAGGTCATGGACTTGACCTGCTTCCACCACTTAAGCATGTGGTGCTGCATGCCTGCGCCACCGGCTACAAAGTCATTGCCGAAATACAGCTTGGACGCATGATCAAACAAGCCATAGTTGTCCTCGTGCAGCGTGTCCGCTGCGATGGTCTTACCATCGAATGCAATGGTTGTCATGTGTTCTGACCTCCAAATTCACCCAAGCATTTTTTGCAGACGATCAGTCCGCGCATCGCTCTGCGATATCCACAATGCTCACACATCATTTGCTTCTCCTGTTTTCATGCTTCCACCAAAACCAGGGCATCACCCTGTCGTCAATTTCCCACATCGGCACGCCAGTCAGCTCTGACTGATGCTTGCGAAACCTGCGCATCGCCTTCATCAGAATCTGGCGCACGCGCTCCTGTGTCCGGCCCATCACCTCGCCTGCCTCGCGCAGCGTGCAGTTCTCCAGCACGCACAGGATGACAGCCTGCTCCTCCTGCTCGGTCAGAGGTGTGATGGCCACCAGGCGGCGCGCAAAGTCCTGCCTGATCCACAGATCAGGATCGGTCTGCGTCGGCCACCAGAAATCAATCGGCTCGCACGGCTCTGGCTCGATGTGCCGGCTGTACCAGATAGCCTTGACCTCGCTGGACAGGCTGGCCACACCGAGCTTGCCATAGTGCGGAAGGGCGCGGCCTCTCACTCCCACCTCCGGCGCATGACCCGGAAAAACTTGCCGTCGCGCTTGAACTCGATGCTGCGCGGTGGCTGCGTCTGGTTGAGGTTTGCGACCATCTCCTCCAGCGTCTGGACGTTCAGGCCGCCTGGTGCGATCTGGCCACGCTCGGCCATCATCACGAGCTGCTGCATGGCCTTCTGGCCGGCATATCCCTCGTGCATGATCGGCAGGTACTCGGTGATGGCCGGATCGCTCAGGCCACCGTAGTAGGTGACGGCGATCATCTCCTTGCCACTGGCGCGGCTGACGTGCTTGCGCCAAGTCCAGCCGGTGACATCGAGGTCGATGCCTTCCAGGCCCATGATGTCGTCCTGTCGCAGCTCCAGCTTGCGCTTCTCAGGCTCAGGAAAGGCGTGGCCACAGGCCGAGCACACGCGTGCTGCAATGGCGCACAGCTCGCCACAGTTGTCGCAGACCTTCACTGGTGCCTCGCCATTGCCTTCTCCGGCTTTCTTGGGCGGCTGCACGGCCGTGATCGGCCCATGCGTGGCCACCACGCCAGCGAAGTCCAGCACCAGGCAGTGATCGGTGTGGCTTTTGACCCGCATGCCGCGGCCTGCCATCTGCACATAGAGGCTCGCGCTCATGGTCGGACGCAGCATGGCGATCAGGTCGATGTCAGGGTAGTCGAAGCCGGTGGTCAGCACATTGGCATTGGTCAGGGCGCGCAGACGGCCAGCCTTGAAGTCGGCCAGAATCTGCTCGCGCTCCTTCTTCGGCGTCTCACCAGTCACACAGGCTGCAGGGATGCCGTGGATCGTGCTCAGGACAAATGCCACATTCTCGGCGTGCTTGACGCCAGCGCAGAAGAACAGCCAGGCCTTGCGCTCGCCGGCCAGCTCGATCACCTCCTGCACCACGGCCAGGTTGTTGGCGTCGGTGTTCACGGCCGCCTGCAGCTCGGCCTCGATGAACTCCCCGCCACGCTTATGGACGCCACTGGTGTCCAGCTTGGCCTTGGTGACCTTGCTGCGCAGTGGTGCCAGGTAGTTCTTGAAGACCAGCTCCTCGATGCTGACCGGCTCGATCAGGTCGTCGAAGAGCGCCGGCTTGTCGGTGATCAGGCCGTGGCCCAGGCGGTATGGCGTGGCCGTCAGGCCCACCACCCGCAGCGCAGGGTTGATGGCCTTCAGCTCGCCCAGCAGCTTGCGGTATCCACCCTCGTCCTTGTGGTTGACCAGGTGGCACTCGTCGATGATCACCAGGTCGATGTGGCCCAGCTCGCGCGCCTTGCTGCGCACCGACTGGATGCCGGCGAAGGTGATCGGCTCGCCGAGCTGCTTCTTGCCGATGCTGGCGCTGTAGATGCCCATCGGCGCGCCTGGCCAATGCAGGCGCATCTTTTCAGCGTTCTGCTCGATCAGCTCCTTGACATGCGTGAGCATCAGCACGCGCGTCTCTGGCCAGTTCTGCAGGGCGTCCTTGCAAAGGGCGGCCACGATGTGGCTCTTGCCGGACCCGGTCGGCAGCACCAGGCAGGGATTGCCGTGGTGGCCAGCCTCGAACCAGGCATAGAGCTGGTCAATGGTGCGCTGTTGGTACTCTCTCAACATGGCGTCAGTCCTTAAAGCCAACCATGATGCTGGGTGGCATCGGCAGTGACACGCCAATCGGTCGCCACAAGTGCAGGCAGTTCTGGTGGTTGTTGACGTACTCGCTGCGCGGTGGGTGGTACTGGATCACGCAGTCGTCCTCGTCCCAGAACAGCGCCTTGATCTGGCACATCTCGTCCCAGGTCGGGCAGCGGTCACGGCGACTCACGCTGACGTGCTCCCAGCCGAGACCATCGCTGGCAATGATGCGCAGCTTCTGCTGGTGCTTCAGCGGAACGATGAAGCAGCCATTGCGCTCGTCGCCTGCAGGGTAGCCAGGCAACTGCACACGGTACTTGTCAGGGCATTTGAAGGTCATCCCACAATCCTCCCATTCCACTCCTTGCGCAACTGCTCGACATATTCGTCGCCCAGGCTGCACATCTTGGGGTTGGCCAGAATCTCGCGGCTGGTGTAGACGTGCGCGTCGCCTTCACCGTTGGCCACGTCGCGGCCTTCGATGACGTAGACGGCCGTCCAGTCGTCAAGGCCGTCCTTGCGCTGCCAGGGCACCAGGTCAGGATGCAGGACGTGGCTGTCGCAGGCCTGGCGCTGGAACTCGACCGGAATGCCATCGGCGTCGTGGCGCTCGCAGCGCCAGGTGCTGTCGTCCTTGGCCGTGCTGTGCGCGCAGGTGCGGCAGTTCACATGCTCGGTGGTCTTGGTCTCGTGGCAGAACTTGTAGGCGTCGCAGAACTTGCACTGATACCAGCTCGGGTCGGTGCTGATCGGCTCAGGCATGCGGTCGGACAGCGCCAGCCTGCGGCCACGCTCGACGGCCTTCTCGGCTGCCGCCTGGTCGTAGTTGATGCGCTCGGTGTAGATGCGGTCGTCGTCCTTGCAGACAGCCAGGTACAGCGCGCGGTCGATCTCGGTGCCGTGCATGTAGAGCTGCATCTGGACCCAGTGCTCGGGCTTGGACTTCTCGACACCGTTCTTTTCCAGGTCGGCGAACGACTTGGCGCTGTGGGTCTTGAACTCGGCGATGTGGCGCTTCTTGGGCGCTTCAGGCACGCCAGACTCGATGATGGCGTCGATGCTGCCTGACACATGCGCACCGAAGTCCACGCGAGTCTGCTGCCGGCCGGAGCCACGCACATCGAGGCCGATGGCGCGCAGGTCCGACACGATGGTGGCCTCCTCGTTCTGGCCACGCCGGAACAGGCGCAGGATGCGGCCAGGGAACTTGGGCTGGACAGCCCAGCGAAATGACAGCCACAACCACCTGTCACATGGGTGACCCAACTGGCTGCAGCCCATGTGCGGCCTGGGCGGCTCGGCCAGGCTCTCGTGGTGCTTGTCGATCAAGGCCTGGATGCTATGATTTGGCTCGGGTATCTTCATGGTGCCCGGTCTCCTTCTGAGTGGTTGCCAATGAGGTTGCCCCAGTCCTCTCACGAGGCTGGGGCTTTTCTCTTCTTACTTCTTGGCCCAGGGCGGCGCAGCCTTGGCAGGCGCAGATGCTGCCGGAGCTGCTGCAGGCGCAGAAGCCTGGAAGGCCGGCGCAGCGCCACCGTTGATGGCGCGGTAGGCCTTGACCTCGTTGCTGGCGTCGTAGGTCTTGCCGGTCTTCTCGTCGGTGCGCTTGTCGCGGATCGCCAGCTTGATGTTGACGTTGCCACCGATGAGCTGGTCGGTGTCGTTGACCTTGGCCAGGCCGATGGCGCGCATGATGTCGCCAAGCTGCTGGCGGCCGATCTCCTCGGCCTTGGCGCTCGCGTTCTTGATGTTGAGGTTCGAGAAGATCACCCGGCCCTGGTGGCTCGGCCCGGTGATGTCCAGGCGCAGCTTGATGTACTGGCCGGTGCCGTCGTTTGTCGGCTTCAGCTCAGCCTGGGTGATGGTCGCGTTGTAGAAACCCTCCGGCAGCGGCTCAAAGCTGCCGCCAGTGCCTTGTGGGAGGTCGTTCGAGTCAAAGGTTTGTCCGAGAAAAGCCATGATGATTACTCCTTGGTGGTTGTGGGTTCAATGGTGAAAGAAGGGCGGCCAGGCTTGGCCGTGATTGCTGCTGCCAGCGGCTTGGTGATGGCCTCGTCGGTGGACTTCCAGATGGCCATGTTGATCTCCGGCTTCCACCGGAACAGCGTCGAGAGGTGATTGGTCAGGCCGAACTCAGCGGCCAGCTCCTGCACCTTGTCGGCGTCTACCTTGCGGTCGATGCGGCCGACGATCTTGACCTTGAAGCCTTCGAGCGCCAGGGTCTCGGTGCCTTCGGTATCGTCCCGGATGTTGGCGATCTTCCTGATCTGGTCCTCAATCTTGCGGCGGTCGGCAGTGGCGATGGCCTCGCTCTCCTTCGCAAACAGCCACATCTTGGCCAGCTCTTCAGCGTCGGTCACGCTCTCAATCAGCTTGCCGGTGTTCATCATTTCCTTGATGTTCATGCCTTGCCTCCGATCTTTGCAAACGCTGCGCTCAGGTCCGGCGCTTCCCACATGTCCAGCTTCCCGCTGCGGTCCTTGGCAAGCCACAGGCCGTCGCTGTCGCACATCAGGGCGCGCTGGGTGTTGCCATCGCCATCCTTCTCGACCCGCAGCGCCAGCACCTCGTCGAAGAAGTACGGCAGCGCCTGGCCGGTCTTGTTGCCAGGCATCGATGGCGCATACAGCACCCGGCCCATCTCGTCCTGTGTCTTCTCCAGCTTGGCGCTCATGTAGACGTGGCGGCCAGGCAGGTCGCGGAAGGCGCGAATGATGTCGGCCATCTGCTCTTGCATCGCACCGTAGGCCTGGCGTGGGTCTTTGGTCGCCTTCTTCTCAGCGTTCAGCACCACCTCGGCGATCTCGCTGATGGAGTCCAGCGCCACCGACTTGTAGGCCTTGGCGTCGTCCGACTCGGTCAGCCATTTGTAGGCCTCCTGCAGATCGGTCATCGATGCGATCTCGATGAAGGGCAGGTCTGCGTCCTGAATGGACAGCAGGCCGCCTTCAGCCGACAGCACGATGGGGCTGGGGAGGGTCTTGATCAGCGAGGTCTTACCAGCGCCGGCCTGGCCATAGACCAGGACTTTCACACCGTTGGCAGACAGGCTGCCGGTGGTCTTCACGTTGATTGCCATGAGTGGCTCTCCTTCTTGGGTTGCTGCGCCTTCGGCCAATTCCTTTCGCGCAGTGGTTGCATCTTAAACCAGAAATCTGGTACAGTGCAAGCACCCCCGCAAAAATATTTTCAGAGGTGCAACATATGATGACTGTCGAGCAGATCAAGAAGAGGCTGGAGGATGCCAACCTCAAGCGCGTGGCCGAGAATGCCGGCGTCCACCCGGCCACGGTCTACAGGTTCATGCAGGACGAATCCAAGCCCCTGTACGAGACGGTCAAGGCGCTGTCGGACTACCTGACACGCCAGGAGGCCGCAACACATGGCTGACCTGTCCAAAGTCCTCGGCGGCCCCTGGTCGCCACCACCAGAAAAACGCATCGCACCACCAGAAGAACAACTGCGCGACGCCATGCTGTCGGCCGGCCTGGAGCCACCAGACGAGCTGCTGCTGGACGGCAAGATTCACAGGTTCAAGTCCGGCACGAAGGGCAGCGGCAGTCACGGTGGCGACAAGCCAGGCTGGTATCTGATCTTTGGCGACGGTGTGCCGGCCGGCCGCTTCGGCTGCTGGCGCGCAGGCGTGGAGGTGACCTGGCGCGCTGAGGTCGGTCGCAAGCTGACAGCCAGCGAAGAGATGGCACACGCCAGGCGCATGGCCGAGGCCAAGGCACTGCGCGACGCCGAGCTGGAGCGCAAGCACGAGGTTGCCGCGGCGACCGTCGAGACCATCTGGACCTCGGCCCAGGCCGCCAGCCCTGACCATCCCTACCTCAAGCGCAAGGGCATCGGCGTGCATGGCGCGCGCGTGACCGGCGACGGCCGCCTGGTGGTGCCGCTGTATGGCCAGGATGGCGCGCTGGCCAGCCTGCAGTACATCGCGCACGACGGCGGCAAGCTGTACCACCCAGGTGGCCAGACAGGCGGCAAGTTCTGGATGCTGGGCACGATGGACGAGCCTGGCACGCTGTTCGTGGCCGAGGGCTTTGC
>Ga0208546_1000142_pt1 | contig 34647 bp, 49 predicted proteins | sample DEB19_08_DNA_4_FD_184528 | JGI IMG/M metagenome (GOLD analysis project Ga0208546, IMG submission 184528) | Aqueous microbial communities from the Delaware River and Bay under freshwater to marine salinity gradient to study organic matter... | ecosystem: Environmental > Aquatic > Marine > Coastal...
CGAGCGTCGGCGTCATCTCGGGGCGGAGCGCCGATCCAAGCAGTAGGGTGCAATAAGCCGTAAAAGGCTGAAACCGCATGAACATGCGGCACTTACAAAGAAACAGCCGGTTTCGGCATCTTTGGCCAAAACCGGCTGTTTTCCAATAGGGGCAATAAACCAGAGGCTACGTCAGAGCCAAAGCCTGGGAGAGCTTCACGCCGCACAAAGTAGCCGACTGAGACAGCGCCTTGTCCGCTGACAGGTGGGAGTGCTCAACAAAATCCGCCGCGATGGCAGCGATGGCCACGGCGTAGCCGACGCCTTTCGCGTGAACCAGACCGGCGAGCTGCTCCGACCACGCCGGGAACTGCGGGAACTGTGCCTTGAGAATCGCGCCGGCCGTCTCCCTTGAATCCTCTTCCGAAAACACCGGGTTGAATGCCAGTTTAACGGCACTTGAAAGCCTCTTGTCACCCCTCACAAATTGATGATCCCCGGTTGCCAAGTTCGACGGCCCGCAGGCGAACAGGATCGCCCCTCCGGTCTGCTCCGCGAGATCGAGAAGCCAGTGCCGCGCGTTGATCGTGAGATTGTCCGCGCCATCCACCATGAGCAGCCGCCTAGAACCGACGAGCTTGCTTGTCAGGAAATCACCCCGGCACTTACCAGAAACTTGCCATTCATATTTCGAGAAAAACGCCATCAGTCCGCGCTCAACTCCCGCAATGTTCCCGCTCCATTTCGTGACCGGAAAATAGATCGCGTTCGGCGCTTTCAGGCTGTGGTAAATAAGCCCCGCTGTTTTGCCGATTCCATGCGCTCCGTAAATGAGCCCGATGAGCCCCGTCCGCGTGAGCCGCTCGGCCATGCCGTGAACCGCGTTTACCATCGGCGTCGCGATGACCTCTTTGACAAGTCCTCGTGAAGCGCGATGCTGCCGAATCGCCTGCCTCACCTTCTCCTCAAGTCCGGGCACGTCGCCACGGTATTTCTCGCGCAGCCAGGCGTTGAGCTGCGACGGCGAGACTCCGACCATCTTGGCCAGTTCGGTCTGCTTCTTTCCCTGGTCCGCCAAAAACGCGCCGGTCTCGGCGATGAGTTCGGCATCGTGCCTAGGGATTGAAGATACCGAGGTTTCCGCCGTCTGTTTGGGTGTCTGTGTCTGTGTCATGTTGTGTGTCGTGTGTTGTGTGTGAAATCAGCGTTTTCGCAGCCTCGCGACGCGCGGCCCGCTCGGCCCTGGCTTGCTGCTTTTGTTCGGCGGTCACGGGCGCTCCGGAGAGCACCGCCCGGTTGAATTTCCGGTCGCTGCGTGTCGCCTCGCGTTCGCCCGCGAAAGTCGCCCGCACATCCGCAGTCCGCTCGCCGGTCCTCTGCGCTTGAATCGCCAGCGCATCGAGCAACTCTTCCCGATCGTTTGGGTTGATCCTCGTGGCCTCCATCGCGACTCCCATAAAGCCGCCGCGCTCGTCGCGAACGAAGCACTTCCGTGGAGTCGATTCATCGAGCGGATTAAAGACAACCTCCACGTCCATTCCCGCTGGCAATTCCCGCCACTCGCCGCGCACATCCAGGATGCGCGACTCAAAGACAATCGGCTCGCTCAAAAACGCCAGTCGCGAGCTGCTCAACTTGAAGTAAGCGCGATCGAGAGTCCGCGTGCGGACAATGCGCGACATTTCGCCCGCGCCCATCACGCTCGCGGCGAGGTGGCACGCCTGCATTCCCGTCAGCCGCGTGAGCCCTGCGCGGCCCTCATTCCACACGTCCGCCGGGCTCTGTTTTACCTTGGCCGAAAACAGCGCTGGCGACTGCCTCACAGCCTGCGCGAGCGCGAGCTGCGACGGCTGCGGAAGCGCGAGCAATTCCGAGGGCGTAATCCAGTCTTCCGAATCCGCCGAAAGCCGGAAGTGCGTCACGCTCGGAAAACCCTGCAAAGAATGGTTCCGACGCGCATTCACTCGCGCCACGATTCCGCGCGCCCAGGGCAGGAATTGCTCGAAGCTCAAAAGCCCCAAACTGAGCAGCGCGAGTTGCTCGTCGTTTTGCACCTTCGAGAGCAGCCATTTCGTTTCCTTCACGAGCCCGTGAACCCGCTCCGGTTGCTGCGTGTAATTCGCCCCCGTGGAAGCCGGTCCCTCGGCCTCGATATTCGTGAGCAAATGATGCAGCGATTCCAGCGCCGCTTTCATGTTCGGATTGGTGCGATCCTTTCCGCCGTTTCCGTCCACTTGAAAACGCTCGCGGGAACCCGCGTCGTCAAACTGCAAACCCGGCGCAAAAGCGAGCAGCGAATCCCGCAGCCGCGGGTGCAATCCCGCCGTGCCTTTTTCGAGCGCGAGATGCGTCCGGCCTGGCAGGTAGCCGTGATTGAAAAGATGCGACGCCAGGAGAAGAATCGTGTGATCCTGTTTGATGCCATCCGCCGCCCCATCCTCGCGGGTGTAAACCGGCTTGAAAAACACACTCGCGAGACAGGCCGAGCGCACATCGAGAATGCCGAGCTGATGCACCCGGATAATCTCGCGCCCGAAAAGCACGTGTTGGTTCCAGTGGTAATCGTCGATTTGCAGCCGCTCGCCGACATCGAGCGTGCGACGGTCCGTGAGCACTTGCGGCCCGTAGCCGCGATACGCGCCCGCGCCTTCCTGTGCGAGTTTCATGTCCGCCGCCGATGGCTTTTTGCCAGCGCCGCAAAGGTTGCTCCGACTCCAGCCGGCCGGGATGCCCGTGCCCGGCTCCGGGCTCGGCGTGTGATCGTAGCCGGGGAACTGCGTCTTGTCCGGACGGAGCTGTCGCTCAATCCGCCAGTCAGCAATCAGCTTGTCATAGCACTGCGAGACCGTCTTCCCGCCTACACGTTTCAAAACGCGTTCCTTCCAGCTCGCCAGAAACTCCCGTGGCAGCATCGGCCTCGCCACTTCGGACGGCCACCGCGACCGGTCCCAAAGCGCCCGCCATCCGAGCGACTCGAAGTCACTCGCGAGCTGACGCGTCCGCGAAAGCGAAAGCCCCAAAAGCCCCGCCCACTTCCGCGCAACCTCGCCCGCCCTTCCTGGAATGCCCTTCACCTTCCGCATCGCCATCACCGCCTCATGCTTCCGCGCAATATCCTTGAGGCACTCCGCAGGTAGGCTCGCAAAAAGCTCGGTGTCTGTGGCTGGGATGGCGAGGTGCATAATCAGAGACCTTTCTCCGCAGGATTTCCAAAAGCCTGAATCCAGCGCTTCTCGTCAAACGCGCGGAAGGAAAGCAACGTGAGACCCTTTTGTTTTGCGGCACTGCGCAGCCGGTTGATTCCGCCGACGCGATGCAGTTCCACACATTGTTCATCAGCGTTCCGGCAAACGCCTTCAAAACCAAACGCGCCCTTTTGTTCCTCCGGACGCAACGGCCATCCGCATTCGCGGCAGTCCGAAACATCCGAATCAAAACAGATCGAGAAACAGACCGCGCATGTCACCTCGCAATCGTAGAGGCGAAACTCAACCTTGCCCGGCTTGCCGGTGAAAATATCGGCGAGCGTTTTCATTGCGTCAAAAACGTCTGTTGAACCTGCTTGCGAAATTCCTCGCTGGCCTTGCTCCAATCCACCGGCTGCGCAGGCGTCGGAGCGGGCGCGGGCTGTGCGGCCTCGGTCGCTGGCTGCGAGCCGATGAGCTTTGGCGCGAACCGCTTTGCCCATTGCATCGCGATGCCGAGATGGCTCTGAAATTTCGGCAGCGCCATATCGCCATCTGAGCCGAACACATTTTCCCATTTCAGCGATTGCCGGTTGAAGCCGTTGCGCTGTCCGCCCTCGGCCTCCACGATGCGAGCCTTGAGCCACCGAATCACGAGCCGCAACTCCCAAAGCTCAAAGTGCCCGGCAAACGTAGTCGCCTGTTGGGCCTGCATGCACCCAACAAGCCGGATGGCAATCCCGGTCTCATCGGTGAACAGATCAAAAACAGCGCGAACCGCTGGTGGATAGTCGGAAGGTTTCATCGTGGAAAAGCGTCGTGAAGAACTCCATCGAGCAACCGCCCGGCTGCTTTCTTCCCCGTGCGCAGCCCGGACAAATGCTCGCCCCACTGCTTGAAGTGAAACGGCACCTTGGCAGCTTCGCATTGGTTGCGGAGCAATCGTGCCCATTCGACATTCATCGGCCTGGCATTCGCTCCCGACTCGCCGCCGCAAATCACCCAATCAATTTGCCCAGGATACGGAGCGCCGTCCTCATCCTCCACAAGTCCGCCCTCGCACATTTCGAGACTCACCGGGCCGAGCAACGGCTCGCAGCTCAGGAAATGCACGGCAGCGGGAACCTTGAGCAGTTCCGGAATCCGTTTGTCCGCCATCTCCTGATTTTCCACCGTGGTCCCGAGCCACACATTATGCGGCGCATTTGGACCGTCGTGATGCGTCCAATCTGTGAGCATCACGCGAGTCGAATGTCCGTCCCCGAAAGATGACCGCATCGCTTCCAGGAAGGCCGCAATATTCTCCGGCCTTTTTGTCAGGAGCAGCCAGTTCAGATTTGGCGTCCGACGGATCAAGTCGAACAGACGGGCGCGATGGGGAATCAATTCCTCCCGGTCCTCAAAAACATCCGCCATGCTTGCACAGAAAACCCGGCGACGCTCGCCAGCATCCTGCGCAGCCCGTTGCCATTTCATCGGCTCGTTCCAATGCTTATCGCCAAAGAACCGGCGCTCGCCCTTCCACAGCGAATCGTGGCCCGTGCGCTTTGCCCAGGTCTCCGCGTAGCAGTGCGCGCAGGCCGGTGATACTTTCTCGCATCCCCACCAAGGGTTAAAGGTGTGATGCGTCCATGAGATTGCGGAATTAGCGCCCATTGCGTGCTCCCTTCTTCTTCGCAGGCTTCTTCTTCGCGGGTTTCCGTTTCGGCAGCATCGCGGCGAGCCGCTTCGTCGCGGCGGCGAGCGCGGAGTGCAGCTCGGTGATGAACAGCGGCGGGAGAAAAGGCAGGTGAGCCGAGGACACATCCGCGTCCTCGCTCGCGATCGGCAGAACGTCGGAAATAATCGGAGCCAGGGCGAGACACGCGAGCTTTTGCTGCGAGCCATCTTCAAAGCCCTGGTAAAGCTCCCACATCGCATCCGTGTAGCAGGCCGGACGCGTCTCTTGTGCAGGCGCGGACTGCTTGCCCGTGCCCTTGTTTTCCTTCCGACCGGAGCAGCCGATTTCCGCGATGATTTGGGAAATGCCACGATCCCCGGTGAATCGCTTTGTCGCCGCCGTCAGCTTGTCGCGTTGCTCGTCATTCAGTTGCGATGGCGCCACATCCAGGAGCGAGAGAATCTCCGCGTCCGTTTCCTCGCTGCGATATTTGCGGGATGCTGCGATGAGGCGCGATGCCCACGTCTCGCCGTGCTCTGTGTAAGTCGCCAGCCATTCGCTCCAGGTCATGCGTTCCTCGCCCGCCGCTTTCGGGCCGCGCGTCTCGCCGAGCTGCTTTTTCGCCACGGCCATTTCCTGCCCGGCGAGGATGAGGTGCACCGCCGCCATCTCGCGGCAAACGTAAGCAGCTTTGAGCGACAGCCGGGTGGAAGCGCCGAGCGCGTGAATGTCCGGCGGTGTGTTCGTGGTGAGCGCCGCCGTGCGCTTGAGCACGATCGGCTTGGTAGGTGTATCGAGTGTTGGTGTATCTGTCATAAAATCAAAGGTCCGAGGGTTGCACTTTCGCGATGGAGCGCATCAGCTCCGCGAGTCGCTCGCCCCACACGTGCAGGTCCGTGCGCAGCGCAGCCAGGGCGTCGCGTTCATCAGCGGCCACGCGCGTCCCCACTGCCGACGAGAGCCGCTCATTCAGCGCAAGCACCGCAGCCCGCGCCTGGCCGCACAGCAGCACCGCACCCTGCGCCCCGGCCGGCGTGCCAAACTCCAGCGAGCCGATCGTGTAGGGCGGCGCATCGAATCGCGCGACGAGCCCACTGCCCACTGCCGACTGCTTACTGGAAAAATCGTCCGGTGTGGACTCCGCACCCAGAGCAGAGCCCTCGCGGCCACCGGCAGCCGCGTCCGTGTATTCATCACGGCTTCCCGGTGTATTTCCCGAGGCGCGACATTGTAAGTGCGACGGCAAAAGCGCCGCCGCGTTGGTAAAAGTGTCAGTGTCCATAAGTGTCCATCAGTGGTTCCAAAATTTCCTCCGCCACCGCGACGGCCTCCGCGTCCGCGCTGGCAAACTGCGCAGCCTCTTCGGAGTCCGGCGTCGCGGCCTTCATCGCCTTCCGGGTCCGGGCGGATACCGTCACGAGGAGCTGTTTGAGTTGCCCGCAGTCGAGTTCTTCCGGTCGCTTGCGGTATTCCCGCGTTGAAATCGACACCGCATACCCGAAGCTCCATTTCTTCGCGTCGCCCGTCACACGGGCCGCGTCCGCAAGCATGGCCTTGATTGCCGCCATCATCCGGCGCGAGTCCTTCGTCTGTTCGTGAATCGCCGCCTCGAATGCCTCGCCCGATTTGCCAGCGAGCTGGAGAAAGTGCACCTTGATGCGCTCGAAATCGTCATTGAGCACATCCAGCCAGGACACCGCGCCGTTGGATGTCTGCGTGACTTCGAAAAGCTCCGCCTTGCGAAACGAATCAAACGCCTCTTTCGCCGTCGTCTTTCCTTTCACGTAGCCCGGCCTGCCGTTTTCAATCCACGCCTCGCGGGCAATTCCCGACAATACGCAGAGCTGTGGTTTTGAAATCGTCTTCATCCGCGTTTGAACAGCCTTTCACGTTCGCGCCGGTCATTGTGTTCCGTCTCCCTGGCGTCCGCCGCTTTGCCGATCGCGGCGGCGAGCGCCCGCATCGCCGGCACCGGGAGGTTGCGCGCTGCATCCAGCAGGATGCCCGCCATTTGTTCCGGCGTCATGTTCCAGCGGCGGGCGCAATACAGCATCAGCGACGAACGCGACACCCGGCAAAACCGGCGCTTCGCCTCGCGGGTGATTTTCCGTCCGTCGCGCTGCGTGTAGCTTTTCGGCGCTTCGTCCGACGGATGCACCGGACCCTGCAACTCGCCTTCATCGAGCAGCTCGTAAATAAACGCCGTGCCAAACCGCTTTTCCTGCCCATGCAAATCGCGCCACACGATGCCGAGCGCCGCCGCCGCTTCCTGCGGAGTGAGCAGCGCGCGATAAGGAGCCCGGATGTCAAACTCCAGAAACCCCTGCGCGATTTCACCCGCCAGTTTTGCAGTTGCGGCCGCCGTGGTCATTTTGCGAGTGCGCCCTCCGCGTCGATAAGTGCCCGTGCCCCGTGCGAAAGACGCAGCATGTCCACCGCGTCCACCACTTCCGAGTCCACCACGTCCACCCGCGCCGTTTGCAAAAGATACAGCAGCGTATTCACCCGCTCGCGCACCGCAGCGCGCCGCCGCGTCAAAAATCGCGACAGCATTTCCGGTGTCTGCGTGTCCTCGATTTTCACCGGCTCCAGTTGCGCCGTGTGTTCCAGGAAGTTCGCGAGCACGGAGAGCAGCTCCGGTGTCACCTTGAACTCAATGAGCTTCCCGATCATTTCCGACGCCCTCCCTTTTTGCGCGGACGCCCCACGAAAAACGCCACGATCCCAAGGATCACGAGAAACACCGCCCCGGCCCGCTCTTTGTCTTCCCAATTCATGCCGCCTCCTTTTTTGAGCGTTTCCGATTTGCCTTGTGCAGCGCCTCTGCAAAGTCGAGCCGCGCAAACCGCAGTCTCGGCACAAAGGTATATTGGACGCCTCGGCAATGCGGGCAGCGGAGTTGAATCTCGATGTCTGTGTGAGTCGATGATGCTACCCATGCCTCCGATTTTTTGCGGATACGCTTGGCGCAAATGATGCAGTTCATGCCGCCTCCTTTTCCGCAGCCTTCGCCGCCTTTTTCAGTTTCGCCATCAGCTTCTTTGCCTCCGCTTCGCTGCGTGCCTGCGCACGGTCCTTCTCCAGCGCGGCCCACTCCGTTTTCACGTCGCTCTGTGGCAGGCCGGTTTTCGGGTCGCGGGCTTTGAGGACCTCCACAAGAGACTCGGCTAGGGCTGGGAAGCCCGACATCGCGCCGGCCGTCGCCGCGCGAAACTCCATGCCATCGCGCTGCCTGCGCACAAAGCCCGACCACGGCTCAAAAAGTTCCGCAGTCACGCGGCCAATAACTTCCCGCTGCGCATCCGGGCTCTCCGCTACGTTCTGTGCGTAAAGCGCGAGCAGGTTCCGCACAGCGTTGTGCTCTGTGGAGTCCGTCTCAAACTGCGTCACGAGCTTGTCCGCCGTGAGGATCACCGTCAGCCCGCCGGGCGCGGTCCATTGCATGCCCTCGCGGGAGTCTTCCACGAGCGGCTTGTGCTCCTCCGGGTGTGCGAGCGCATCGGCGCGCAGGCGCTCGGAGATTTCCTCCAGGCCGGACTTTGCGACCTTCATCATGGAGTGAAGCATCAGCCCCATCTCCACATCCGCCGCGATGACATCGGGATTCCGCTTCATTTGCCAGCCCTCCCGAGAATCACGCCGAGGCGTTTGGCGATGCGTGCTTCCTGCGCTTCAAGGATTCGCTGGTCTGTGCGCGTCGAGATTTCGAGCGTCACGAGATTGCGCTGATGCAGTTCCTCCAGCCGCCTCGTTTCCGCGCGGTGGCGTTTGCCGAGTTTGCCGAGGGCCGAGCGCACTTTCTTCAAGTCCGCTTCGAGTTGTTTGTGTTCAGGTGTCTTTTTCATGTGTGTTGTGGTTAGGCGTGGTCCGCAGTTTTCGCGGATTTCCGCAGATTGGTTTTGCTGGCCTTCGCGGCCTTGGTGGGTTTTTCGATGGCGAGGAATTGCAGCGGCACTTCGGGCACGTGTGCCCACGCCACGGGTTGATCGTCGGGCAGGTAGGCCGGACCGTCAATCGACCGCCACCGCTCGCCGTCATTCGAGCCCATTTCCATTTCCCCGTCCGCAAATGCCAGGACAACGGTGATGTCCGCATCCGGCTTCTCCGTAATCGGGTGAAATTCGAGCACCGCATTTTCCGGGAAGCATTTCGACACGGCGATGCAGATTTCGTGCATCTCGCTATCGAGCAGCGTGAGCCCGTGCTCTCTGGCCATGTGTTGAAAGAGCGGGAAAAGCGAGGAGCTTGGATTCATAGCGCCCTCCTCCCCGTGCCGAGCATTTCCAGCACCTCGGCTCGATACAGTTCCGGCACTACATCGAGAATCTCCCGGTTGCGGCTCCAATAAAGAGCGGCTCCGCTTTCGAGCGACATGAATTGCAGGTCCGCCCGCACCGTGAGCTTGCGCAGTTCCGTCTCGGCGCGCGTCGGGTGGATGGGGAAATCATCATCCAGCGCCACGGCGCGGTCATTTTCCAGCCACCGCTCGCGGAGCTGCGCATCGAGCACGATGCAGAGCTTGTCCGAAAACGAGCCGCGCACCGTCGCGACCGCTTCCGCAGCCGAGACAAACGCCGCGCGCGGTTGCCGGTCATCATACACCGAGACCCAAAGCTCCGGCATCGCGCTCTGTGGCAGTTGGCGGAGTGCGGTCATTTCGCGCCTCCTTTCAAGTGCGGGAAAAACCGGTGTGAATCTGCCGGGCTTGCGGATAGCACTCCCGCCCGCCGCGCCGCGCGTCCCGGTGCCGAGACAATCAGCGCGAGCAAGAGCACGCAGAGCAGCGAAATCGCCGAGACAATCCCGCCAGTCACCACAAACCCCGTCGCAAACGCGCGCCACGCAATCAACGCCCCGGCGAGCGTCTGCATAATGAGGAAGGAAAGGAGTGTCTTCACTTGCCCTCCTTTCGGATCGTGGTGAACACGCTCCAGAACTCGCCGAAAGCCACCACGGCCTTGGTATGCCACTCAATAAAGCCGCCCTTTGGCTGCGCGGAAATCAGCGCATCCGCAGCGACTCCGGCGGCGGTCCCGATATCGCCCATCCGGATGAACTCCGTGCATTTCTTCGCCAGCGGCAGTTCGATGAACATTTCCGCCTTCGCATACATCACTTCGAAAGCGTTCTGTAGTCGCGGGTCCATTACGCGGCCCTCCTGTCTGCTGCGCGCAGTGCAGCGCGCGCTACGTCCTGACGGTAGGACTTCGCAGCCAGCTCGCGCACTTGCTTGCGCACGGTGGGCTGGAGGAAAAGGCGGCAATCCGCAATAATGAGCTGGCAGGTCAGCTCGTGAGCGATGTTCGCATACTCATGGCGCATCGCCGGGTAGTGGCGGGCATTCTTCCGCGCTCTGGCGATTGCGGCGAGCAACGCAGCGCGATTCTCCGCAAGGCAGCGAATCAGGTGTTTGTTCAGGTCGGTTTGTGTCATCGTGTGTGTCGTGTTTTGTGTGGTTTTGGGGGAAACGAAAGGCGGACGGATGGCTTGCGCCTGTCACGTCTCGGGCAGGCCGAGCTTTCCCTGTCCGGAAATTCTGTCGGCGAGCCGCTCGCGCAACTTGGCGCGTGCTTGGCAGGCGTCGCGGAAATAATGCGCGGCAATCTTGGCAAGTTCCGCGTCCTCGGCAGGAAGTGTCGCAGCGCACGCGTCGAGCGCGGCAATGAGTTCGTCGCACTCGCCACGGCTGATGAGCGCGAGCGCCATCGCATCGATTGCAGTTGCCGTTTGCATCAGGCCGCGACCTCCCGAGGGATGCGTGCGTTGCTGATGGCGCGGGCGATGCGGCCGAGATACGTCGCGTGAATCTGCCGCCCGTTCATAATGTTGCTCGCGGTGACGTAGGGCACCGAGGCGAGCGCGGCGACTTCGCGCAGCGTGAGATTTTTCAGCGCCATATCCGCCTTGAGTTTGCGGAGTGTCAGCGGCGGGACCGGCTTGGTTTTGGTTGGTGGCTTTGTGCTCATTGCTTGTCACGTTCTTACCAAGTCCCGATAAACAGTCAACAAAAAGTTTTGCGAAAAGTTTTTTCGGTGGTATCGGCCTTTCATGAGCACTCAGAAAAATTCCTTCTCCGAGCGGATGCGTCGTGTTGTCGAACGTGGCGGCGGTGTTCCAGAAATCGCCCGCCTCGCTGGCGTGAGCACGCAATCCGTCTATGGCTGGCTTGCCGGTTCGAAGCCCTACCGCGACCGCGTAACCCGGATCGCGCTCGCGCTCGGAATCAGCGAACACTGGCTGTGGACTGGCGAGGGCGCGGAGAGCGACGACGGCGATGTGCGAATGCGCGAGGAACCGCCGACCGGCGCGCAATCGCATGCCTGGTCATCGCTCGATGATGCCGAGATTGCCGAGCGCCTCGCTGCAATGGTCCGGGCCTTTGGTGAAGTGCCTCCCGCGTTTGGGATGGAAGCGCTCGCATCCATCAACCAGACCTTCGCAGAATTTCGACGCCGCGCAGAGGCCCGCGTGGCGAGAGCTTCACTTACCGGAAAACGCAACGGAAAATGAACGCCATGCAAGCGCAACCGCACATCACCGAGGACACGCTGTTTTTCTGGACCGGCACAGACAATCTCCGTCGCGGTCCCGTCGCGCTCTCTACGCTGCGCAACCTCATGCGCAATGGCACCGTGCCCAAGGCTGCGCAGCTTTGGTGTGATGGCTGGCCGGACTGGCAACCGCTCGCCCACGTCGCGCAGCAGCTCGCGCTGCCGATGCACACGGCCGCCGCCGTGCCCGCCGATATACTTCCCGCAAAGCCCGCGCGCTCCTGGCTGAAAATTGCGACATGGAGCGCCGCGTGGATTGCTCTGCTTCTCGGCATCGGCCTGCTCGTCATCAAGAATCTCCCCGAGGATATGAAGCGCGACCATCGCGCCCGGATGCTTGCCGAGGATTTCGTGATCTCAAAACTCGCCACGCCTCGCACCGCGGATTTTGAAAACGTGGAAGTGAAAGCGATGAGCGACGGCACGCGGGTCGTGAGCGGCAGTGTGCATCATCAGAATACCTACGGCGCATTGGTCCGCTCCCGGTTCTTCGTCCGCATTTCCGGCGACGAAGTTTTGAGCGTGGAGATGCACTAGGAAAGCGCCCCGTCCATCGCGTCCACTCCCGTCCTTCAAAGTCCATTCACCCCCGCTTGAAGCCCCATTTCCGAAAACCGCACATTGTGGGCTTTTCGTCGGTATATTGGACGGATTTCCTGTAAAGCGACGAAAACCGCACAATGTGCGACTTTCAGCTTTTCGCGGGCGGGATGCGGTGAGTTGTTGAACTGCCCACTGCCCACTGCCCACTGCTCACTAAAAAATCCGGCGTGGATAGCGTCAGTAGCGCTGGCAGGGATGAAGGGTTTGAGGCGGCTGTGGCAACGTCCGCCACATGCAAGAGGACACTAATTCACCGGACCCACGGACGGCAAGCACAAAGCCGTTCTGGAAAAGTAAAACCATCGTCGGCGTTCTGCCGGTGGTCATCGCCAGCGCCGCGCCTTCGCTCGGCCTGGAGCTTGGCGACGAGGAAGCGCAGAATCTCGTGCAACTCATCAGCGCGCTCGCCTCGCTCATCCTCGTCATCATCGGACGCAAGGCCGCGAAAAAGAACATCACGCTGTGAGCAAGTTCTACGACAACATCGAACTTTTGCAGCGGTTCGCGGGCGTGACCGTGGATCGTCGGTTCGGCGAGGAAACCGCCGAGGCACTCGTGAAAAAGCTCGGCCTTGCGCCGCGTAAGTCGAGCGAATCGCTCCGCGCTCCGAGCGAGTTCCTCGTGTGTCTCGATGCCGGGCACGGGCAGGACAACCGCAAGCCCGGCGTGTTCGACCCCGGCTGCGAGCGCAAGGGCAGACAGGAGGCAATGCTCGCGTGGAATTGGATGGTGGAACTGCGCGCGCAACTCGCGAAGTTCAAAATTCCGGTGATGCAGACGCGGAGAGTGTTTCCGGAAAGCTGCCCGCTCGGGTTTCGCGCCAAGTTCGCAAAGCAGCAAGGCGCGACGCATTTCGTTTCCATTCACGTCAACGATTCGAATCCGAGCGGCACGGGAACGGAAACACTCATCGAGTCAAAATTCTCCAAGCCATTCGCCACGCTCATCCACCGCGCCCTCGTCGATAACCTCGGCCTGCGCGACCGGGGCGTGAAGTTCCGCGATGATCTCGCCGTGCTCAAGACCGGCGGCATTCCGTCCGCGCTCATCGAGCTGGGGTTCATCGAGACGGATTGGGACGTGATCAACGACAGCGCCGTGATGCGCCGCACATGCGCCGCGCTCGCAGCCGCAATTCTCCAGGCATGATTTACAGGGCTAACCACAAACAACCGCGGGCCGCTTGCGTGACGGCCCAGGACGCAGCAGCGATGCAGCCTCCGAAGCCGAGCGCCAAAACAGTCAGGCCAGCGCGAAAGACGGCATCACGTTTTCTTTCCATTCTCGTGTTGGTATTAGTGTCCTCGTGTGTGCCTGCGCGGGCCGGGTGGCTCGCGCAGGCAGGCGGGACCGGCCATCCGGTGACGTTTGGCGAGGGGAGCATCATCGCGATCGGCGTCGGGTTGATTTTCTTCCTTGGAAAACTCGTGAAATCGCTTGGCGAAATTCGCGCGGCTTACCGGACATCCGTCCGCGAAGAAATCACCCTCGCGAGCGCAGAGAAGCGCGACGGCGCAATCCCGCAGCCGCTCATCACGACGCGCGACAACCCGCCCGTGGGCAAGCGCGAGTTTGATCAACATCGCGAGCGAAACACCGCCGCGCATGCCGAAATTTTCGAAAAGCTCCGCGACCTCGAAGAGAAGCTGCGCAAGGAAGCCGAGGCGCGCACGGCTGCGCTGTTCGAGAAGCTCGATGCTGTTTCGAGCGAACTTCGCAGTGCCGACGATCACAACAGCGACGCCATCAAAACCGACATCTCGAAACTCACCATGCTCGTCGGCGAGCTGCGCGGCGCGATGGAGCTGATGAATCGCAAACTCAAATGAGCACACCCGTTCCACACACACAGATTGAGCGCACGATTCTCACCGTGCTCGAAGAAACGAAGCCCTACCTCGTCCCGCGCAAAGTGCTGTTCGGTCACACGAGCACGGCCGCCGTGCGTCCGATTACGGAGGCAGAGTTCGACGCAGCTCTCGATTCGCTCGTGAAAAAAGAGCCACCACAAATCGTCGCGTTCAAAACCGACGATGCCACGAAATACAAAATCACCGCAGCGGGGGAGGCGCGACTGCTTGAATGATCACCGCTCAGACCTCGCCGATATTGGAAGCGCGTGCGCTCATGCTCACGTCCGGTATTCGCACGGACTCAAAAATGTTCCAGCTTCCGCTGGAGACGTTCGAGACGCTTGCCTGCTTGATTTTCTGCGAGCGCGTCGCGCCGAAAGTCGCACTGGCGATGATCGAGAAAGAGGGTATTCCGAAAGCAAAACTTCCCGGACTCTCCGCGTTCTATCAATGGCAGCGGGACTTTTTGCCGTTCTATTCTGCATGCTCGCGAAAGGCTGCGGTGCGGGTGGCAAACGAAGTGGCGGAGGAAGCGAAGCGCTCACCGGGCGAATGGAATCAGGCCATCGCGGACAAACTCTCACAGGCAACCTTCGAGCTTCTCTCCGACCCGAACCGCGATCCAAAGGCGGTGAAGAATTTTGTCACTGGCGTCCTGAACTTCGGGAAGCTGGATGTGCAGCGCGAGCAACTCGCGCAGGCCGAGCGGAAGCTCAAGATGGAAGAGGACAAGCGCAGCGCGGCCATGAAGGTATTGGACGAAGCGCGCAATCCGGAAGCCACGGAAGAGGATCGTCGCAAAATCGTGGAACGTGTGTGGGAAATGCTTGGCGCGGGCAAGCCACCGGAGGCGATTCGCTGATGGCCGCAATTCTGCCAGCCGTTCACATCGAAGCAGCCGACAAGGTTGCGGGCTATTTCCTGCCTTATCAGCTCGCGTGGATTCACGACACTTCCCGCATGATGCTCGCGGAAAAATCCGTCCGCATCGGCTGGACGTATGCCGATGCATTCCGCAACGTCACGCGTCGCATTCTCGCACCAAAGCGCGACTATCTTTTCCAGACAAAGGACCAGCAAAGCTCAATCGAGTATCTGGAAACGTGCATGAAGTTTGCGGAGGTGTTCAACTTCACCAAGTCCATCGTCTCGCACGGCGTGGAAACGATGAAGGTTCCCTCGGTGGATTCCGAGGGCCGCAAGTTCACGGACGAAGTAAAGTTCGGCGTCATCAAGTTCGATAACAAGTCGCGCATCCTGGCATTCAGCTCGAATCCGTTTGCGATGGCGGTGTTTGAGGGTGACGTGGGGCTCGATGAATTTGCCAAGCATCAACAGGCCGCAAAGGTATGGGAGACTGCGCAGGGCCGTATCACGTGGGGTTTCAATATCGGCGTGTGGTCCGCACACGATGGCAGCGATACGCTTTTTTACGAGTTTGCAAACGAGGCCCGCGCGGGCAAGGGCGGATGGAGCCACTACCGGGTGACGTTGGAAGACGCGGTGCAGATGGGTCTCGTGGAGAAGGTGAACGAAGCACGGGGCACGAGCTTCACCCGCGAGCAATTCATTGCCGACGCAAAGAACCGCGCCCGGCTGCCGGAGATTTACGAGCAGGCATACAACTGCAATCCGCAGGGAAGCACGTCGGCAATCGTGGCGTGGAGTTCCATCGAGCTTTGCCAGAAGGAATACACCATCCCGCGCCTGCATTTCGAAGCCGCGCAGATTGTTTCCACGTTCGGGAAGTTTGATCCCGCGACAGCAAGGCAGCGCGAGACGCGCATCATCAGCTTTCTCTGCTCCATTTACGGCGAGGCGTTTCTTTCACGGGCGCATCACAGCCTCGGCTTTGACATCGCGGCGAGTGGCGAGGGCGATTTGTGCTGTGTCTATATTGACGAGAAACGGCAGACCGAGCGGCAGCTCCGCGCGCTGTTCACCTGCCGCACAGACGACTGGAATTTCATCAAGACGGCCGTCTCGTGCTTTATGCAGCGACTGCCGAGCGTGAACGGCTCCGGCGACGAGACCGGCCTTGGCCGTCAGATTTGCTGGGAACTCAAGCAGCAATTCAGCGGGCGGTTTGAGGGTGTGAACTTCTCCCGTGAAAAGCACGATATGGGATTCGCGCTGATGAATCAGCTTGCGACCGGGGAAAAACAATTCCCGAAAAACCAGCGCGACGTTGCGCAGGATTTCTTCGCGCTTCGCAAAATCTACCAGGGCGGGCGCTGGATTTTCACCGAGAGCCGCAACGCGCTCAACGCAGCAAGCCACTGCGATATTGCATGGGCGGGCGCGCTTTCGAGCAACGCCGCCATGCGCAAAACAGGCGGTGCCATGTCCGCGACATCCACACAGGCCAGCGGCAATCGCGGCATGTTCGGCGGTCGCGGTCATCAACCCATCAGCGGAGGGAGGCTCGCAGGCGTATGAAGATTTCGAAGCTACCTAAATGCACGGAGGGCGGCGCTGCTTGCCGTGCACGGGACGCCCGGCCTGGGACCGGAGCGCGGGAGCAGCGCAGCCCCGCAAAACGGAATGTGGCAGATGCCGCAAGTCCGACTGCGCGCATTTCCTTCGTGCCTTCGTGCCTTCGTGTGAGCCCCGAAAACCCCGCCGCCAAAAAAACGGGGTCAGCCCAAGTTTCCGCACTCATCACCCGCCGAAATCATTTGAATCAAATTTTAATCGGTTTCCGCGCGTTTTCCGCCCATTGGCGCGCCGGATTGCACCCCGGTTTCGCATTTTCTTCCGCAGCATGAGCGAAAAAATCACCCAATCCCGCGTTTTGGCCGAGCGTCGCTCGCGGTATAATCCGCTCGCGACTCTCACTCCGCAGACGCTTGCCCTGGCATTGGATCAATTCGCAGCCGGGTATCTCGCCGATGCAGCCCGCATTTGGGAGGTGCTTGCGCGTCGCGATGACAAGATCGCCGCCCTCCGTCGCAAACGCCTCGCCGCACTTGCCCGGAACGGATGGGAAATCGTGACGCTCGATGAGTCGCCGGAAGCGCAGGCGCAAAAGGCCGCGCTGGAACACACGTTCAACTCGCTCGTGGCTACGAATGCGCTGGATCGCGATGAACGCGGCGGGCTTTCGCTGTTGCTGCGTCAGATGGGCGATGCCATCGGTAAGAAATACGCGGTGCATGAATTGGTGTGGAAGCCTGCGCAGACTGCGGAGGGCTGGCAGATGGAAGTGGAGGCGCGATTCGCTCCGCTGTGGTTTTTCGAGAACACCACGGGCGAAATGCGGTTCATCCCGGAGAATGGCGGTTCCACGGGGCAACCGATGGAACGCGGTGCCTGGCTGATTAGCGTGCAGGATATGCCGCTCATGGAGCCGTCCTCGGTGCTCTATATATACAAGCGCATCCCACTCACGGACTGGCTCTCTTATAGTGAGCGCTTCGGAACGCCGTCTGTCGTGGGTCGCACGCCGGCCGCACAGGGCAGCGATGCGGGCAATGCGATGGAGACCGCGGTTTCCGCAGTCGGCACGGATATGGAGTGCGTCATTTTTGGCGACGATGGCACTTCGAAGATTGAGCTGGTTTCGCCCAATGGAAGCGGGGACTCGCCATTCTCCGAGCTGGTTCGCCGTGCGGAGGAAGGGCTCGCGATTCTCTGGCAGGGTGGCGATTTGAGCACGATGAGCAGTCAGGCCGGACAAGGCACCGGCGCGAGCCTGCAAGGCGACAGCCTTTCGAACCTCGAAGCCGACGATGCGCAATGGGCGAGCGAGACGCTTCAAATGGGCATCGCCCGCCAGGTGCTCAAATGGAAGTTCGGTGCGAACGTCGTGGAGAAAGCATACATCCGCGTGAAGACCGCGAGCGCGGCGAAAGATGCGCGGCTCGATCTGGATATCATCACGAAGCTCGTGGAACTCGGCGCTCCTATCGCCGTGGCCGATGCGCTGGAGACTTTCGGCAAGACCACGCCGGAAGCGGGTGAACCGCTGCTCACGAAACCCGCCGCGCCCTCGCCGTCCTCGCTGCCGCTCTTTAATGAAGCGCAGGCGATGGCAAACGAAGCTCGGCAGAATCGCCGCATGAAGGAGTTCATCGCCAAGTCCGCCGCCGATGCAGCGTCCGCGCTCACGGAGGATTTGGCCCCGGTGCGCGTGTATCTCGAACCACTGCGCGCCGCCCTGGCATCGGGCGATGATGCCGCTGCAAAAGCCGCCGCCGTGCAGCTCGCGCAATTCCTGCCGACGAAGAGCGCCGAAATCCTGCGCGCACCGTCCGCGCTGCAATACACGCTCAATCACATCCTTTCGCCTGCCGTCCTCGATGGCATCGCATCAACCGCCAAAACCAAAACCACAAAATGAAAACCATGCTCACTATGCTCGCGGCCTTTTTCGCGCCGCTCCAAAGCCTCTTCAATCCGCGTTCAACGCGGCTTTCGAATGAGGAAATCACCGCAACCGGCTTTGTCGGGATACCCAACGAAATCGCGCTCGATTCCCGCGAATGGCTGAAAGTGCCATACGGAAATTTCGACCACTCGAAAGGGTTGCAGATTTTCGACAAGTCCGCCGCCGAGGCGATGGCAAATGAGTTCAACGCGCCGCTTCGCCGGTTCATCCGATGGGCGAGCGCCAAGAGCGGAGGCGCTCCGTTTTATATCGGGCATCCGGACGATCCGAGCTTCGCCAACGAATACAAGGACAAGCGCGCGCACGGATGGGTGAAGGAACTGCGCGCCGATGAAGATGGCCTCGCGATGCGCGTGGAATGGACGCCACTCGGCAACGCCGTGCTGGATAATCAGGAATACCGCTTTTTCTCGCCGCGATGGGACGCCGTTCCCGTCGCCGGGAAGACAAAGCAATTCCGTCCGCACGCGCTCATTTCCGCAGGCTTCACGAACCAACCAAACATCCCGGTAAATCCCATCAGCAACGAAGACGCGCCGATGATGCTTCCGGATTGGCTCGCCGAGGCGCTCGGAGTTCCCGCCGATGCCGACAAGGATGCAGTCCTCGCCGCCATCGCTGCCAAAGTGGACGGCGCAAAAGCCGTGGCCGCGCAGACTGCGGAGGCCGCGAAGATGCAGGCCGAGGCCGCGATGATTGAAGCGAAGGCGGAAGCCGACGAAGCGAAAACGGAGCTGGCCAACGAACGCAAGGAGCGTCGCGTGCTCATCATCGCCAATGCGGTGAAGGAGGGGAAAATCACCGCCGCGCAAACCGGCGAATGGGAGACGAAGCTCACCACGGATTTTGCGAACTCGCTCACTGCGCTCGCCGCGCTCGCGAACACACTGCCCGGCACCGGGAAGAAAACCGAGAACCTAGGAGCCCGGAAATCGGACGGCACTCTAGACCCGGAGAAACTCGCCACGCTCGCCAATGAGCGCGCGAACAAAACCGGACAACCCTTTGCCATTTGCTACGCGCAGATTCGCGCGGAGCTGCAAAAAAATCCCGGTGCTTAACCGCGCCAGGCCACAAACAAACAAACAACAAAAACAAAGATGAATACAATCAGCCTGATCCTCTGCCTTCTGGCAGCCATCGTTTGCGCCTGTGCTTTCGGCGCTCACATCGGAAAGAAACTCGGAAGCAAAACCACGATGAGCAACATCGCGGAAGGAACGCACGATAACAGCGTGACGCGCCTGACCGATGCCGCCATCACAACCCGGCATCTGCTCTATAAAGTAGGCAGCGACGGAAACCACATCGCGGTTTCCGGAGCCACAGACATCCCGATGGGAACCGTCGCCGATGAAGCCACCGCAGCGGAGGAATACGTTGCGCTCCAGCTTCTCGGTCGCGGTCCCACGCGGCTCATGGTCGCAAACGAAGCCATCACAGTCGGCGAACAGGTGTTCACCGCTGCGAGCGGCAAGGTGCAGGACCTGCCCGGTTCCACGGCGACGGTTTACCTCGTCGGCACTGCGCTCACCGCAGCGTCCGCCGATGGAGACCTCATCGAGGTGGATACCTGCGTGCCGGTCAAAACTGTCATCGCCTAACGCATAGCGCGCTGACGCAAACCACAGACAACAAACCATCGAAAGAACCAATCGAATGAAAAACCAAAACTACCTCGTGGAGAGCTTCGCAAACGACGGCCTTCCACATCTCACGCTCGATGCGGGTCCGGAACGGAACCCGGCGGGCTTTATCGGGCTGGCGAATGAAAACCGCTTTGACGGTGCATTTCTCAGCCAGCCACTCACCGAATACGCCACCGGCTGGAACGGCAGCGATGAAGCGCGCAAGCTCAAAGAGCTGCTCGATTTCATGGCTCCGGAAGTTCCGGTCGCGCGTCGCTTCGAGTTTCGCACGGCGGAAAACGCCGAGGCGCTGCTCTCGGAGACTGACGACATCCGCGCCATCGGCAGCGGGTTCAAGCGCGTGGAATACAAGGGCGGAACCACGAACTCCAAGACCTACAACAAAGGTCTCACGGGTGTTCTCGATAAGGACGAAATGCAGCCCGGCGACGAAGAGCTGATGACATCGCGCCTCATCGCGCGTCTGCTCCGCAGCGAAACCCGCCGCGCAGCGACTGCGTTGCTCGCAGTGGATAACACTGGCACGAACAAGACCTGGGGAAGCTCTGCGGACCCGGATGGCGACGTGCTCAGTGCGATCGACTCCGGCGGCGACAGCTCCGGTCTCGAACCAAACCGCGTGCTTTACGGTCGCGGCGCATGGTTGCTGCGTCGCTCGGCTGTCGCAGCGCAGGCCACGGCCGGCGCGTTTGGCGGCTTGTCCATCCGCACTCCGGCGGAACTCGCCGAGATGCTCGGTGTGGAAGGTGTGATGCAGACGAATCTGCGCTACCAATCCACCGCGAGCGCAAAGGCGAAAATCGTCGGTGCCTACGTCGTCGTGTTCAACGCACAGGCGAACATCGGCAAGGATGACCCGTCGAACATCAAGCGCTTCATCACCCGGACCGGCTCGCCGTTCCAGGTGTTCCGTCAGGAGTTTGCCAAGACCATCGAGATTTCGGTGGAGCATTACTCGCACATCGTGGCCACCGCGACGGTCGGCGCGAAGAAGCTGAACATCAGCTAAACCTGTCCTGGGCGAAAGCCCGACTCATACACCGCGCAGAGGGTTTCCTCTTGCAGGGGCTTCGCCCTCTGCGCGGCAGTGAGTCGGTTTCTCAACCGACAAAAAACGCACCTTTTATGAGCTGGATTTTACTCACCACGGACGATCTCAAAACCTACCTCTCCGGAGCCGAGTATGATGGACTCACCACGGCGGCGCTCGCGAGCGGACAGGATGCGGATGAAGTCGTGGAGTCTGTCATCGCCGATACGATTCAGCTCGTGCGCGGCTACGTCGCAGGCTGCACGCAAAACACGCTCGGCAGCGGTGCCACGATTCCGCAGGAACTCAAAACGCCCGCGCTCGTGATTGCGCGCAATTCCGTGTTTGGCCGGCTGCCTGGTATGCAGGCGCTGAATGACGACACACGGCAACAGGCCGTTCGCGATGCGATGGCGCTGCTCCGCGATGTGGCGGCGTGCCGGTTCAAGCTGGAGCAACCCGCGACTCCGACGGAGCAAGTCGTGAGCGGCCCGGCTGTGGAAGTGGTGAACAGCCGCACACGGACGGCGACGCGCGAGACGATGGGAGGATTGCTGTGAATTTAGACCTGCTCGCAAAAATCATCGGCTACGCATTCATGGCGGTGTCGGTTGGCCTCGGAGTAGTGTGCGCGCTTATGTTCATTCTGGATGTAATCTGGAGGCGAGTCATACAGTTTAAAGATGGAAGCGTTTTGGTGAGGGAGTTCCTCATATGGAAACGGAACCGCAACGCTCTGCGAACATCTGCGCAATCTGCGGACAAAAACAGCGATGGAATTTGATGAGCCGATGCCGTTTGAGGAGGCGCTCGATTTCATCCGGGCGAAAGGATTGCTGCCGACTTCGCTCGGCTCTGCGCAGATTCGCGAGAAGCTCCAGGGCGAGCTGACTCGGCGCTCGGTGTTTTCCGCCCGCGTCACGCAGGCCGATATTCTCTCCACGCTCCAGGATGCGGTTGCCGAGCTTGCGGCGGGGGATGTGGTCGGTTCGTCATTCTCCAAGGCCAAGGCCGATGTGCTCGCTGCGATTCGTCGCACCGGCTACGCGCCGGACCCGGATGATCGCGGCGGCATCAAGGATTTGACGAGCGATGCGCGGCTTCAGCTCATGGTGGAAACCAACGTGCTCGATGCGCAGGGATACGGCACGTTCACGGCGGGCAATGATGCCGTGGCGCTGGAGGTGAACCCCGGACAGGAACTCGTGCGCTTTGGGAATCCGGACCGTCCGCGTGAATGGAATGAACGCTGGCAGGCTGCAATCGCGGAGACGACGCAGGAAGGCGCGACGGATGGCAGCGACCGCATGGTTGCGCTCAAAGGGCATCCCGTGTGGGCTGCGCTCGGTCGCGGCGCGGGCGGGTATGAGGATACGCTCGGGAATCCGTGGCCACCGTTCGCTTTCAACTCCACGATGGGCGTGATTCCCGTGAGCGCCGACGAGTGCGAGGAACTCGGCATCCTCGCGCCTGGCGTGATGAATCCCGGCGAGGCGGAACCCGGACTCAATGACAGCCTGCGCGCGGACTCCTCGCGCTTCACTCCCGCGCTGACGGCCGTGCTCGCAAACGATCCAGAGCTGCGACTGCGCGGCGGCTTGCTCTCGGTGCGATGAAACCGCTGGTCCATCCATTTTCGTGGCCGGGAGGAAAGCGAATCATTGCCCCGGAAGTCTGGAAGCGATTCGGCGATGTGAAATCTTACATCGAGCCTTTCTGCGGTGGTGCGGCGGTATTGCTCGCGAGGCCGGATTTTGGCGGCAAGGAACTGCTCAACGATGCAGATGGATTCATTGCGAATTTTTGGCGGGCGGTGAAGCATGAGCCTGACACGGTAGCTTTTCACGCTTCGGATTTTGTCAATGAACACGACCTGCAAGCCCGGCATGGATGGCTCGTGAATCGCGCAAAGCGTCTCGCATGGGCGCTCGAAGACCCTGATTTTTATTGCGTAAAAACGGCGGGCTGGTGGGCATGGGGACAAAGCTGCTGGCTTGGTGATGCTTTCGCCAGCGGCAAAGGACCGTGGAAAAGCGACGGCGCAAACATCACGCGCCAAGTCCCGACAGACGGCGGCGGTTTCACGCGCCAAGTCCCGACAGGCGTCGGCGGTTTCACGCGCAAAGTCCCGACAGACGGCGGCGGTTTCACGCGCAAAGAACTGGCGGCGGAATGGTGCAAGGAGTTATCGCTGCGACTTCAAAATGTGACGGTGTATTGTGGCGACTGGAAGCGCACGCTCGGCACCCGGCTGAAATATCCTTCAGTCGGAGTTTTCCTCGATCCGCCATACAAAGGAACTGAAGAGGTCTATGCGCAGTCAAACCCGGTCGCGGATGAAGTGCATGAGTGGTGCCGGAAGCACGGGAATGAAAAACATCTCCGGATCGCGCTCTGCGGCTATGATATCGAATCGCCGGGCGACGGCTGGAAGCTACTGAGATGGAAGGCAAATATCGGATTTCGGAGCACGGCAGGGAAAGAGAAGGGAAGCACATCCAACAATAAAGAAGTGGTCTGGTTTAGCCCGGCCTGCCTTTAACTATGCAAATTCGCATTGCCACAACTGACCTTTCGAAACCGCAGCGCGAGCGGCTCGCGGCGGCGATGCGCAGCCCGGCGCTCATCGGGCGCGCGATGGCGGAAAGTGCGCTCCCACTTTATCAGCGGCAAATGGCCACGAATGCGCGCAGCAATCGCAACCGCTTTGGTGCGCGTTCCACGTTCTGGAATCGCATGAATTCCGGCACGCGTGGCGGTGTGACGCCAGCGGGCGGCGTGGTGATGATGCCGCGCGAAATGCGGCTGCGCGTGAATGGCGGAACGGTGCGGCCGGTGAATGCGAAGAACCTCACTATCCCTCTCCGCGCGGAGGCGTATGGCAAGTCGCTGCGTCAATTCGAGCGCGTATTTTTCTTCCGCAAGGGGGGACGGCTTTTCGGTGCGACGCGCAGCCTGCAAGTCCCGCGCTCGCGTCGGGGCGGCACTGCGCAGAATCGCGACGGCTCGCGCAGGCTCGTGCAGAGCGATGACGCGCAACGCATCACGGTGCTTTTTCTCCTGGTGAAATCCGCGACCATTCGCGGCAATCGCGGATTGCTGCCGAGTGATGACGTGGTGAGCAGCGCGGTGATTCGTGGTGTGACGCGGTTTGTCCGGGCGCGGCAGTAGGCGAAAAATCCGGCGTGGATAGCGTCAGTAGCGCTGGCAGGGATGCGGGGGATTTCGCGCGTGTGGCAGGGTCGGCCACATGCACGGCACTAAAGACATTTCACACACGGGAGGCAAGGCAAAATGAGCCTTTGCGTGTTGGAAAGATTGCAGCGCGATGTGTGGCAGCGGCTTCTCGCCAGCGCGCCGCTCGCGGAGGTGAGCATCGTGCTTTCGCGTCCGCGCGTGAATGCGGCGGGTGTGGCTGTGACGGATACGGCGATTCAACAGACATTGAACGGCGCTTTGAGCGGTCTCGTGAAACGCTCGGGAAAATCCGGCGCGGCTATCGAAGTGCAGATGCCGAACTTCCGCACCGAGGACAGGAACACGGCCGGCATGCAGGGCAGCGTGGAAATTCCCGTCCTTGTGCGGGAGAATCCGCTGCTCAATATGAATACCGACAACGGCACGCTGCTTTCTGCGGAGAGCATCGCGCTGCTTGTCCTGGCTGAACTCCACGGATGGAGCAAAATTTCGAAGAGCACGTCGGCGGCTCGCGAGATGACGACGGATAAAAACGCGATTCAGCCCATCGCGACGGAAGATGGGTTCGTGACGTATCAGCTCGTGTTTGTGCGGATGGAGCGGCTCGCGAATCGGCAGCGTTGTGCGAATCCGGCAATCAGCTTTTCCGCAGGCTCGGCCACGCTCACGTGTGCGACGAGCGGCGCGACGATTCGCTACACGCTGAACGGCGAGTATCCCGGAGTGAATGCCGATGACGACGGCGAGGACATTCCCGGCGTCTCGACTTACACCACGCCGGTCGCGGTCGCGAGCGGTGAAACGCTGCGCTGCGTGGCGAGCAAGGCCGGGCTCGGCGACTCCGATGTGATCGAATACACCGCATGAGCGACACCACTCCACAACCGCAACCCGAGGTGCGCCCATTCGTCGGACGCAACGAACTGGCGAAGCTGGAATTTGCGCTCTCCGATGGCAACTGGCACCGCGCGGCGACGCTCGCTTCGCAGGGAATCAACGAACGTCTTGCCCGCGCGATTGCCGAGGAAAAGCCGGGTCTCTTCATCACGGGCAATCTCGGCTACAAGCTCACCGCATTTGCGAGCGTGGCCGAAATCGAAGCCTCCGCAAAACGCCTCGCGTCGCAGGCCGCGAAGATGAAGACGCGCGCAGACCTCCTTTTCTCCATCGCCGCCGAGCGCGAACGCGCATCGGCAGCCTGACCCTTTAACAGCCATTAAACCATGATTCCAAACCTCGCACAAATTCTCGCAAGCGCCGCCATCGTCGTCCTCGATGGCGTCACCATCCGGCCCAAGGCGGGCGTGACGTTCAAACCGATTCGAAGCTCGTTCGATGTGACCTCCGGCACGATCGGCCGCGTCGGCACGCGCATCAACGAAACGGGCGCGGAAATCTCGTTCACTCCGGACGGCTATTTCACCGATGCCATCGCGCAGGCGCTGCATCCATACAAGTCCGTGGAAATCGGCGGCTCGCTCGCAGCGGTGCGCAAGGTCGCATGCAGCAACATCAACACGAGCACGGATGTCATCACGGACACCTCGCACGGCTACTCCACCGGGCAGGCGGTGCGCATTTCCTACACGTCCACCGCGCCGACCGTGACAGGCGGATTCCCCCGCACCGATACGCTCTATGTCCGCTCTGTGACCACGGACACCTACACCCTGCACACGAGCAGCGCAGGCGCGACGAACAACACGGGCAAGGTGGACTTCACCGCGCAAGGGACCGGATACCTTGTCGTGGCCCGGATGCGCACGCTCGTCATTCACTGCCAGATTGGTGTGAAGGTGACGTTTCACAATGTGATGGTGACGCAGATGCCGAACCTGCGGTTGTCGGCGGGTGAGACGATGTTCCAGCAAGTGACCATAAAGGCGTTTCACAAACATGGCGAGAGTCCGACCACGGGCACGCTGTTTACTCTCACGGATGCGGCGTTCACCGATGCGGCGATTGATGAGGACAATTATTCCACCGTGTCACCAAGCGTCCAATGGGGTTCCACGGAGCCGTTTGACGATCTGCCGGTGGGATCGAGTGTGGAGATTGATTTCACGCTGAACACCACGGAAATGACGGCGGATGTTTCGCGCGTCGCAGGGCTGATGCTTTCGAGCATCGCGGCGACGGCAAAAGTGAGCGCGCCGGGGCTCACGTGGGCGGAGACGCTTTCCATCCTCCAGGCCGAGGGCACGCGCGGAGCTGCCATCACGGAAGCGCTCCTGTCCATCGGCGCCGGCAATGCGGTGTTCAACATGCGCGCCGTTCTGGAGCCTCCGGACCTCGCGGCATCGGCAGAGCAGAGCATGGTGCAGCCGGTGACGTTCTCGCTCGTGCGCGGTCACACCGATGGCATCCCGTCCGCCTGGTATACGTTCTACCGCGACTAACCCCGAACCTCTGCCGATTTATGAAAACCGTAGAACAATTGCTCAAATCCAAAGGCCGCGAAGTAATGGCGGACAGCTCGCTCCAATACCTCGCCAAGCGCGGGGAACTGATTTCGCCCATCGTGGCGGAGTGCCACACACAGGCCGTCGCCGCGCTCGGTGCCGACGCCGGGGCCGATGCGCTCGCGCGTCGCACGGCGTTGCTCGTGCTCAAGCGCATCGCGCACGTGCCCGGCACGCCGACACCCGAACCGCAGCCGGCCGCCGAGGAGCAGCCGGGGCATTTCACGCAGCCGGGCGGCAACGAATAACGCGCGATGATTCGCATCGAGTTCAACGGCGAGACGATTGGAGACACGGCATCGGAGACGATGACGCTCCAGGCTCCACTGCGGATGTCCGCAGGGGGCGCGTCGGAGATTGTTGAACTCGTGGCTGCGGATTTCGTCGAAGCGTTTTCGCGGGGAAACAAAAGCATGACGGTGAGCTTCACCGTGATGCACGAATACGGGAGCATCGCGGAGGCCAGCATCGCGCTCGCCGAACGCGATCGTGACATGGAGCAGCAGGCGACGCTCGACTACATCGTGGACGATGGCGCGGAAGTCGTGACGCTCCGCATGAAAAACGCGGTGCGCAAGCCGGTGGATGGCATCGCAAACGGCGTGTGCGTGGTGTGGCAATACAGCTTCACCGGCGCGCGATTCGTCCGAGTGGAAAGCGCGGCGACGGTGGCGGATTACGACGGCGGCTTTGCCGACAGCGGGACGCCCTACGACGGCTTTTATTGTGGCGGCGTGTGCGGCGACGGCGCGCCTGCATCCGGCAACTGGTCGCGTGAACTCGTCGGAGACACCTACTGATTTTTTATGCCCGATTTAATGACACAACGCATCGCGGTTCTCACCACGGACCGGCTCGCCGAAACTCCCGACGAGGGACAACTCGTGTGGGATCGCGAACTGCAACAGCTTTTTTGCGGCGATGGTTCCACTGCGGGCGGCGTGAAAGTGACGGCGGATGATGGATTCGTGCCACAATACAAGACCGTGGCAGCGAGCAGCAACGCGACGGAAACGGTTTATTGGCGTCCGAAAACCAGCGGGAACACGCTGCGCGTGACGGTAGCCGCTGGCACCGGGAGCTACACAAAGCCGATTGTGCTTTCCCGTGAGACTCGCGCCGATGGAGCCGGGAGCGGCGATGCCGTTGCCGAGGGCACGGTGTTTGACTTGTCGATTCTCTTCACCACCACGAGCTCGAGCCGCGTGATTGAAATCCGCGAAAACAGCGCGGGCGGCGATTTGCTGGATACCTTCAACAGCGATACGGAAGGCAACTACTCCGCGACGGCGCGCTACGTTTACACCGGCTCGGCCTGGGTGAAACTGTTCTCCCAGATTCACGCTGCGTAACACCCATGGACCTCGACGTAACCAACCGACTGTTTCTCGAACTCTCGCAATTTGCCACAGCGACAACCGGCAAGGAAATCGCGCTTTCCAAAGCACTGCAAAAGACGGTTTCGGATTTGGGCAAAGTCATGCAGGCCATCGAAGCGGCAGGCGCGTCGCCGGCGCTTACTCACGCAATTTGCGAAGCAGAGGCCGCCCGTGAAAACGCCCGCAATGCTCTCCGCAAACTCAACTACATTTGACCATGAAAACCATCATCCTCTTTTTTCTCTCGGCTGCTTCGCTTTTTGCGCAAGTCACGGGCACAACGGCGCAACCGCTCGCGCGGGATGCGACGAGCTTTAACCTCAACCGGACGCGACTCGACATCGGCTCGGGGACCACGCTGAAGTTTGAGAGTGGTTCCACACTGACGCTGGATAACGGGACCACATTTTCCCTCGGAGCCACGGCGGCAACGGACCTGCGCACGGCGCTGAACATCGGCACGAGCATCACGACGTTTGCCGATTCCACGGCTCGCAATGCGGCGACTCCGGCTGCGACGGGGCAAATCGGAATCCAGCTCGATGACAAGTCGATTTGGAACGCGAACTCTACAACGGCCGGCGATTGGTCCGGGCAGTTTGGGACCGTCACGCTCCGCAGCGGCAGCGGCTCGGCGGCAACGCCCGCGCTCTCGTTCACCACGGACACGGATTCCGGCTTCTACCGCGCGGCCTCGAATGAAATCGGCGTGGCGCTGAATGGAGCGCTCGCGCACAAGTTCACGGGGACGCAACTGCTCATCCCGGACGGCAACGAAGCGACGCCAGGGCTGGCGTTCACGGACGATGCGACATCGGGCTTTTTCCGCATCGGCGATGATGACGCCATCGGGTTTTCGTTCAGTGGCCTGGAACTCTTCCGGGTCTATTCCGGAGCTGTGAATTTCAGCGGCGTGCTCAATGCCGACACGATTTCGGCGACGACGTATGACGGGGCCGTTTTGACCAATAACGCAGGCAGCGTGACGGTGCCGACGTTTTCCCTGAGCACGGACACAAATACCGGAATCTACTTCCCGGCTGCGGATCAGCTCGCGCTGACGAGCGGCGGGACGCAGAGCGGACTCTTCACGAGCACGCTGGCCACGTTCCCGGCAATCTCCACACCGGGCGCGGCGAGTATCACGGGACTCGTGACGGGTGGCAGCTACGCCACGATTGCGGCGGCTGGCGACGGCTCGGCGACGGTGCCATTTCTTACGCGCAGCAATGACACGAACACCGGGCTTTATTTCCCGGCTGCGGATTCCGTCGCGCTCACCACGGGCGGCACGGCGCGGGTGACGGTGACTAATTCGACGACGACAATCAGCAATGCGGTCGCTGCGGATTCGCTCTCGCTCACGACGGCGCTCCCGGTCGCGAGCGGGGGCACGGGAAGCACTACGGCAGCGACGGCGCGGACGGCGCTCGGAGTTAACGGCGTCGCTCTCATCACTAATCAAGTCACGCTTGTTTCGGGGTATTACCCGACGAGCGCGTTCACGTCTAATGCGAGGAATAAGCTGGCCCTCTCCACTGAGGATTACGATCCGGACTCAATTGTTACCTTTAGTGACGCGAATGACCAATTCACGCTTGCGGCGGGAACGTATCGAATCGAGGTAACCTCTCAGTTTTTGAGCACTTCCTCGACGGTATTGATTCTTCGCAATTCAACCGCAGGGTCCGATGTGGCCACGAGCTTTCAGTACTACGATGTTACTACTTACGAGCGCGGTGGACCAATCACGGTTTGCGCGCGCGTGTCACCCGGTTCATCGACCACGTATGAGGTGCAAGTGGTTCCTCAGAATGCCGGGCGTCACTTCTATTGCTCCGGTGCGCTGACGATTCCAAGCCCAACGCCGACTGTGCAGACGACGCAAATCCGAATCACTCGCGAGTAGTTCACGGCGATGGCGGATCAAGATTACCTCATCAATTTCACCGCGACCGGCGATGCGTCGGCGGCGGCGGCGGCGCGCAACGTCAGCCAGGCGGTGGGGGATGTGGGGGAAAAGGCGGCGGCGTCGGGCGGCGGATTCGGCAGCTTCACGAGCAGCGTGGTGAGCTTCGCGGGCAAGGCGGCGGTCGCCGGCGCGGCAATCAAGGCCATTTCAACGGGGCTTGAAGAAATCGCGGAGACGGAGGGCGCGGAGCAGGCGCTTCGCAAGGCGGGTGTGGCTGCGGAGTCGCTCGCGACTGCAATGCAGGCGGTGGATGACATCGAGCTTTTCACCGGGGACAAGGTGACGGCTGCGCAGCTTTACGGGAATGTGCTCAACGGTCGCACGCGGGAGCTGAAGGCATACGGCATCGCGCTCGCGGAGAATGCGACGATGGAGGAGAAGCTCGAAGTGGTGGAGCAGCTTCGCAGGCGCGGGATGGACCTGGACGCGGCGAAAATCGGGACGCTCTCCGGCGAGTGGGCGAGGCTCAAACGCGGCATGGGTAACGCGCTCGAAACGGGCGTGCAATGGATTGTGAACTCGACGGGGCTGACGAATGCGCTCGGCTTCGTGAACGCGAACATCCTCGGCATGAATCAGGAGCTTCCCAAGCTGGAAGCCAACACGAAGAAAGTCGCGGTGTCATTCAAGGCGGCGGCGGCGGATGTTTCCAATATGGGCGCGGCGGTGCAGAACGGGCTGCAACAAATCCGGGCGCTGCGCGGGGAAATCGGCAAGGGCGCTGATGATGTGGAGAAGCGCATCGCGGCGGCGGGAATCGACAAGGCCGAGGCCGAGGGCGCGATTACTCCCGCAGAGGCGCAGAGGCGCAGAGCGCAGGCGGAATTTGACCAGGCAGAGCGCGCCCGCCAATCGGCGGCGAATGATGCGGAGCGCGTGAAGGCGCGTGTGCAACAGGAACGCGAGCGGCTCGGCGGTGTGACGAAGGAAAGTATCGCGGCGGAAGCGGAGCAGAACCTTCGCGATTCCGGCGTGACTGACCTTGTAGAGATTCAAAAGAAAGTCGCCGAGGAGGTGAAGAAGCGGCTGGAGGAAAAGAGCAAGGCGCTCCTGGAACTCGACGAGGCCGAGAACGCCGCGCTGCGCGAGCTGACGAAGCGCAACGGGGAACGCCGGGCCGCGCAGGCGGAACTCGATGCGAAGCTGGCACAAGCCGACAAGGCCGAGGCCGAGGCCGCCATGCAGGCCGGTCGCGAGCGTGAAGCAGACGCGGCCCGCAACAACGATGCAAAGCTGAAGGAGGCCGAGGCAGCGAGGAAGGCAGCGGAGGAAAAGCAAAAGAACATCGAGGCGCTCGGCAAAGGGCTCGCGGAGGCGAACAAGGAACTCGAAAAGGCGGACGCAGCGGAGAAGAACGAGCGCGACCGGAGCGGGCGGAAGAAAATCAAGGCACCGGCATCGCCGAATGAACTCGCACCGCTCCCGGACCGCACGGGACCGGCGACGGATAAGCTCAAAGACACGACGCAGGAAGCGGCGAAGAAAGCGGAGACGAACCTCAAAGACACGACGGCAGCGGTGAACCGGAACACGCAGGCCGTGGTGGCGTTTGCGCAGACTACGCAGAACGCTTTTGCGAACGTGGACTCGCAGCTCGCGTCGCTCGAAAACCGAATCAAATCGAACCTCTGACGATGCGCGAAAAGTGGTCCATCATCCGAAGCGGTCGCGCCCTTTCGCTGGAACGCGCAGGCATCCGGGAATGTGTGCTCACGAAACAGAGCAACGGCGAGGAATCGCTGTCGCTCCAACTGGCGAGCGATGCGACGGCTTTCACCCGCGATGAACCCATCACGATTCAGCGCAACGGGGCGAACTGGTTTCATGGCGTGGTGACCTTCGCTTCGCGGTCCTACACGGGAGGGACTTCGCGGATGGATGTGGACATTGCCGGACCATGGCGCGAGTTTGCGGAGCGGACGTTCATTTGTTCGTGGAAAAACGGGGACAGCTCGCAGATGGTCCCGCGTGGTTTCGTAGGGCTCGGCGGCGACGCGGGAACGCGGGCCGCGCAAATGACCACGGGAGCCTGGCTGAATGAACTCGCGGAGCGCGTGAAGACGGTGACCGCGCAGCAGTTTGGCGGGAACAATCCTTTCCTCGTCGGGAGCATCGATGTGCCGGTGGATGCGCCGACGCAAAAGCTCTCGGAATGCACCTTCGCGGATGCGTGGCAAAAGGTCGCGGAATACACGCCTTCGCTCGTCACGTGGTTCGAGCATCTCGCAGCGGTTCCGACGCTGAACGCGAAGCGCGCTGGAAGCCTCCCGGCGACGACGCTGATTCTCGGAGAAAACAAGGTCGGAAATCTGCGCGGGAACGTGAGTAAATTTGACGTGTCGCGAGCGCGCATGACGCCCGCCGGTGTGTGCATCGTTTTGCGAAAGCAAACGGAGCGGACCACGGAGGCCGGGGACACGGTTTTTGATACGACTTGGAGGGAGATTAAATTCCCGTCCACAATCGAAGCGGGATGGCGGAATGTGCTCACGTTTACCGCCGACGAAACGCAGGAAGATGAAGCGGACCGCTGGGCATTTCCCGAGGACCTGGCGCGGAACTATTTCGAGCATCTCGCGGGGCCATCCTGGGAGGGCTCGCTCGTGTGGTCGGGAGACGGTGTTTTGGACACGCTGAATCCCGGCTGGACGCTGAATGTCATCGGCACGGAAAACACGGAGCACGCGACGATGCGCGGCGTGATTTATTCCGCGACGCACGACGTGATGCGCGGGACCACGACGGTGAAATTTGGGCCACCGGACACGCTGGGTTTTGACACGTATCGGCAGTGGCTCGCGTGGCAGCGACGTCGCCGCCTCGGACTCGACGCGGACACGCATCACATCGATGAGATGACGACGGGCGAAAGCGACGAGGAAAGCTATGGTTTCGGCGACGACGAAAGGCCGCGCAAAATCGGCTACGCCAGGCGCGAAATCGGGTGGTGTGAAAACGGGGTGGGAATGGTGGGGACTTTCCTCGTCAAAAACGCACGGATTCAGGGGGCGTAATGGCTGCGTATTTCCGCAAGGTCGGGGCGAGCGGATGCTGCGGTTGCGCGGAGCAGGAATCGGCGTGCGACGGCTGCGGGGATTGCGGCGGCGACATCACCGTGAACATGGAGGTGCGCTATCGCGCGAACTACGGCAGCAAATGCGGAATGCGGCACCCATTTACCGGCGTGGCAAAATGGTTCCGCGCGGTGTCTGCGGAGTTCTCGCTGACGCTTCGTGTGGACGATGGCGAGGTGAGCTTCACGGGGTATGAAGTGGGGTCGTATTTCTCGACTTGCACTATCGGCGCGAACTACCCGGACCCGTGCGACTCGACGGTGATTGCGCAGGTTTCGTGGGATAGCATTCGGACCACGAATTATTGGAGCGGGAATCCAGTGGTTTCCGCAGGGCAAAGTTCGTCGGATGTATCCAATGGAGGGCAGGTGGATGTGGCTCCGTGGGTGAGGTCGGGAGACAGGCTGACGGATTGCTGGACGGAGGATCAAATCATGGGGCGCGCGGCAGTGGGCGAGCCGGTTCGCTACGTGGGCGGTGTCATCTTTTCCGGGCTGCTCACCGGGGATTACGATGGGAACGACGTGGGCGAGATAATCATCCCGGCTCACGCCTTTCTCCGGGGCACTCCAACCGGGGGCGAAGTATGGGCGCGGGTGAATCTGGATGGGGCGACTTCGGACGGGTTTGGATGGGGTATCACGACGACGACGACGAAGGACGATGCGACGATCGAGATGCGGAGGATTTTGCAGGGTCGAAACGTGGTGACTTTGGACGATGAATTTACCGACGCAGAGCTGAAGGCAAACGTGATGGCGGGAGCGGTCGCGAGCGATTGGGGAGCGGTGGCTTGGTGCGCGTATGAGCTGTGGGAGTTGTCGGGGTTTGAATACACCTACCAGGACGTGCAGTTCCGGTTTGTTTACGACTACACGCTGGCGGTGCGAATCGGGTATCGAATCAACGTCGGAGGGGTGGAGGGCGATGTGCAATACGTGGAGTCGCCGGGGGACCGGATTTTCACCATTTTTCCGGACGGCGGCAGCTTCCGTTGCCCGGAGTTCGTGAGCGCGGAGGTGTGCCCATGATTTGGGTCCGCGTCCGGCGCTTAAAATGCGGGGCCTGCGACCGGCTCCAATGCCCGGTGCGCAACTCCGAGGAGGCGGTTGTGCAATGCCCGCTTGGCCATTGGCAGCGCTGGCATGGCTCGCTCGCACCGGAGCAACTGCACGAGCTGACAACCGGCATCTCCGGCCTGATGGCGACCGCAGGCCCGCGACTCTGGCGGGAACTCCACCTCGCGCCCTGGGAGGTTGCTCCGGACGCATGGCCTGCGTGGCTGGCGATGTTCGCGGCCCGCGTGCCCTGTGGCGATTGCAGGCGGCACTTTGAGGCGCTCCTGAAGGAATTCCCGCCCGATTTCAGCAGCCCGCAGGCGTTCTTTGCCTGGGGAGTCGGGATTCACAACCGGGTAAACGAGCGCTTGAACCGGCCTTCAATGACGATTGAAGAGGCGATCGTGCTTTGGTGGCCGTCGCCGGTCTAGTTTATTGCCCCGGTTGGATGGATTATTGCGCTAGCGGGCGCGTTACGATGCGCGCGACACTGAGCGGCGGGTCAAAGAAGACTGCTGACTTTGCCGGAAAGCACGGCAAGCCGTTCCTTCATTTGACTGGAGCCGAGTCTTACGAACAAGCCAGCCGACGTTTGCGTGAGTTA
>Ga0208546_1000145_pt1 | contig 34015 bp, 57 predicted proteins | sample DEB19_08_DNA_4_FD_184528 | JGI IMG/M metagenome (GOLD analysis project Ga0208546, IMG submission 184528) | Aqueous microbial communities from the Delaware River and Bay under freshwater to marine salinity gradient to study organic matter... | ecosystem: Environmental > Aquatic > Marine > Coastal...
TTGTTGTAACAGCAGATGCGGAGTTATAAATGTATAAATTAACCAAATTTCAAAGCGTTATTCGCACATCAGATGGCGCATGGATTCCCTTTGACCCTGCCAACACCGACTATCAAGCCTACCTTGCATGGCTTGCAGAGGGCAACCAACCAATTCCCGCAGATAATCCCCCACAAGGAGAATAAGAATGGCTCAACAAAAATTTACCAACAATGCAGTAGCCACGCTGTCTGCATCTATCAACAGTACGGCCACAACGATTACAGTTACTTCTGGGCAGGGCGCTCTGTTCCCATCTCTGTCGACAGGTGATTATTTCTATGCCACCATCATTGACTCCAGCAACAACATTGAAATTGTCAAGGTCACGGCTAGATCAACAGATTCATTGACAGTTGTTCGTGCTCAAGAGAATACAACAGGCAGATCTTTTATTGGCGGAGACAACATCTCCTTGCGGGTTACAGCCGCCGGATTAAATAACTTTGCTGGTCAGGATAAGAACAATACGTTCTCTGGAACAAATACATTCTCTGGTGCAAATACATTCAGCAGTGATCTAACCATCTCTGGTGCAGCAACTGTATCTGGGTCGCTAGCTGTTCCAACTCAGACATTTGGCGATAACGATACCTCAGCCGCATCCACTGCGTTTGTACAAGCCGCAATAGCAGCAATGTACCCTGTTGGCTCTATATATACAAACGCAACCGTCAGTACAAATCCTGCGACTCTTCTGGGATTTGGCACGTGGACTGCCTTTGGAGCTGGCCGTGTCATGGTTGGTCTTGACGCAAGCAATGCTTTATTTGACACAGTTGGTGAAACTGGTGGTAGTGCAGATGCAATTGTTGTGAGCCACACTCACACAGCAACAGTTACAGACCCCGGGCATAGTCACTCTAATGGTGCAATTTATCCGTATAACGGCACAGGATCAAGAGCGGAACAAAATCAAGCTGGCGGCGTAGAAGATCAAACTTCATTTAATGTGAGTACGGGTTCAAGTACAACGGGCATCACTGTTGCAAACAGTACAACTGGTTCCATCGGAACAAATGCAAACTATCAGCCATACATTACTGTTTACATGTGGAAAAGGACTGCGTAATGGAAGATTTAGAAAGAAACTTTGCTGTGCATGAGGCAGTCTGCGCTCAAAGATACGACGCTATACAAAAGTCACTTGCTGATGGCGATAAGCGCATGACAAAGATTGAATATCTTTTGTATGCAGTAATTGTTGTGGTTTTGTTTGGGCCGGGCGTTGCTGCCGAATTTGTGAAGAAACTCTTAGGAGTCTGAAATTGATCCGATCTCCCTCCTCTTTGCTGCAAATGCTTGCGTTGCCGCCATCAAAGAGGGTTGCGAGTTATACAAACAAGCTAAGACATCTTTCATGGAGGTCAAGGCAACGGTTGAAGAAGCTATTGGAGTTGGAAAGGAAATATATGGCTTCTGGGGCAAACTGGCAAAAATGTTTGGCGGTGCGCCAAAGCCAGCCCCGGTCAAGCCTGTGGCGAAAAAGAAGGAGAAGTTTGTTGCTGTTGACGAAACCCAAGTCATGGTTGATGTCGTCAAACAACTTACTGAATTCTTCAAACTACAAGAACAACTAGCCGCACATATTAGGGAGGAGGAAGAAAAGAGCCGTAATATCTTTAACCCCGACCAGAATCAAATGGAGGCCGCACTCAAACGAGTGATGGCTATGGATCAGATGGCCGCCCTAGAGGTCACAATCAGAGAAACAATGGTTTATCAATCACCGCCAGAAATGGGGGCTTTGTATTCCAAGGTGTTTGAAATGCGAGATGTGATTGCTGCCGAACAGGAAGCAGCCAGATTAGCGCAAGAACAGCGGGAAAGAAGATTGAGATGGCAACGTCACCAAAGGGAGGCAAACCGAAACCTAAAGGCAGGAGCAACAATCCTAACCCTGATCCTTATCGCATACCTATGGACATGGTTCCTATGGCTCAGCCAGTGGAGGACGACGTAATGGGCGTAGTTGGATGGGTAGTAGCCGTTATTCTGGCGGCGCTCATGCTTCCAATACTTGCATTCTTGTATCTTGACATACTGGATGCAAAACATGAAGTGAAGAGACAGACAGAACAGATTGAAAAAATTCGACGACAGATAGAGAGGAGAGAACGTGACAAAAAGCCTGATACTTTTGCTGACAATCCTTTGTTTGACAGGGTGCGAAGACCGCTTTCGCTACCCATGCCAAGATCCAAAGAATTGGGAGACCCCTGAGTGCAAGCCCCCAATCTGCACTGCAACAGGAACATGCCCTGAACAACTCACAACCCCAGAGAAGGAGAAGAAGTAATGCCAACCGTCGTGATGAACAAATCAAGCCGCATGACTGCCGAGGAAATCGAAGTCAGAATCTGGGCAATCGTAATCTTTTCTTTGACAATGATCTTGCTTGGATCTGTCGCTATGTTTTTGTACAGCGTGTCATTTGTGACTCAGCCTATGTCCGGCATGGCTGCAATTGACAAGGTCTATACCCAGCAGATCAATACCATCATGGTATTTATTACTGGTGTGCTCGGCGGTGTTGCAGGCCGTTCTGCTGTCTCGGCCAGCGCCAAGGCGATTGCCAAGGCCGACGCTGATTCTGACAACGAGCCTCCCGCCCCATGAGCGTATTTAATCCATACGTCCTGCTTGGCATTGTTCTGTCTATTCTGTCGGCTTTTGGCGGCGGATACTTCAAAGGCAAGCATGACGAGACAGTTAGACAACAGTTGGAGATTGCCGCCCTCAATGCCCAAGCTCGGGCAAAAGAACAGGCGCTGATCTCCGCTGTTTCTACCCAAGCGTCCAAACTTCAGAAAGCCAACTACGATGCAAAACTTGCTGCAAAAGAGCGTGACAATGCTATTGCCTCTGGCAATCTCAAGTTGCGGGTTCCTGTCAAAACCCCCGTCTGCCCCGTACAAGCCGCCGGAGATACCCCCGCTCCCGCCGGAAATAGCGTTCAAGCAGGAGCCGAACTTGACCCAGCGACTGCTCAATCTCTTGTCGCCATCACAGACGACGGAGACAAAGCCATCAGGCAACTCAACGCCTGCATCGATGCCTACAACTCAATCTACCAAACCTTAAGGAGTAAATAATGCAACTCAGCCCCAACTTTTCCCTGCACGAATTGACCAAGTCAGAGACAGCTTTGCGCCTTGGTTTGGACAACACACCGGACGATGATGCTGTTGAGAACTTGCGTGTACTGTGTGAAAAAGTATTACAGCCTGTGCGTGACCACTACGGGAAAGGCGTGAAGGTGAACTCAGCCTATCGCAGTCCTGAGTCAAATGCAGCGGTGGGTGGGTCGAAGACCTCAGACCATTGCAAGGGCCAAGCAGCCGATATTGAGATTCCGGGCGTAGCAAATGCTGATTTGGCGCAGTGGATCATGGATAATCTGGAATATACACAGTTGATTCTTGAGTTCTACACACCGGGAATTCCTGATAGCGGCTGGGTACATGTCAGTTACGATCCGAACAACTTGAAGAAGCAGGAATTAACTGCCACCAAAGTTGCTGGGAAGACGACCTACTTGAACGGATTGGTTGCTTAAATGGCTGGACTGAAGTTATCTGCTTTTGCTGGTATAGCCCCGAGGGTTGGCGTAGCTTTATTGAAAGACAATGAAGCTGAGACAGCAATCAACACCAAGCTATATAGTGGAGAACTTCGGGCATGGAACAAGCCAAACGAAGTTGCTGGGGCTAACAACATCGTGGCGAATGCCATGTCAATCTATAAGCACAAAGACACATCCGGCGGAGATTTGTGGCTTTCATGGACAACAGATGTAAATGTTGTTCCGAGTCCAATCTTTGACACTGGTGAGAACCCAATCTATTACACGGGTTCTGGCACACCTAAAAAAACAAACTCAACACTGTCTCAAACAGGTGGATCTCCATACCCCGGAGACTATTATGAGATGGGTGTGCCTGCGCCAACATCTGCCCCAAGCGTATCCGCTGCTGGAGGTTCTGGCACAGCAGAGAGTCGTGTCTATCTGTTCACATATGTCTCTCTCTTTGGAACAATTGAAGAAGAGTCTGCTCCATCTCCTGCATCATCTGTCATATCTGTTCTCCCGGGCGGCACTGTCACCGTATCTGGATTGGGAACAACAGCACCTGCTGGCGACTACAACATAACAACAAAAAGAATCTATCGTGCAGTATCCGGAACAACCAGCACCATTTATTTAAAAGTGGCTGATGTCACTATCAGCACAGCATCATACTCAGACACTAAGACAGCCGCTCAGTTGGGTGGTGCGTTGGAGTCATCGAACTACAACCCTCCTCCATCTGACTTGCAAGGCATTGCTTCAATGGCGAACGGCATCTTGGTTGGATTTAGGGAAAACGAGATTTATTTTTCAGAACCGTATGTTCCACATGCTTGGCCTGCCGAATACTCACTGACTGTTGAATATCCAATTGTTGGCATTGGCTGCTTTGGAGAATCTGTTGTTGTTGCTACGCAGGGCAACCCATTTGTCATCAGTGGATCAACACCGCAGTCAATGTCTCAAGCAAAGATCCCATTGTTTGAGCCTTGTATTTCTAAAAGATCAATTGTCTCTGACGACACTGGTGTTATGTACGCATCACCAAATGGTATTGTGAAGATTGCTCAGGGCTTTGCAGGCGTAGCAACAAACGGATTGTTTACTCGTGATGAATGGCAGCGTAAAAAACCAGCGACCATGCTTGGTGCTATCTTAGATGGGGCATACTATTTATTTTGGGAGGATGTCACAAATGACATCCAACGATGCTTAATCTTGGACAGAAATGAAGTTGCCTCCGCACTGACAGAGACATCTGTATACACAAAAGCCTCTTTTGTAGACCCAACATCAGCTCAGTTGTATTTTTCTATAAACGACGAAGTTAATGAGTGGGAAGGAAACTCAAACAGTTATCTATCTTACGAGTGGCTATCAAAGCTGTTTATTCTTCCTAGACCTGTAAACTTTTCTGCCTTGCAGGTAGAGGCAAACTTTGAAGACGTTGATCTTGCCAATGCTTTGATTGCAGAGAATGCCTCAATAATTGCAGCAAATCAAGCATTGTTTTCATCTGGCGCTAATTTAATGGCCGCATTAAATGCCCACGTTGTTAACGGCATGTATGTTAATGGTTCATTGATGGCAGAAACTCCTGATGAGGTTTCCAGTAGATTCATACAAATATCTGTTTATTGCAATGGAACATTGGTTACTACAAGACAGATCTCAAATAGAGGCACATACAGACTTCCGTCTGGCTTCAAGGGTGATCGTTGGCAATTTAAAGTAACTGGCAACGTGCCAATTAAATCAATCAAATTTGCCGAGACTGCAAAGGAGCTTGCTGAGTTATGAGAAAGCCAGCCATTCCTAGCTTGCTGCCAATTAAAGATGCTTCGCTTGCTGCCGTTTTATCTCCAATAAAAGAAAACATTGAGATCATAAACGGCAGTCGTGAAGGATTGTTGACTACATTACCAACAGATGCAACTCTTGCTCAAACAGTCTCTAAGATAAATGAGATTATTCTTAGATTGAACTTTCATGAATGACATAGAGTTCTTAAAGTTTGCTATGCGTGACGACATGGATGCCGTTGGTCTAATAATGTCAGTCGTAAAAATAGCAGACGTATGGGACAACTTGATTGATAAAGACAAGTCTGTTACCGATGAGGAAATCAATCAAGTATTTTGGATGATGCTTATTGAGATACCAAGAAACCCAGCGTTTCGTAGGTATCAGTTGGACATTACCACTGTAATGAGTACCGGAATAATCAATTGGCACGTAGCCAATAGGCTACAAGGTGGCGATGACCATGCAAAACAAATTGCACATGTAATTCGCTATTCAATAGCAGACTTGGCTTTGTATCTGGCATCAGCCATCGGTGGCACTGATTGGGCTGTTGAAGTAGGCCCAGAGCTTCGACTACGCTCACAAAAAGATAAGTTGGAAAACTTTATGAAGGAAATGAAATGAGATTTAAAACCAAAAAACAGATTGCTCAAGACAAACTTGACTTCCTTATAGAGCAAGGTGGCACATGTGCATCATTGGTTTGTCATTTAGATCTTGGTGGAAGCGATGCTCCAGACCCTAATCCCGGACAAATTGCTGCTGCTGAATCAGCAACTGAAGTTGGAAAGATGCAGAAAGAAACTGCAATGGAGTATCTGAACTTTTCCAAACAGCAATATGCAGATTTCAAAGATGACCTGAAAGAGATTGCTCAGGTTCAAAAAAAGATCATGGAGGATACTGCCGCTCGTGGTGAAGAATATGCAACTTATGAGCGTGAGACATTTCGACCACTGGAAAAGCGTCTTGTCTCTGAAGCCGAGGCTTATGCTACTCCTGCCAAACAAGAAGAGTTGGCATCTCAGGGTATGGCTGATGTAGCTCAGGCTTATCAAATGCAACGTCAGCAGGCTTTGGACACGATGGCAAAGTACGGCATCAATCCGAACTCGGCAAGGTTTGCGGCCATCAATGCTCAGCTTGGTCAAGGCGAAGCCGCTGCCCGTGCAGGCGTGGCTACAAAGTCAAGGATTGCCGCAGAGGAGATGGGTCGTGCCCGTCTTTATGACGCTGCCGCCCTTGGCCGCAACCTAGCTTCAAATGCCACTTCTGCCGCAGGAACAGCAGTAGCTGCTGGTACATCAGCGGGTGGATCTTTCCAAGCACCGGCTGAGTACATGAGCAAATCTTATGGACAGACAGGACAGATGTTGGGTGGTGCTGCATCTTCATACGGAACAGCAGGAAACATTTACGGCCAAGAGTTCAATGCACGCATGGGTGCTTACGAAGCCCAACAGCAATCAAAGGCCGGTATGTTTGGCGCTCTTGGTACTGCCGCAGGTATGTACTTTGCTGGCCCTGCCGGAGGTATGTTTGGTAGAGCCGCCGCAGGCTCTATGGCAAGAGCAGATGGCGGCAGCATCAAGCGCCTTGGCCGTGGCGGAAAGGTATCTGGCCCCGGTGGGCCTGTTGACGACAAGATACCTGCCATGCTGTCCGATGGTGAGTATGTCTTGCCAGCCGACACAGTCAAAGCTATCGGGGTGAAGAAGCTCGACAAGCTGGTTAAGAAAACACACACGCCTGCCGCAACTCAGCGCCGTCGGGCACTTAACAAAGGGAGCGCATGATGGCAACAGGATTAGGAAGTTTTGTTGAGGGCGCTGTCAAAGGCTACTCGACAGTCAAAGAGATGGAGCGCAGAGAGGCTCTCCAAAAGCGAGAGGACGAACGCTTTGCAATGGAGCAAGAGCGTTTTGCTATGGAGAAACAAAGAGCAGAGCGTGAACTGGAACAACAGCGAGTAGCTGATGAGGCCAAGAAAGAGGCTCTTGCCGTAATGGAAGATGCAAAGTATGGGCGTGGTGCGTTTTCAAAACTGGCAGATCCAATAAAGGCTCAACAAGTCCAACAGGCAACTCAATCTGTCCAACAGAAATCAGACATGAGTTATGACCGAGCAGAGGCTCGAAGACTTGGACGACCTATCGATGAGACCCAGACAGCTTCGGTTACTCCGCAAGAAGCAAGTATCTTCAAGCAGGGAGGCGAAGGCTTGTACGCAGACCAACGTGCCGCTGATAATCTGAAGTATCAGTTGATTGGCGATGCAATGAAGAAGTCGCTGATTAACAAAGGTGAGTTTGGTCAAGCCATGTTGGTTGACAGAGACATTAAAAAGATGGAAGAAGAAGGCTACGAGCTTCAGCGCAAGAAGGCTGCGGCTCTTGTTATGGCTGGCGCTTCTCCTGAGCAGGTAGTCCCTGCGCTTCAAAAGGTCTATGGGTTTATTGATGACGGCAAATCTATTGATCCAAAAAGAACTACGTTTGATGCAAAGACAAACACATATAACATCGCTGTTGTTGACGACAAGACTGGTGCTGTTGAGACACGACCAATGAATCAACAATCTATGCTGTCTGCATTGAACCAACTCAACCCCGCTCAAGTTTTGGAACTGAACATCAACTCAACAAGACGTGCTGAAGACTTGGCGATTGCCGAAGCTCGTCGTGCAGAAGATGTCAAACTTAAAAAGCGTGAGCTTGACATTAAAGAAAAAGAAGCCGGTGCTACGCTGGCATTCAGAAGCGCACAGATGACTGCTTTGCAAGATCAAGTCAAAGGCGCAGATGCAAAAGCCAAGGCTGAGACCATTGATAAGAGCTTTCCTTATGCAGACAAAATGTTCAAGCCAGAGGACTTGCTTGGCAAGACAGATGCTGAGAAGCAGCGCCTGCAAGAAATGGTTGCAGCAGACACAAGGTCAAGAAACTATGCTGTCGGCTTGGCTTCTTTGAATCCAAAGATCGATCCAAGGATTATCATTGGAGCGGCAAAAGCTGCGTCAACGACATACCCAAATGTTTTGAAAGACAAGTCCGGTCGCAGCTACTTCAGCTATGGCGGAAGTCAAATCTACATAGATTAAGAGGCAACAATGGCAACAGGTCTGTCTTTACTTGGGTTGGATGACAAAGAAGAAAACCCTCTTTTTCTATCCAAAGAAGAGGCGTTGTCCACCGAGGTTCTTCCAAGGTCGAGAGGCTTTGAGCCTGCACCAAGAACAGCCCTGACTGTTCCGACCGCATCTGCTGCTCCAGTCCCTGCGGCTGAAGGAAGAATGTCACTGGCAAGCATCCTTGATGCAAAGCTAAGTGCGCCAGTGCCTCAGACCACTGCTGATGTGGCGGCTCCTACCGGAGGAGAGAAAAGACAAAGCCTCTCTAGCATTCTTGACTCTAAGTTCGGGATGACTGTCCCATCGACAGAGCCTGTCCCCGCTGTAAAGCCTGTTGATGAGGCTGGCGACACAACACGTGGCTTTACTACTGCACTGGAACAAACGCCTGCTCTGGCCTATGGCGCTCTTGGTCTGGCCGGGGCCGCAGGAGAAAAGGCTTTCGGAGAGGGCGGCTCGATGTCTGCTCTCAAGAAGTTCGGCCTGAGTGAGTACCAGACCAGAATGAAAGAGATTGGCGCAAAAGCCAAAGACACAGATGATGTGACCAATGCTTGGGCAAAAGCAAAGCAAGGTGATCTTGGTGCGCTGGTCGACTGGGCACAGTACGGGGTAGGCTACCTCGGGGGGAACATTGTTGAAACTGTTGCCACATCTGCTCTTGGCGGTATGGTTGGCGGTATGGCTGCTGGCCCTGCTGCCCCTGCTGGTGCTGTTGCTGGTGCTGCCGCTGGCGCAGTTGGCAAAGAAGCTGTCAAGGGCATAGCCAAGAACCTCATCGAGGGCATGGTTGCCAAGGAAGCAGCTCGCTTAGCAGAGAAGGCTGGTGTTGAGACAGCGACAGATGTAATGCTGAAGGAAGCCACAAAGAATGTGGCAAAGAATATCGGTGCTGGCACTGCGCTGGCTGGCTCAAGCCTCATCAAAGAGACGGGCGGTATCTACGGAGAAGCAGAAGAGCAGGCGGCCAAAGAAGGACGTCAGTTGTCTGGCGGAGACTTAGCTCGCATCTTTGGCTCTGGCGTTGTGGCTGGCCTGTCTGAGTTTGCAACAGACAAACTGGGTCTTGATGTTGCTGCTGGAAAGATCAGTATCCCGGGCGGCGGCAGGACTGGCCGGGCACTGATTGGTGGCGCAGCCGGTGTCGGACTGGAAGGCGGAACAGAACTGTTCCAGACGGCTGTCGAGCGTTTCGGCGCAGGCAAATCTCTGACTGGCGAAGATGCCATGAACGAGTACATCAATGCGTTTGCATTGGGTGGATTGGGCGGCGGCACAGTAGGCACGGTGGTCGGCGCATTCCGTGAAGGCAAGACATCTGCTGACAGAGTACGACAGATTCTGGATCAAGCCAAGGCTGACATGACTTCTGACGATGGCCGTCAGGAGTTGTTTGATGCAATGTCCAACGACGAAAAGATTGGCCCGATCCTACAGGCCAACAACATTGAGTCTGGTGACGACCCAAGATTTCAAGATGTCATCATCAAGGCACTGGCGACACAGCGCATGCTGGTTGATTTAGAGGCTCCAACTCCTGAAGTCAGAGCTGAAACCAGAAAGCAGCGTGAGGCAGACATCCTTGCCGCATTTGGTGAGACAGCGTCTACGGCGGTGGGCGGAGACACTGGCGCAATCGAGCCTGTTATCCAGCGAGCCAGCGTCACACCCAACTTGGAAACACGTACCTTAGAGGGTGTTGCTCAGCCCGTTATCCTGCCAGAAACAACAGGCGGTCAGGCGGGTACGGTAGCTCTTTCTCCCGAGGACTTGGTTGCCAGACAAGAAGGCTTCGAGCCTTTGGTCGGAATCAAAACAGAGGCAGGCCCAGTCGGGAACAGATTCCCGTCTATTCAAGCTGCCGAGACATTTTTGCTTGGCCCTGTGGATAAGAAGACGGGTAAGCGCAATGGTGGTTACGCACAGACCGTCCTTGCTGGGCAAGGTCTTGAGGCTCGCATTCGTCAGGGTAAACGCTCCAAAGCCGAAGGCGGCGGCACGTTCTTCTTTGTCGAGACTCGCAAGAAACCAGCAGAGGTTGTGCCAGCCGCTGTCCCAGAAGTCACTGCTGCTGCGCCAGCCGCACCAGTCGTAACACCAGCCGCACCCGCAGCACCAGCGGGAAAGCAAACCAAACCCAAGAAGGGCAAAGCCGCAGTTCCTACTGCGCCAATCGAGCAAGTTCAACCAACACAAGGAGAAGCAAATGCCACTCAAACAGGGCAAGTCACAGAAGGTGGTCAGCCAAAACGTGAAGACACTGGTGGAGGACTACAAACGGTCGGGGAAAATCGGAACATCCCACCCCAAGAACAAACAGGCGGCGGTGAAACAGGCGGTGGCAATCAGCCTGTCGAAGGCGGGGCGCAGCCGCAAGAAGTAGCACCGGCAAAGCCAGCAGTTGACCCTGCACTACAGGCTCGTGTTAAGGAGCGCATTAATAAGGCGTATGAAGAAAGCGGCCTTGACCTAGAGGATGTCGTCAAGCTGAACAAGATGGTTGATGACGGCGACTTGGCTGGAGCAGTCTCTCAGATGAAGAAAACTGTTGAAGACAATCTTGGCGCTGGCACTGGCACTAGATTCAGCATGGGCAAAGAGCAACAGACGACTACCACCAAAAGGGACTTTAGTTATGCCAAGCTCAAAACAGTTGAAGATCTCAACAATGAAGTCAGATCCTATCTTAAAAGACAAGGGAGCACAGCAACCTTCACAGCGAAAAGAGTTCCTCTGGGCGATATTGTTGGAAAGGTTCCCGGCATCTCTGCCGTCCAACGAGTTGCCGCTCTGTTCGGAAAAAAGCCTGTCTATTTTGCAGTGGAGGCGGGAGGTATCAATGACTTCGATGGGGCAGTCCTCATGGGGTCGGACACCATCTTCATCAACGTAAACAGCAGCCGTCCACACATTCGCATCTTTGGTCATGAGCTTGTCCATTCGCTCCGTGCGTCCAACAACTCAACCTACAGAAGGCTGGTTAACTCGCTGACACCTCTGCTCGATCAGGCTGGGATGCTTGACTATGCAATGGTCATGAGTAAAGAGGGAGTAAAAGATCCTGCCATCATCTTGGAAGAAGCCATCGGAGATATTGTTGGCGACAGATTCGGTGAGTCTGCTTTCTGGCAAATGCTTGCTGATGACAATCCAACCATGTTCCAACAGGTTGCTCGCATTGTCATGGACTTCATTGACAACGCTCTTGCGAAGTTGCGTGGAGATCAGAGCCTTGGGTCAAAGAATTTGGTGACAGATTTGAATGCTGCACGTCGTGTGATTGCTGACGTACTTGGCAATATTCAGCCACCAACACAAGAAGTTGTCGCACAACCAGAGGCAGGCATCCAGTTCAGCACAAAGAAAGAGCCTGCTGAGACCTTCTACTCTGCAATGGAGCGTGGATTTGAATCTGTCAAACAGTCATCTATGCCTGCACAGCAGTGGAAGGCATGGCTCAATTCAAACAAGTCCAAGCTCGGCATCAAGAATGCTGAGATCGAGTGGACTGGTATTGAGGAGTGGCTTGATCTGCAAGAAGGAAAAGTCGAGAAGCAAGACATTCTGAACTGGATTGCCGGTAACAGAGTCAAACTCAACGACATCATTCTTAATGCCAAGAGTGGTCTGACAGATGACCAGATGTATGACTATGTTGCTGCTATGGGAGAAGACCCGGACAGCATGACAAGAGACGACATGGTTAATGCCATTGTCGAACACTACGGATGGAGACGCAGCCGAGTCGAAGGAACAAAACACCGTCAATACACTGAGCCGGGCGGCGATGACTCAACCTACACAGAGATTGTTCTTGTAGATCCAACTGCAATGCCATACAAGATCAATGACAAAATTCATTTTGGTGTTGAGTCAAAAGGTCAGGCCATTGGTTGGATTCGATCTATTGTTAGGAAAGACGTAGATGGAAATGATGTTCTGTTCTTGGAGGAGATCCAAAGTCAGCGAGGTCAAGAGGGCAGAGATGTCGGATTCATTACAGAGGCAGAAGCAAAAGAGTATGAGAACTTATCTGCAAGAACACTTAAAGAGTTGCTACCCGCCGCTGATGCAGATCGTTATGCCGAGTTAAAGAAGAAGGCGGACATGGTTCCGTCTGCGCCATTTGTAGAAGACACGAAGGCATGGACTAGCCTTCTGTTAAAAAGAGCGATTGCCTTTGCACAGACTCAAGGAATCAACAGAATTGCTTGGACAACTGGAGAGCAGCAGGTAGAACGCTACAAGCTATCGAAAAGCATTGATGAATTGCTTATCACAAAAAATGAGAACGGCACATTCAATGTTCTGGCTAAGAAGAATAATTCAGAGGTAATCAACCAGTCCTCTCTCACAGAAAAAGAATTAACCAAGGCTGTAGGCAAAGGCTTGTCTACAAAAGCAATGGATTCTGGCGAGGAGTTGCGCTTGGTTGGCGAGGAAATGGATATTGGTGGTGAGGGCGTAAGCTACTACTACAACACCACCGTCCCATCCGTTGCCAAGACTATTGTCGGCAAAGATGCCGTCAGCGTAATGGATTTGGAGGATACTGGTGAGCAGCTTGGCTTTGTCATCCCAGAGAATCTGCAAGAGCAGGTCGCCACTGATGGCTTCCCAATGTTCAGTCGTCGTCGTTATGAGGAACAGTTCTCTGACCTTGATGACAAAACAAAAGATGCTGCCTTACGTAAAGGGTACTACACACCCCCAACAATCAAGGAGCGTCTCGATCATTTGAAGCCACGCTTTTGGGATCGCATTGTCCAAGGGACATTCGACAAGTTCCGTGCGGTGCGAGGCATCAGCGAGAAGGCATACATGATGTTGCGCTTGTCCGCTGGTTCACAGGATGGCGCTGTGTCTACGCTACTGCACTATGGTCAGGTGTTTGATGACGATGGCGCATTGAATGTGAAGAAGGGAACGAAGGGTTTACTCGATGTTCTCAAGCCAGTTGGCGGAGAGGTTGATCGCTTCCTGCTTTGGATTGCGGCTAACCGTGCAGCCAATCTGTCGAAGGATGAGCGTGAGCGTTTCTTCAAACCAGAAGACATTCGCATGCTACAGAAGTTGAACATGGGAACCATGAAGGACGGCAGCTCACGGATCGGCGTGTATGCTGAAGCCCTGAAGAACATGAATGAGTTGAACAGATCTGTCCTCGATGTCGCAAGATCAACAGGACTTATCGATGCCGACGCATACAAACGATTCTCTGCTGACATCTGGTATGTCCCGTTCTATCGTCAGATGGAAGACGATGGCAGTTTGTCTGCTGCTCAAACATCTTCCGGCGCTGTCGGCCAGTATCTCTCCAAGAAATTGAAGGGTAGCGACCGACCGTTGAATGACCTGATGGAGAACGTCCTGATGAACTGGACGCATATCCTGTCTGCCTCAATGAAGAACAAGGCTGCTGTCGAAACACTGAAAGCCGCATCAGACATGGGCGACATCGTCACCAAACTTCCTGCTCAGATGAAGGGCGCAGTGAAGGTGATGGAGAACGGCAAAGAAACCTACTACCAGATCGACGATGAATTCCTGATGAACTCACTGACCGCAGTAGCTCAGGCTCCAAGCTATGGATTCTGGATGGACACTGCTCGTGGGTTCAAGACTACGCTAACAAGATTCATCTCCTTGTCTCCAACCTTCAAGATCAACAACTTGATCCGAGACTCAATCCAGTCTATCGGCCTGTCTGAACTCAGCAGAAACCCAATGGGTAACGTGTTGCAGGGATGGAGAGCGTACAAGGATGACCGAGCAGAGGCATTGGCCGGTGGCGGCTTGTTCGCTATGGGTAACGCATTCGATGGAGACCAGTCCGCAGCCGTGAAGCGCCTACTCAAGACAGGAGTTAACAAGGCCGACATCCTAGACACCAAAGAAAAGGCGGCGGCATTCTTCGCATCTGTTCAGGATAAGTACGATGAGTTAAGTGACGCATCTGAGAATGCCAACCGTCTTGCTTTGTACCAGCAACTCCGAGCAAAGGGAGCATCCCATCTTGAGGCATCCTATGCCGCCAGAGATTTGCAGGACTTCAGCTTGCAAGGAAGCTATTCGGCTATTCGGTATGCGGCTCAGGTTCTCCCTTACTTTAATGCTCGCTTACAGGGTATGTACAAGTTGGGAAGAGATGGTCTCGACCCAACCATGCAGGTTCTGACTGGCAAGGCTTCAGACACTGAGAGACAGAAGGCGGCAAAGTTTGCCACCGTCACTGGAGCAGTCGTGGCTGCGGCCATGATTTTGTATCTGTCGCAGAAGGACGATGAGGATTGGAAGAAGCGCGAAGACTGGGATCGTGATGCCTTCTTCTGGTTCAAGCTCCCCGGAACAGATAAGGCTGTACGCATTCCGAAGCCATTCGAGATGGGTGCGATAGCAACTCTATTTGAGCGTGTGACAGAACAGATGGTCGATTCTCAGGTTGAGGGTAAGGTTTTTGGAAAGAGATTGCTGCACGTCTTGTCAGACAACTTCGCCATCAACCCAATACCTCAAGCTGTGCGCCCCATCTACGACATTGCTCGCAACAAGGACGGCTTCACTGATCGGCCAATCGAGTCTATGGGCATGGAGCGGGTCTCTGTCGAGAACAGAGTCAGCCCCGGAACGTCGGGTGCTGCCGTTGCAATCGGCACGATCAACAGCATGTTTGCTGAGTTTGCATCCAAGGTAACGGGCGGCGCAATCAACTCACAATCTGTCCAGTTGTCACCGATCCAGTACGACTACATGATTAAGGGATACCTTGGCTGGGTCGGCACAGGAATCCAGACAGCGTCGAATGTGATGGCAACCCCATTCAAAGATGGAGCATCATCCAGATACGAGCGCATCGATGACTACTTGGTTGTCGGCAACTTCGTGAAGACCGTACCACAATCACAGTCTCGCTACGTCACATCGTTTTATGAGAACGCCAAAGACATAGCGACGGCATCAGCAGATGTCAGCCACTTCCTAAATGCTGGGCAGTTTGAGAAGGCCAATGAAATCTACTTAGCGAAAGCCGATAAGCTGGCGCTGGCTAAGCTGTACAACAAGGGCACGAACATGATGTCATCTATCAGCAATCAGATCAAAATGGTTGAAGACGACAAGGTGATGACTGGCGCACAGAAGAGACTGGAGATTGAGCGGCTTCAGCAGATACGCATACAGATAGCGAAGGACGTTGAAGACGTTCGCATCTCCTCCAAGAAAAAATGAAAGAGTGCAGTAAGTCTATGCTTCGCAGGGTTCGTGATCCGAACTTTGCGAGGCGCTACTTTGTTGGCGACGGCATAGACATTGGCGGCAAGCCCGATCCCATCTCAGCGCACAGAGATATGTTCAGTGGCATGGGTAAGGTGAGGGTGTGGGATTGGGATGATGGTGATGCTCAGCACATGTCTGGACTCGCAGCCGAGTCTTTAGACTTTGTCCACAGCAGCCATTGCCTTGAGCATCTGGTCAACCCACGTCAGGGATTGAAGACTTGGTTCAATCTGTTGAAGCCAAGCGGCCACCTGATTGTGACCGTACCTGATGAGGACTTGTATGAACAGGGCGTATTCCCAAGCACGTACAACTCAGATCATAAGTGGACGTTCACCACGCACAAGAAATACTCTTGGTCAGACCAGTCCATTAACGTGACAGATTTGGTTGTTGGGCTGGGTGAGTTGGCTGAGATAATCAAGATTGAACTGATTACAGAAAACTATCAGTACGGTGCGAACAGAATAGATCAGACACTGTTTCCCGGGACAGAGTGTGCGATTGAGTTTGTTGTTCGCAAGAGGACAGTTCAGGAATTGGCCGACAGAGGAAGATGGAGGAGACCGTCATGACAACATACACAAAGCCGGGCTTGAGAGAGCGCATCAAAAATCAGGTGATGGCTGGCAGTAAGGGTGGAGATCCGGGCGAGTGGTCTGCTCGCAAAGCTCAGTTGGTGGCGCAGAAGTACAAGGCTGCCGGTGGCGGATACTCTGGCGGCAAGACAGGAGAACAGAAGTCTCTGTCCAAGTGGACGAAGGAAGATTGGAAGACATCTGACGGCAAGCCATCGGAAGGCAAGAAGAGATACCTACCGGCAAAGGCGTGGGACAGCTTGTCGCCCAGTGAGAAGGCCGCAACAAACAAGGCCAAGTCACAGGGCAACAAACAAGGGAAGCAATTCGTATCTCAGCCTAAGAAGATTGCTCAGAAGACGAAGGAGTTTCGCCGCTGACAGGAACATTCCGGTGGCGGTCAATCCACTCCGTTATGTCCTCACGGTAAGACTTCCATCTTCCGTTCTCATCAAACCGAAATGCGGGGATCTTCCCTGACACACACCATTGTCTGGCTGTTTCTGCCGTGACTCCAAGCATCTTGGCAATTTCACCAGCACCAATGATTTCTTTCATACGTCTAACTCTCCTTGCTCGCCATCGGTTGCGTTCTCTACAACAATCTGTCGGCTCAGTGCGTCAACCAGTTCGTCTTGGCTTGCGACCTTGACGTTGATGATTGATCGGGCAACATGACCCAGTGCCTGTGAACGATGTGATGCACGAATCAAACGGATAGTCTGGCCGTGTCCTACGATATAGATGCGCTGTTGTTTCATTGCTCTCTCCTTAAATTTTGTTTTCGTCTATTCGGTGATCGCCGCACCAATCGTTTACAAAGACCACCGGATAACCCCCTATCGTAGGGGCATGGCGACGGCATCTACCTAAGTGATAAACAGGGTCGAGTTCGCCGACAGTCCCTTGCTTGACGATCTGTTTGGGAACAAACCAAATACAAGTCTTGCAGCGCATACCTTGTGACCGGTGAACCCACGGATCTTGATCGCTCATTGCTTCCTCACTTTCTTTGTCTCTCTGTATTCCCACATCCCAGCAAACGCTGGGAACATGAGGTCGAACAGTCGTGCTAAGTACGGACTGTGGTTGTTGTTGATCTTCCACTCACTACCTTGTTCTTGTACGACTGAGTGGTGTCTCAACACATGAATGATTGTTCGGGCAGAGTAGTGTTTAAACCCTTTGTTCCGAACCTTCATTGCTTCTCCGACGAATGCGTCCCATACGTGGAGATTATTGGGGAGCCACTCTGTGAATTCTTCACAGAATAACTCCTCATTCTTTTTCATAACCTCAACAATTGGGTGCATGGTCAGAAAGGGATGTCGTCGCCCAAGTCACCAAAGTCATGCTTCAGCTCTGGCTCTTTCTTTTCTACGACGGGCGGCTTGCGTGGTGTATTCCCGCCGAGAAGCTCAATCTCCCCGACAGATCCAGACACCTTGATGCTGGTGCTGCCATCCTTTTTCTTGAACTCTTCTGTATGAGGATCGTTGATAACGGCGTATACCATCTGTCCCTTCACCAAGTATTCAGACAGGGACGAGGCTCGCTTCCCCCATAGACTCGCATCAATCCATTGCGTTGGCCGAGTGCCGTCTTCGCCCTTGCGCCCGTAGCTGTAGGCCAAGGACAGATTGCATACTGCTTCGCCATTTGGAGTTGTCCTGACTTCAGCGTCACGGCCAATACGAAAAACACCTGATAGATTTGCCATTGTTAATCCTTCAATTTATAAAGAGTTGTTGCGGTTAATTCGAGCTTTGGTGGTTGGGATTTCTTTTCTCTTGGTGGCTCGACTTGGGCTACCACCCAACACCAAAAGTCAGCCAGCCGCAGATGCAGCCAGTCCCAATACTCCTTCGATCTGTCAATCCTTGTGACAGCCATAACGTCGGGTGTCCAGACTACGAATTCGCAGTAGTCTTTTTGCGTGATTTCCATAAGCCCCTGCATTTGCGCCATGTAATAGGGCGGGATTTCTGGGTAGACAACCTGCGAATACGGGCACTTGACTTCACCCATCCCCTTATCCCCAACAAAAAAATCGGGTGAACCGCCAAGCCAAGCCATCTCCGGATGGGGTATAAATCCCACCAGATTGACAGAAGACGCATCCTCAACGCACCTCTTGCTGTACTCAGCAACTGCCTCAGCCTCATGCTCCTCTCCCCAATGTGATGCAGGGTTTCCTTCAAATGGTTCTTCTAATCCCATGATTCTTCGCCAGAGTTGTTGGCGAGAACCCGGGCCGAGGCCAGCGGCCTGTCCGAAAGAGGAGGCTGTCAGCTTCCCCTCTCTGTCTTTGTGCCATTGCTCTGTTCGCTGGTGCGGGTTCATGCTTCTCCTTTGAACTGGAATGAATTCTTGTAATTGCTCGGCAAGATTTTCTTTGCGTCAGCTAAGAGCTTCTTTGGTATGGGCTTGCCATCCAGATCAATGAGTTGATCGATCAGGCTGTATGTCATCGGCAACACAGTCTTTATGATTGCGGCATCGACAGTGGCACGTGCCATCGCCCACTCTGATGGGTCTATATCTGGATATGTCACTCCAGACCTTTCGCCAGTGCCTTGCAGAACTCCTCCGCCACAGCCTTCTCCTCATCGGATAACAGAGCAAACTGTCCACGCAATGCCTCCTTGCTCTTGCACTCAGACAGTCTGCGCTTCAATTCATCTACCTGTTCAGCAGTCATCTTGGCCTTGATCTCTGGCTTAGCTGAGCCAGCCTTGGCCGCCTCTGCCTTGCGGTCATTGACGTACTTGTTGTCGTCGTACAGGCCAAGGTAGATGTCCGCAGAGAATCCCAGCATTGACAGAGCCTTGCCGATAGCATCTGTTAAAGATTTCTTGGGAGCCTCTTCGTCCGTGAAGTAGCCGTTCTTGTTCTTACCGACGAAAGTGGTTTGGCCGAAGTGTTCGACCGTCCCACTTCCGATATGGATCGGCACTCCCTCTCCGTTCTCTAAGAAGATTGGGTAGGTCAGATGGATGCGGACAAAGTGGATGGTTTCGTTGGCAACCGCAACCTTACGGATCTCTTGCTTTGTTAGCACACGCTCACCTTTGCTGTCGAGCGTCCACTCCTCGGAGATCTCTTCGGCAATGATGGGCGTACCTTGCATCAGCCCTTGCTCGACAATCTTGACAGACCAGAGGTGGCCCATTGGCCCCCAGAGTTCTGTCGCCTTGCGGATTTGGTAGGTGTGATTGATGGCCGTACCTGAGAAGCCACCGCCTCGGCTGAATGCCTTGACGTGCCGTGGGTCGGTTGTGCATGTGGCATTCCACACATTCAAGAAGCTGCTGTTGTTTACTGCGTCTGACATTTGGTTCCTTTCGTTGACAATGTGTAAAGCATTTACCTTTTAAGGTAGGCAAAGTATACATGATTTGCCGAAGATTATACAGTGATTTGACGAATTTGTAGGTAAAGACCAACTAAACCAAATGGGTAATGGTTTACCCCGCTTGCATTTTGTTTCGCAATGTACGACACTCTCGTCCGCAGGGTAGGTTCTTGGTCGCTCCGAGGACTGAAAGCACTGGTAGTTTTTTCCTTTCGACCAGTGTTCCCTGCCCCTTCGGGGTTTCAAAAGAAAGGCGGGAAAGGACTCCATGTTCAGTTATCAATTTCATATCAGGGACTACCTGACGAAGACAAGGCATCTCAGCCTGACCGAAGACTTGGCGTACCGTCGATTGATGGACGTGTACTACACAGAAGAAAAACCACTGCCCAAACAGCCGGAAGACTGCGCTCGACTGATTGCGATGCGTGAGTATTCGGATGATGTTGGCCGTGTGTTGCAGGAGTTCTTCATCCAGTCGGATGATGGGTGGAGGAACGACCGATGCGACTACGAGATTGAGAAGTACCACGGCAAAGCAGAGTCAGCCAGACGTGCGAACAAAGCCAAGATAGAAAAGAAAACTCTGAAATCAGAACTGAAATCAGAACCGTCTCAGGACGCAACCCATAAACCCAAGAACCCAAGAACCCAGAAACCCACACCTATGGTTGAAGGGTTCGATTCTTTTTGGTCTGCCTACCCGCGTAAGGTGGCGAAGGCTGAGGCGCAGAAATCTTTCAACAAGATCAGACCAGATGCTGAGACGCTGACACAGATGCTTGCGTCCCTTGCGAAGTCACGCCAATCCACAGACTGGCTGAAAGACAACGGCCAATTCATTCCATTCCCAAGCACGTGGCTGAACCAACGCAGGTGGGAGGATGAGGCCTCTGAACAACCAATTCAATTTGAAGGAATGCTATGACCGACTTCAACAGACGAACAGAGATTGAAGACAAGCTGACCAGCCTTGAGGAAAGGATCAGCTCATTGCAGGAAAGACTGAACAGATACTACGAGTCAGGATGGAACGCTGCACTTGAGTTGGCGGCGTTTGAGATTGAGCATAACTTTGTTAAAGCATTCGGCAAAGATACTTTGTCGAGCATTGCAATCTATATAAGGGGGATGAAGAAATGAATAACCCACCAGCATTTCCAAGACCAGCATCAGACGCTCATCAACATGGTATGCACAAACCACAAGATGGCATGACCTTGCGTGATTACTTTGCGGCAAAGGCTATGCAAGGGCTTTTTGCAAGTGGTCACTATGAGGGAAAAGTAAATATTGTCGAAGTAGCAAAAACCGCTTACACAATGGCAGACGCAATGTTGAAAGCGAGGGAAGCATGAGCCAAGATGACTACGTTGAAATAAGAATAGCCCCTGAGCTTTCTGAATGGCGGTGCTATTTGTTTGGCAACAGACCCGGCAGCGTAGGTATTGTGTACTGCCCAGCAAAAGGCAGAGTTCCAAATTTGTTTGTGCGCTGGATGATGCGTATTTGTTTTGATTGTTTGTGGGTAAAGGATAAGAAATGATCCTCGATCAAGGCAAACTGGCAAACGGATTGGTTGATGAACTGCTTGCGGTCATTCACCAGTATGACGAGTCGCTGTATATGTGTAGCGTCATTGGCGTGTTGGAGTTGGTCAAGCAGCAACTGATACAGGAAAGCTTAGACAGGGAGGATGACGAATGACACAAGATGAAATCATTGAAATGGCTAGAGAGGCTGGATGTATTCCACGTAGACATCCCGAGTATTGGGAAAATATACAAGTGTTTGCTACGCCTGATGTACTTATTAATTTTGCCCAACTATTAGCCGACAAAGCAACAGAAGAAGCCAACGCAAGAGCCAATGCTTCTTGGACATTGATGTGTAAAAAGATGGTTGCGTTTGAACGTGAAGCCTGTGCAAAAGTGTGTGATGAGTTGTACGCAGAAGACGAAACCGTGTCTGTGGGTGAATGTGTCAACGCCATCAGAGCCAGAGGTGAAGCATGATTGAAGTATTGAAACAGATGGTAGAAGCCCTTGAATGGTGTCATGGCGGTGAACCTATTGGCACAGCAGAAGCAATCAAAGCAGGGAAGCAAGCAATTGCAGAATTGGAAAGCCAAGAGCCTGTGGCTTATATACGTCGCAATGAATACAACGAGTATCGACTTGAGCCAACAGATAATTTCAAGATTGAGGACATTCCTGTTAGCGTTGAAGTAATGCTCTACGCCCACCCACCACAGCGCACATGGCAGGGGCTGACGGATGAGGATATAGAAGAGGGCATCAGGCAAAGTTGGGTCACAGAACAGGCTTTTCAGTCTGCCGCATGGTGGGCAGACGCCAAACTCAAGGAGAAGAACACATGAAGAGACCAATGCCTAGCGGAGCCAGTGAGATTCATGACTTGCGTGTAAGCAAGAAGATGGTTCCGAACGAAATTGTTTTTGTGTCTATGGTTGGAGACTTAACCTACGGGAATTGGATTGTCTATGTTGACATAAATAAAAACCCAGAAAGCTATGAGTGGATTTGGGCGGTCAACCTACAAATCTGTTTGGTGTACGACACATCTGTTCACCGTGACATTGTCAAACACTATGCAGAGACAATCGCAAAAGCTAAGCCGAACGGCGGTTACATCGTTGGAGATAACTTTCAAGGCTATCTGTATCTGTGGAATGTAGACAAGCAAGCCGGAGCGCATTTAACTTACACGCCTGAGATCAATGGGGACATTGAGCTTGGACTGACAACACATCCAGCAGAAGCTGTCTACAGAAGAGTTTATCCATACGAGATGGAATTTTTAAAAGGGGTGGACAGTGTCAAATGAAATGATCTTCACGGCAGACAGCATAGACTTTGCCGAGTATGCAAGCGAGCCACACGACAAAGAAAAGATAGTTGCGCCAAAGAAATACAGGGATGAGACCATCGCCTTGTTGTCTGGCGTGGAGATGGTCAAGGGTGCAACGCTTCCTTGGCCGAAGACGCATGACCACATCAGGTTCAGGGCGGGAGAGGTCAGTCTATGGATGGGTATCAATGGTCACGGCAAGAGTTTGCTGACCAGCCATGTCATGCTGGACTTCCTTCACCAGAATCAGAAAGTCTGTATCGCTAGTTTCGAGATGAAGCCACGGGCTACGCTTGCTCGCATGTGTAAACAAGCAGCAGGAAGTCCTTTGCCGACGGCTAGGTTTGTAGATGGCATGCTTGAGCATGCAACAAATAGGCTTTGGCTATACGACAAGATGGGACAGACAGACCCTAGCCATCTGTTGTCGATCATGCGGTACGCAGCAAAGAAACTTGGTGTACAGCATTTCGTTGTTGACTCGTTGATGAAGGTGGTCAAGGGTGAGGATGACTACAACGGACAGAAGAATTTTGTAGACAGCGTGTGTGCATTTGCTTTGGATTACAACATCCATGTACACATCATCCATCACAGTCGGAAGCTGGGCGACGAGATGCAGGTTCCGGGAAAGATGGATGCCAAGGGCAGTGGATCTATCGTAGATCAGGTGGATCAGTGCTTTACTGTGTGGAGAAACAAACGCAAAGAGCAACAGATTCAGGCTGGCAAAGAGGTGGATGAGGGAACCCCTGACGCAATCTTAGTGTGCGACAAGAACAGGCACGGGGATTGGGAGGGTAGGGTCGGGTTGTTCTATCGATCAGGCGCATGCTCCTACTCGCAGTCTCCATCGCAGACGACGTACTACAACTACGACAGATACATGTCGAGCGAAGGGGTAGAGATATGAATCCAATGCAGTTGGAATTACATGCAAAAGAACTTGCTGCCGAGCTTGCTGGCTATAAGGCCGCCGTTCACTCTCTATCGTTCGAGTTAGAAATGCTCAAGGACAGGTCGAACAGATCAATTACCCACAAAGAAATTATGCTCATCAGAAAGCATGCGCTGGATCAGGCATCGGAGTTTGTAATGGACTGGGGTATTCCAAAGTCCGGAGAAGACCTCGTCAATCTGTGCGAAAAAATTAAAAAGCTGAATGAAAAGAAAATCGACGCTGTTAACAGAGGGGCTGCGGTCGCATCCGAATTTTTCCGAAGGTGAGAGAACTATGAAAGACATCGCAGACCTTAAAGATCAGTTGCGTGAAGAGCAACGCAAAAAAAACAGAGAAGAGATGCCGGAGATAGCCAAGCTGATGGACGAGATCAACGCCAAGTACCCCGGATCGAAATTGATTTGGGCGAAAGATCTGTCCACCGGGAAAGAGATCGGCAAGAGATCCGTTGAGAAGAACGTGTTTGTAATCCCAGATAACTATAGACCATCGGAGGTGACAGATGTACGAAAAGGCAGAAGCAAGACTCGCTGAGATGCGAGACAAGTCCGCACTGTTTTCAGAAGCAGTTGCAGAAAAGAACTACCTTGAAAAATTCAGGGAGTCACAGCTCGCAATCCTGATGAAAGAGTACGAGACCTTGGGGCACAAGACCTCGGCAGCGCAGGAGCGTGAAGCACGTGCCGACAACAGATACATTTCTGTTTTGGTAAGTCTGCGGACAGCAACAGAGATCTCAGAAAAGCTCCGCTGGGAACTTGAGATTCTCAAGCTGGGCGTGGCAGTCTGGCAAACTACACAGGCAAACGAGCGGATAGAAAGAAAAGGTTACGGGGCATGACGAACGCATTCGACTGGAAGAAGTTTACAGATGAGGAGCATGCTAAGCATGGCGGCGATCCCTTCAAACAGATTAAGCACAATGCCAAAGTTAGCAGGAGCATTTCGGAGAGCGTTCAAAAATTACAGGATAAGAATCCTTATCATGGCACGATCATTGGCCTGAGTACCAAAGCTGATGAATCTATCTTTGCTGACAAGAGACGCAATATAAACAGATCTCTTTACAAATGAAAGTCATTCCGCCATACCTTACATTTAAACAAGCCCTGACCAATGGATATGTGGAGCGCATGGAGTCGCCCGTGTACACCCGATGGGTGAAGACACTGAGATGCGTGAGTTGCAATGCACCGGCAGACGACCCGCATCACCCGCACGGGTCAGGGTTCAAGGGCATGGGCACGAAGGTTCCGGACTGGTGGGTAATACCTATCTGTCGCACTTGTCATGACGTACTGCATCACGACGTGCATACATGGGAGGAGGAGCATGGACTCCAACTCGAACACGTAGCCCTGACATTACTGCAAGCAATAAGAGAAGGAGTGCTTCATCTTGGAAAGCAATAGACCGGTACGTCGATGTACTTTTCCCAACTGTGAACACCCGTCTGGGTTCTATGGCTATTGCCTTGGACATGAGCCAGAATTTGTTCGGACAGAATTCGACAGATTGGTGGCTTCCGGGGTGGCAAATCCTTCCCGGCCGCCGTGTTATGAGAGTGACCGCAAATGGAAAGAGTACGTGGTTGCCTTTGTATGGAGCAGTGCGCCCGAGCGGAGAGCGAGTGTACGTGTTGAGTATTGTCGGGACTGCACACCTTCCTATAGAGACGAGCAACATGCAATGGGCAAGTGCGCTCATCCGGAGACAGTGTTCGTGCGACCCGACACCAGCAATGGTGGAGTCATCGGTATTCCGAACAACAATAAGAGAGACCCGAGGAGATGGGAACAGGCCATGATGGGCATGCTTGGCGCAGTGGTTGCGCTGCCCAGTGCGAAGGCGATGGAGGAGGTGGTCAGTAAGTACGATGAGTCGAAGCGTAAGTCTGGTCGACCGAAGAAAGAACAGACCACATGATGCTCCCGTATCCCATCAGCACGAACGTGTACTGGCGAACCTTCCGTGGGCGCATGGTCAGGAGCAGTGCAGCCGTTGCGTACAAGGATGAGGTGGGATGGATCGCCCGATCCAATAGGCTGGAGTTGTTCTCTGTTCCGGTGATGGTGATGCTGGTTCTTCATCCAGTGAGGCCAGCAGATGCAGAGAAGAGGGAGAAGAAAGACAGATTGTGGGGATTGAATGTGCGGAGGATTGATATTGATAACGCACAGAAGGTAGCGTTAGATGCGCTACAGGGGATAGCCTATGAGAATGACAGGCAGATAACGTATCTGTCCATTAAACTTGGACAGCCCATTGCAGGTGGTGGGCTTCACGTAACTATTGCAGAGGACAAAGACTGGGCATGAAGTTCCACAGTGTCGAACAGGCGATCAGGTTCTCGTTCAACGTGAGTGAGCGGGAGGAGTTCAGCCGGACTGACTTGCTCGGCACGAGGGGCACGAGCCAAGATGATCTGTCGCCGATGGATCTGCATGCCCAAGCTGCAATGATCCAGTCGATGCTGAACAGATTGCATCAGGTGGAGAGGGATTCGATTCTGTCGATGTACGGGAGGGGTCGGTCTAGGTCAGATGCGATAAGAGGTTTCGCTGATTATTTGTACCATCATGTGAGCGGTACTGTGCCTAGTGTCCGTGAGTTGCAGATCATTCTCATGCACTGGGCGACCAAGCGACCCAGTATCAGGAAGATTGCAGAGGAGAGGGGTGTGAGTTACAGGCAAGTCTGCAACTGGCGCAACGCTGTCCTACGTGCTTGGATGCCAGTGCAGATCAGAGCCATTGAAAGATTACATGGACAGATGTTTACCGATGGTGGGTTCGAGTTAGTTCTTTGACTTCTTGGCGTAGCTTGCGTCAGCCATTCCCTCAATCCAACCGTACTCGTATGCTCGTTCACTGATAAGCCTGACCAAGTCCTCGTACTCTTTCAGAGAAAGCATGAGCATGAGTGTCCCAGTCTTTGGCCGGAATTCTTCCAACACCTTCTCAATGTAGACCTCTCTGTCTGTAGTCATAGCGGAACCTTTCTGTATGTGAGGCCGGATGCAGTTCGAGATGGCAGGTTGTATGCGTCGTATGCACCGTGTCGCATACATGTGCTGCGTAGTTCTTGCCCTTCATAAACTCCTCTTGCGAACAGATCATTCTGTTGTGCAAGCACTGTCTTTCTTGGGGACTTGAACAGTTTATCTAACCCACCCAACTCGATTTTTGTATCGAGTCCTTTCTGCGTGAGGCCGTAGAACATTTCGTTCACCATAGTGACCATGCCTTTCGGCACTAACTCATAGACAATCGTATTCTCTATGTCGACCAGACTCTTACCGGCAATGATGCCGGTCTTCTTAATCATGGGCGCACTCATGTTCCCTTTGCTTGCGAGTATAGACAGAATACGGTGAGCAGTGCTACCAACTTTAATTTCTGATTCCATTTTGTTTTCCTTTACATGTATGAAAATAAGCCTCGTCTCTGTCGAGCCAGACTTGTTTGCAATTGGCACAATACCAAGCGACAGATTCGATTACCACTGTCCGTTTGTTTTCGTGCTGACCACGAACCTTCCCGAAGAATGTGCGAATCTTTTCAATCACCAGACCTTCCCCTTTCTTTTGTTGCGTTTGTATGTAGTTTCACCAAGCCAGATAGCCACCGCCCCAACGACTACGACTATCAGTGCGCCCATGAACAGCATGAATATCACGCCAATGAGATCGAGCATGGTTTCTCCTTGAGTTTGAGTGAGTTGCGAGGGATGCACCAGATTTCACGACCGTCTCCACAGTCCATGAGGAATGCGCCAGCGATGCGCCCAGCCTTGAGTAGCTGATGCACACGCTGACGTGAGACACCCATGATCTGTGAGGCGACAGTCAGGGAGACATGACCCCGCTCTAAGCGGAGGTCAATCATTTACTTACCCTTCTCTTTCTTGAGTATCTCTGAGATACCCTCCACCTCCTGAGACACAATCTGTGCCGCCCATTCCATCAGCTCGTTGGCTTTGTCTTTGTTGTCAAAGTCAAGGCCTGACGCATGACATGCTCTTGAGATTGTGCGGATAGAAAGCTCGGTGTCCATCTCTTCGAGAATCCTTCTCACTCTCTTCGGCATATCTGTTTGCTTTTCCAAAAGCTCGATCACCATCTCCATCAACTGCTTACGCTTCATTGTGAGTATGGTCACCTCTACCAGTGCAGCATAGGATTCTCCCTTTGTCTTGACAATGTTCTCCATCATGGAGAACGCTCCCTCGAATGGGTCTGGTTCTTTCTTCTGTTTGGATTCTCTCTGGAGATCGACAGCAATCTGCACCAGTACGCATGAGGCTTGGCTCAAGCCACCAATGTTCCATGTCTTGATCGACTGAACACTGAGACCATCGTCACCCATGTATGCCTTGCCGTTCTTCCAGTTATAGATAGACGCAACTGTTCCGTCGCTAAACTTCACGACCCAGTGTGCATCTACCTTTCCCTTGTCGTATGACAACGGCTTGCCGAACAGAGAACAGATCTCTTTGTACGTTGCCTCAATGTTTCCAACATGTGATGAGCCATTGGTCTCGTCGAGGAGAGACTCCCTCTCGTTGTGTGTAATGAATTCCATTGTGTTTGCTCCTGTGAGTTTGTTTAAGCATTTATCCATTTGACCTCCCCATTTACTCGTACCGGCATGACCCATTCGATGTCATCCACCAACTCCATCAGAGTCATGGACGCATCAGCGGATTCACCAGTGTTCATGTCACACCCAATCACCAAGCCCTTACCGGCCAGTGGTTGCGGATAGAACCTATGCAAGAAGAACCTTTGGTCTTCTGCATACAGTCCTTCGTCATCGACATAGATGCCGTCGCCCTTTGCATTGAGGCGAGCGACATCGAATGTCTCCGCATCGATCAGCTTGTAGATCTGGTGAAAGTCACCAGAGTATTCGATCTGTTTGACTGTCTGTTGGAATGGGTCAATTAAAAAAGCTCGCATGTGATTTCCTTTCAGTTAGCGAAGAGTGCAAAGAACGCAACTGGCATGACTACGATAAGTAGCACACCAAAAAAAAGATCTGCCAGTAAATCTTCAGGTTCATCATATCTATCGATAGGATGAGGGGCATAAAGTTTCTGAGCCAGATCATCTTCGGGAGTCCATCTGTTGACAGACGGGGCTTGGTAACCAGCATCAATGCTGATGTTTCTTTCAGACGAGGGAGTCATTAGATTTTCCTTTCTGGTTGCATGCTTGTCTTACCTTGGCTACCACTGCGAGGAGTTGCTTGTCGTGCTTACCCCTCGCTTCGAGCAGATTGCATACTGCATCCATTGCAGACATCATTTCTTTGGGTGCTTGCTTACCCTCTTTGAGGGCAGCATCTGCCACCTTCTCAATCATAGATACCACACCGCTTACAGTAGCCAATTGAATGCTTTGCATTGTCATCTTTTCTCCTTTGAATGCGTTTCTTTTTACGTTCCAATCTGTCATTGGCTTTGGCTTTGGAACGCTCCTTCCCAACTTCTTGAAGTTGTTGTGCCGTGAGTTGTGTATCAGGGGTAAGTAGGTTCACACCTACACCGGCCATCGCCAGTGTCAGCACCAACCTACCTACCACCTCATGTGGGCTGAGCCACATTCTTTTCACCCATTCGGTCGATGATGTTCATGTAGTGGATGAGCAGATCACCCAACCCAAGCTGATACTTTGGATGTAGGTAGGATTCTGGAAGTCTCCAGAATGGATTGAGGCCAAGCCCGATGGCGGTATCTGTCAACAGAATCAGGCCGACAACATGCTGAACACCGCTGCCATGCTGTTGCAGAGGGTGATCTGGCAAACCCAAATCACCGAATACCATGCGGAATTTGTGCATGAATGCAGTGTTGTGCTTGAGTTCCTTCCAGTCTTCATCGCTGACAGCGTCAGCTAGCGCCAGTGTTTTCGTCGGGTCGATGTTGACAGTGTCCTCTCTGTCGTTCTCAATAACCTGTGTTCCTTCATGGAACAAAAGGTTAATGGACTTGTCTGTCTGCACTTCGCTCAGCTTGATATGTGTCATAAGTCCTCCAGTGTTTCAAAGATTTCCATGTCGGTGTCGATCTGAACAGATTGACCATCGATCTCGACGATGCACCGCATGTGGAGATCACAAGGCACACCACCGGCATGCTCATGTGGCATCGAGAAAAGCACAGGGAATTTATCCGAGGCCTTTGTGTTTTTCCAGAGCAGATCTGTTTCGATCTGTCGGTTGTAGCCCCTCTTCTCAGCGAGCAGGGATGCAACAATGAGTTGCGCTTGGGTGAAGTATTTCATTGCCTATCCTCCAGAAAGTCGGCTATGCCGACACGGTTGCCGTTGATGTCACGGATAACGACCACGTCACCGGCCTTCATAGACTCGGGTTTGTTGGTCAGTTGCTCGATGAGAGACTGCAAGAGACGGATAGTCTCCCAGTCGACTTCGTTCTCTTCGACATGGCTTAAGCCAAACATGATGTTCACTCTCATATCTGTTCCTTTTCTGTTGGTTCGACGTTAACCCAGCCAGTGTCGCCACAGGCAAAGCATGTATATGGACGGCCTTGCTCATCCAATTCCGGATTGCATGGGTCACAGCATGGACACTCGACCTTTGCGTTGTCACTCACCACGGTGAGATCGAGTACCTCGCACTCCTCATCGGATTGCTTGCATGTGAAAGGCGCATCGAGCATCATTCGCTTTGCTTGCTCTTCGCTTTCAGCGTCGATGGTTACTTGTTGGTAGTACCGAAAGACCACCGTTCCTTTGTAGGTTTTCATATTCGCTCCTTATTTGTAGAACAAATCCCAAATCTGTTGAACAGTGGCATAGCCTTCGGTGTCAGCGGAACCCCACTCTCGATATTTATCGAGAGCTTCCTCGATTGCTTTCCTTGCGCCACCTTTGTTGAAGTTATTCAGTGCAGTAGAGACGGCTTGATTCAAGCCGAGAGCAGCGTCCTCTCTGCCGTCGATGTGATAAAGAGCCCAGTCATCCGCTGTCAGAGACAGATAAACAACCTTTTCAATGTGAACGTGATCGCTAATCATGTGTTTCCTTTCGTGAGTTGCTTGCTTTTAGGCCATCCGGCCTTAGTGAAATCTGTCACCAGATTTGCAATAGCCGGAACAGATCGACTGGCGGCAGGGGTATCAGCGGGAAGGTACTTTTCAAACTCAGGCAGTAGCTCCGCTAATTGTTTGCGAGTGGTACATGATTTGGCAACAGATTCCAACTTATCTTGCAGATCGGAGATCGTTTGTCGTGTTGCCTTTGCTTTCTCCGAAAGCTCTGCCACTTTCTTGGCTGTCTTCTCGCTCATGGTGTATTCGGTTCTCTCCTGAGAGAACACATAGACGCTACTGAATGGCGAGTTTCTGAACCAGTGGTTTGTTCTGTTCAAATAGACGGACAGTTTCGGGTCGGCAGTAGCAAAGACAAGTTGCTTAGGCAACTGATCTATTGAGTCTTGCACTATTAACTTATGGGCTTCGGCTTCGAGAGTCTTGTGGTCGTTCGGCACGTCCTGAATAACGGCACGAACAAAGGCAGAGCGGAGGGTTTCTGTAAGTCGCATGGATTTTCCTTTCGATGCGAGGCGGGATGCCTCTGGGTATGCACTCGATTGAATGCACACTCAGAGAGGCAGGGACAACCCTGCCACCCTGTCACGCTACCTGCTGTTCAGGGTTGGCGATCTGTTCGAGAACAGATTTCAGCCATGCCTCGGCTCCAGTTTGATTCTTAACCGGAGGTTGAATGATTGCATTCTGAGGTATCGGCAGATGCTTGATTGCCTTGGCAATCAGCGTGTTGTTCGATTGACCGAGACTGCTACGTGTTTCCTTGCCTAGTTGGTCATTCGACCAATAGATTCCGGCAAACAGGGAGGTTCTAAAGAACCCTGACAGTCCGGTGAGGGCTGCCAATCTGTCCATGTCCAGAGGAGAATCCTCTGCCTTGATTTCGACAAACTGGGCTACGTTCTCGTAACCCTCGACTGATACGTCGGCTGCACCTGCTGCACCGTAGATGGCTACAGAGTAGCCCGCCTTGGTCAACTCGTCGGCCAGTCGGAGACCGGATGCCCCTCTCCAGAACAGTTGTTCTGAGGTGACGTTGCTGTTTCCGGCAAGGTCGATCACAATCGAGACAGATCGAACAGATGCTCTGCTCTGTCGCTTGGTTCTAGACCAAGCCCTGCTCAGGTCGCCACGGTACACGGCCTGCATGTCCAGCTCGTCGCCTTGATCGGCACGGACTCGACGACGACGGATGCTTGTCGGCTCGGGCAATTCCCCAAGGGGAATCTTGTCGATTCGCTCGGCTCCGGCTTGCCAACCTTTGGTTAAGACTTTGCGGAGAGCATCGACAGATGGCACACCGAGCCATGATGTATCAGCCTTACGGCTGAAGTGGCTGAGACCGGAGGTCTTATTGCTCTGGCTTTTCCAACCGTCGGCATTGAGAACAGATTCGGGTTCGGTGACGCTGTCCCAAAGGACAGCAGTCAGATCGTTGGATTTATCATAAATGCGGAGCATTTCAGACCTCTACTTTCTTGATTTCATCGGCTGACCAACCTTCAAAGAAGGTGGCCTTGATTTCTTCGACTGTCTCTCCGGCCTTGAGCAACTTCGTTGCATCGAGGAGGAATCGAGTCGACATAACTCGACGGAGTCGAGCCTCATTGATTCGTTTACGAATCGCCCAACCCCAAGCCAACAGGTCAGGGGCTACGGACTTTCTTTCGAAAGTCTGGTCATAGTCGAGGGAGATGACACCGGCACGGAATCTGTCCAATGTCGACTCATCGAGTCGTTCACGACCGGCATAAGTCTGGTTTGCTCCAGTACCGAAGGTATTGGCTGCTGCAATACAGACAAAGTCTGGATGACGTTTGACCAGTGATGCTCCCTTCCTGATCGGCAAAAAGAACGATCCATTGGCGAGAGCCTGATTCAGGAACAGCAAGGTATTGCTGTCTGCACCGTCGACTTCGTCGAAGAGGAATACACCACCTTCTTCGTACATTCTGACGAAGTCAGATGTAAGGTATTGGAAAGAACCGCCGTCGGCAGGGATTAACCAGCCCTGAAGGGCTGACTCTGACATTCCGGCAGTGCAAGAGACCGATGCGAAGGGTCTACCAAGAGCTTCAGCTACTTGGTGACCGAGGTGAGTCTTACCGCATCCGGCAGGGCCGACCAACAGAATGTTGATGCCGAGAGATGCTCTGGTCAGAATTTTCTTAAATTCTGGTCGAGTGTGGCCTTCCACTTTGTGGGATGAGCCATCGGGTCGAACGACCTCGATTTTGACGATTGGACTATCGTCCATCGCTTTTTTGACCTCTGTCATGACAATCTGTCGAACAGTGTCCTCATCAACTGTCGGAGACAGTAGGGCTTGAAGGGCTGCTAAAGCAGCAGTCGCATCGGCCTTAGGAGCCGAAGGCTTGGTAGTAGGTGGCACAGGGCGACCCTCCTCTGAGATAGCAACCCCTTTGGGGTTGACGGTTGGGATGCCGTTTGACATGGCATCAGTGATCTGACCTTCGGAGAAGGCCAGTAGTAATCTGTCGATCAAGTCCAATTTTTGGACGGTCTCGAAGTTGAAACCTACGGTTCCACCGTTGAGGTGGCGGAAAATCCAGAGGATTTCTGGCTTGGAGAGGGAAACGAGGGAGTCACGCATGGGATTTCCTTTCGAATGCAGTGAGTTGCGATGAACCGGCTTAAAGCCGGAAAGTAGGACAGAGCGTCCAGTGCATAGCAGTCAGAGACTGCCATACCGTTGAAACTCTGTTGAGTGTTGACAGTCCTAAAGGACTGCATAGAGCCTCAAGGACACAAGGCAAAGCCTTGAACCAACCCTTCGGTGTTGTGTTGTTGACGGTTCCCACCGTGTGACAACTCCTCCGGAGTCCGACGCTACATCCCGCCGTTGGGGTCGAGAGACCTGTTCAGAGCGTCACTGTAGGATTTCGCTTAACTCTCTTCTACGAAGAGCTTCGCCTATCTGTCCTACGGTGCTTTAGCACCTACTGAGTCTGCTTTCGGTTTGTTGCCGAATCGACGATTTGAAGTTGACCAGAAAGTTGATGCTGTGTCAAGTCTTTTTTTCGTTTTGGCCGGTATTACTACGTAAAAAAGTTGAAAATAGGTGTTGTTTTGGGGTTGAATTGAAGGTTGAGCCGGAAAAGCCCTTGACCCAACGTCCCATACACGACTCCAATAGGAGTTCATATAGGGGACAAACACGTAATAAGAGTCCAATGGGGAACAATGCAAAGCATTGAAATGATTGGAATTTTGGATATGGCAAAATCGAGTTTCAGTAAATCACGCACGTTTCCGTAGGAAATACACACATTTACCCCAATCGTCCCACACCATGACCCGTGCATATCCCTCTAAAGAGGGCAGAATCACG
>Ga0208546_1000146_pt1 | contig 33936 bp, 33 predicted proteins | sample DEB19_08_DNA_4_FD_184528 | JGI IMG/M metagenome (GOLD analysis project Ga0208546, IMG submission 184528) | Aqueous microbial communities from the Delaware River and Bay under freshwater to marine salinity gradient to study organic matter... | ecosystem: Environmental > Aquatic > Marine > Coastal...
CTTTTCCTTGGCTCGCAGCCGGACGGTATCCAGGTGTTTCTTCGCAGTAGCGGCATCCTTCGCTTCGGCAATGGCCTTCTTCGCCTCGGCCTCATACTGCATGGTCTTCGCATGGTTGGCGGGCGGCGGGTCTTCCTGCGCCACGCTCTGGCCGTCGTCGTCAGCCTCGCCAGAGAAGCCTCCGGTGAGGGCCATGAGCAACGTCCGCTTGGCGTAGGTCATCGCCGCACCGAACGACTGCATGTCGTTCTTGCCCATCAGCAGCGGGGCAATGGCCGTGATGAACTCGCCGCTCTGGTGGCGTAGGGTGCCCATTACGATCCACTGCCCACCAACCAGGCCCGGCCGGAAGTCCGGAAGGGCCAGTCCGTTCTGGGTCAGGGGCCCACGCAACGCCTCGCAGCAGGCCGAATACGAGGCGAATTTGCTGCGAAAGTGCGGGTTGGCACTGTCGTATTTCACAATCGGATACGCGGCCTGGGCAGCCGCCAGGGCCTTGGTCAGTTGCCCCGTGACGGGCGAGCCGCTCGGCCCCAGGATTTCGTTGTTGTCGTTCATAGAATCACCTCCTCCTCACGCTTCCTCGCCCACGCCGGAACGACCATCTCCGTGATCTCGCCGTGATCCGCAGGCAGATACACGCCGGTCGAACGTCGCAGGCGAACCTCCTCCATCACGCTGACCAACCGCTGGCCAGCCTCCTCCACCAAGTCATCAGGCAAATAGAAGACCTTGCACCTGTAGGGCGGCATGGTCTGAACGAAGACGAACGGCATGCGGAACGGCATGTAACCGATCTGTTCCGCACCACGGCAGTACAGCCACTGCTGTTCCGCGTAGCCGTAGTCGCACACGCTCTTGCCGATCTTGTTCCACGGCGAACTGGTGGTCTTCAAATCCCACCACAGGTCTTCGCACACACCGTCCGGCCTGACCTTCAGCCTGTGGCCGTTGGCCTCCTGCCAGAACACGGAGAGCTGCGTTTCAGTGGTGGACTCAAACAGTTCACGCGCCGCCTCGTTGGCGAATGCGTTGTCCACCATGGTGCGGTAGACGAACGCCTGGTCGGCGGTGCAGCACACCCCGGTCTGGTTGGCCTCCCACTCCCGGTACGCCTTGGTGTTCCGTGATCCGCTGGCACCCAGAACTTCATCCGGCGGGATGCAAACCAGCGAGTCGAACGACTGGCCGGCGCACATGCCCATGATGATTTGGTCGAACTCGCCGCCGCGCTTGGTGGCCGCGTTCCCGGCGAAGAGCGAGCGACCGGAGTCCATCCACAATTGGGCCTCCCCGCCGCCGTCCGCCACAGCCCGCAGGAAGGTCCGAGAGTCAAACTCCTTCAGCGAGTGGTAGATGTGGGCCGCCATGCCGACGACCTTCACGGGCCCGCTGGAAACGTCGATGTTCATATGTCCACCTGTGGAGATGCGAAAAAAGCCCATCCGTGGGCGAAAAGCGATCCTTCAGCCCGTCCGTGGGCGGGCGGCAGAGATCGACTGGCCAAGGTGTCCAGCGATCAAAAGGCCGAGGCACAGTTCCATCTGTGCCAGCCAGGAGAGAAATCCAGCACCCACCCTGACGGCGGGGGCTAGAATGAAGTCGGCTCGCTCAAAGAGAGGAGCGAGTTTGGGCAACACTCCAACTGAGCTAGCTGCCCAATCGTTCCGAAAAAAACGATTTTTCAGGGGTGACCAACCATGCCGAGTTCCAGAAGACAGGTTAGTCCCCGCTCGGAAACTACCATGACGCTGCAAGAACTCGCCAGGAAGTACCACAACAGGGTGGGAGGATCCCCGGGCTACCTGGAGCAACTGGAGGTGTTCGTTCGCCGCCTTCGATGGAAGGCTGCGGACCTCTCCCCGGAACTCATCGACTCCTACCTGACCGATGCCCTGAAACATCTGGCTCCCTCCACCGTTGCAAACCACCGGAAGATGCTGCGGTGCCTGCTGCACTTCGCCGCCTCCGAGCGAATTGTGGACGCCAGTATACTGCGCCCCCTTCGCCGTGTCAAACGAGTTCCACCGAACCCCAGAGCGTGGAGTCACGCGGAAATCCGTACGCTTTTGTCGGTAGCTGCGAACCTGCGGGGCGGTCGCAAATGCCCGCGCAGTCTGCTGGCGAGGGCGTGGATCCTGGTTGCGTACAGCACTGGGCTGAGACTGGAAGACCTGTTGTCGATCCGCCATGATCAAATCCGCGGTCAGCGTCTGTGCCCTAGTCAGCACAAGGTGGGTTACCCCCATGTGTGCTGGCTGGACGACAATGCCCTGGCAGCAATCCGTTCGCTGCCTGTCCTTGGGCCGCGTATCTTTGGCGACCTCATCTGCCGAGACAAGGCCATGGCCATGATGCGGCAGCTCACGCGGGCCGCTGGCCTGCCTGGAAGCACTAAGTTTCTGCGGCGATCCGGGGCGACCTACTGCGAAATTGCAGGCAAGGACGCCACTGGACACTTAGGACATCGGTCGCCGGGGATGAAGGTCTACTACATCGACCGGCTGCTGCTGGCAGAGGAGAAGCGCCAGGAGCCGACCGCGCCGCCGCTAGACCTGCTGGAGCAAACCTAGTGCTTCCAGCGGGTCCATGGCCATCTGCTTGTTTTCCCTGGCCCGCTTTGCCGCCTCGCTCTGAACGATTTTGTACAACAAGTACAAGTCCCGCTGCTGTTGCGGCATGGTCTGCAGGATCTCTTCCGGCACGGTGATGTTTTCATAGGTCCGAACACCAGGGGTGGTGGACAGCATCTGGTTCAGCATGTCCCGGGCCGCCTGACGCTTGGCCCGATCCTGGTCAATGTCGGTGAGCTTGGCCCCAGCCAGCAGATTGAACGCTGCCTTCATGTACTTGTCGCCGGTAGACAGCCGGTCGTCGGTCATCTGCCTATACAGGCCAAGCGCACGCGAACCGAATGGCATGAAATTGACGACGGCCTGCTCCAGCGGTCGTCCGACATCCCCGAAGTCTCGCTCCAACACGGAGTACAGGTCGTTGAGGTCGCGGCCAGAGTACAGTTGCCGCCCGGTGAAAGATTCAATGGGAGCCTTCACAAGCGGGGTGGTCATGCCCAGGAGATTCGATCCGGTCTTGCGGATGGTGTCTGCCAGCCGTGCCGTCGCAGTTGACCCAACGCCAGGCGTGAAGAGCTGGAAGAACGACTCCCACGGGAGATCCAAGTTGGTCAGGGACCGTTGCAGTTCCGGGTTCCCGGAACCCCACTCCGCAGGCAGCGGGATGGCTGCCGACTGACGCATATGCTCCGGGATGAAGTTGTCTTCGCTCGGCTCCGTGCCACGCACCACGCCACGGATGGACTGGCCCATCAGTCCGCCGGGGCGGTACAGGGCGTTGTCCATGATGCTTGGAACGATGCCCTTTTGGAACGAGTAGAAGGGCACCAACTTCTTTAGGCCGCGCTCAAAGCTGGTGAACGCCTGCGGCGAATAGTCCACCTGGCTGAGTCGCACAAGGTCGGCCGCCTCCCCAGGATCCACGCCTTTGCGGATCTGGTTCAGGAACACGCCACCGCGCAAAGCGTCTTCAACGGTGGATCCAACGGCGTCGTTCAGCACCAGGAGTGGATTCTTGTTGCGGGCCGCGGGGCGCTGCGTGATGCCCACGCCGCGCACGGTTGTCAGGTCGTTGAGGAACTGGCCCCGGGAGCGCTTTGGGTTGAAGAACGCTTGGCCAACGCTCGGATCATTCCCAGCCCCAAGCCACCCGCCGCGGATCTGCTGTTCCGGGAGCCCCGTCGCAAAGTCGGTGAACACGCCGCCGCCGATGCGATTGCCAGCCGTGAGGTCCAGGAACTTGGCGACCCGCTGTTCTGGCTTAAGTCCGGCGTATCCAGGGGCTTTTGCGAGCCGTTTCGCCAAAGCGGCCGTATCGCCCCGAGAAGCCCGGTACGCGGCCCACATGTCCAGCGGGTTGAATGCGTCGAACGTGGCGGCGTTGATTGCACCTGAGTACAGATTGCGGGTGTGGAATGCCGGGCTGGCCAAGGCACCGACTTTCCAGAAACTCAGGAACTGGTTGTAGGCGTTGGCAGCGGACTGTTCGACATCGCCAAGCTGCGTGGATTTGACCACCGTCGCCAGTTCAGCGACGAGACGCTCTGGGACCGACACGTTTGTGATGTCGGTGTTGAACAGCGTCTTCCACATCTTCTTAAAGTTATTCGCGTCAAAGTTCAGCCGCTTCGCCGCGTCGGTGAGCTGGACCATGCCGTCCTGCAGGCCGTCAGGGCCAATGCCAGATGCGGCCTCCCGGAGCCTGGGAATGATGCGGTCGGCGTTGGCGAGGACACGGCTCTGGCCACGCTCATAGCGCTCCAGATTCGTCCACCCCGGCGTGTCGAAGATGCCTGTTCCCGTCTGTGCGAACTGCTGATCTGAGCCGCGCAGCAGATTGACGAGGTCGTCACGGTTCTTCTGCATCTCCTCAATCACCGGCTTCATCATCGCCTTGCGCTCGGCGCTGGTGGCGTTCTTAAAGTCAGCGGATGCGACGAGTTCACGCAGGCGCTCGCGGAACGGAACCTGCACTCCAATGGATGTGAAGGCGTCGTCCAGAAGTTTCCTGGCCGGTTTCTGCTTGGCGTTGATCAGGGACTGCTGCAGGCCAGCGGCATCAAACGGCAGACCATTGGGTGTTCCGGGCGCAGCCTCCAGGGCTCGGCCGCCGGTCAGGATGCGGAACGTACGCTGCCCGCCCGGTATGTCGGTGTACGCCTTGCGACCACGGCCAAAGTTGTCGGAGGTGCCAAGCAGGGCCTGTCCGCGAGCCCACGGCTGTTCGACACGCTCCACAGCGTTGGGCCGAACGGGGTCCAGGATTTTCTCCCACCACTTCAATTGCCGCGGGAAGAACTCTGTCCCTGACGCACCACGCCAGCTCTGGTCAGGCAGGCCCTTGGAGATGGCATCTAGGCGAGCCTTCTCGGTGGCGTTCAGGTATTCTTCACGGACGGTGCGGAACTCTGGCACGTTCTCCAGCACCCAGTCCGCCACTTGGTCGCCACTGCTTTTTGGCATCGGCCCGTACACGCCAGGCGCGGTTGGGATGGGCGACGACTCTGCGTAGTCCACCAGCGCACGCTGCACATCGGTGCTATCAAAAGTTCGCAGCGTCTCCGGGATGCTGGTCGGAACTCCTTGTACGCCCTTGGCCCGCTGGGCGGCAGCAACCGACTCTGCGTCCACGCCCATGGCCTCACGCAGCATCTTGCCGCGCAGCAGTCCCCGGGCCTCGTCGGCACGGGAGGCATTGCGCTTTGCGATGCGGGAGTCCCACTGAAGGTCAGGGTTCAGGGTGCCGCCGGACGGTGCGTGAAGGCCAGCGATCAGAGGATTGACGAGCCAACTGGTGTACGGATTTCGTTTGGAACCTTCGGCAAGTGTGTCCAGCGTACTGGCTACTGTGTCGCCAAACTGCTTGCCAAACACATCGGTGTTGAATCCGATGTTCGTACCAGGGATCCGCACATCGACCAGGCTAGCGGCATTGCCGGTCAGGTCGGTGGGGTCAATCCCGAACCGCTTGGCCTGCGTCTGCCACCGCGCCAGGGCTTCCGCCTTCAGCGTCGGATCAGTGATCTCAGCCAGGGCCTGTTCGGGCGTGATGTCGCGCATGTACTTGCGAACACCGCCGCCAGCCTTCCTGGTCGCCCCAAGAGTGGAGCCCTCCCACGCAGCCTCCGCGGCATTGCGCAGCAGGCCAGACGCCTTCATCGCCTTGCCGGTCTGAGTCGCCGCGCCACGCCCCAGGATGGCCAGCGGATTGGCCCAGGTGAGCGGGTCCAAAAGCATCTCGGCAGCAAGCGAGCCCGTGAAGTTGCCCCACGTATCCTTGTCGCCAATCATGCCGTACTGCCGCAGCAGCTCACGGCCAGTGACACGGTCGTCGGATGTTCCGAGGAACGACAGCGGCTTGCCTGCCAGCAGGCCGCGGACGAAGGCGCCAGGCGTGTCGAAGAGCCAGCCCGCCGCAGCCAGGCCGGAAGAGCCCGCCTTGGCCAGGGAGTCCAGCATCCCGCTCTTCTGGTCGTCCGGCATCAGATCGGCAATCGTCGCCCGCTGCCGACCAAGCGGAGCGATGCCAATTACATCGCCGTCGTCGTCCGGAGGCAGAAGCCCTAGCTCCGCCTGTTGCTGGAGAACTCCGTATGGATCATACAGGTCAAAGAGCGGGGAGCGGGCCATTAACTGTCCATCGGAATATATCTAGGTCTGCCGGTCGGCGCAGGTGTTGGCGCAGCCCGCCCTGCTGGGTTAGATGTTTGATTCCACGGCCATCGCTCCCTATTGGCCGAGGCATGCGCGGCGGCCTCGGCCTCCGCCGGATCCATTCCGTACGGAGGCTGTTGCAGACGAGCCGCAAGACGCTTCTCGCTGTCGTAGCTGAACCCGCCCCAATCAGTGTCCATGGAGTCTCGCAGCCGATCAATCTCTGCCAGGCCATCTGGGCTGTCCCATCTCCCTTCCGAAATGTCGCTCACCCCGGCAGCGGCTGGGTCTTTCTCACGCCGCGCGGCATCGGCCTGCTGCTGCAGGATCGCAAGCTCTTCTGGAGTTCTTTGCTGTAGACCTCGGCCAGTCGCCATTCCGCGCGCCACCTGCAGTCCAAGATCAGTGAGCTGCTGGTTGTGCAATGCCTCTACGCCAAGGGGAGTCGGGCCGAAGTTGATTGGCCCGCCGCCACGGTTAGCGTTGAGGGCCGCGTTCTGCTGGTTCAGAATGGCCGCTTGCATGGGCCTGCTCAGGCCAGGGAGTGCAAGCGCACCTGCGTAATTGCCAGCCCGCATCATCACCTGCGCCCGCCACTGCAGTTCCTTGGCCTGGCGGTCGGCAAGTTTCTTGGCACGGCCTCGCTCACGCAGTTGGTCTGCAGTCAGTGCCATGTCTTCTTCGGTCGGATTGGTGATGCCAGCAGCGTCACGCAGGCGGCCCATCATGCGAGCATTTGACTGCTGCTGCCCTAGTTCCCGGTTCGCCTTCAGCTTTTCCGGGGTCAGCATGTACACCATCTCTGGGCCGTTGGGGCCATCGACCATCGTCGGAACGTACCCGCGGGCCGCTAGGTCGGGCCTCTCTAGCGACGGGTTTCGGTCCCGGTTGTCAACCTCCTTGCCGACCATCCGGCCGTCTGTGGCGGCGTTGGCAGTCCCAGCACCCGGGGCCCGCGGCAAGTAGGTCACGCCACCGCTTGGGCTGTAGACCGGGGCGTAGCCGCTCTGGCCAACTCCCATCATGTCACGGTCACGCGGGCTCATGCGCGCCTCGGCAATCTCCGCCCAGGTGGCACCGGCGTCACGCATCGCTTGCTCTTGCTCGCCCGTGTACTTTGGCCGGGCGTTGTATTGATCACGCTCTGCCTCCGTGGAGAACGCTGGCCCACTTCCGACCGGGCTGCCAAGCGTCGGGTCTGGCTTTGGCGCAACCGGCGCCGTGGGCTTGCGGACTGTGTCGTACTGCCGTGTCCGCTGATTCCAAACCCGCATCGTCCCGGGCTGGTCGCCGGGGAGCGTGTCAGTAGACGACATGTCCAGCGGTGCAGGCCGCATGGAAGCCCGCAGGGCCATCTCCTCTTCGTCCGGCGGGCGGTTGCGTCCCTCTTCAAACTGACGCTGCATGTCTCGGCTGTATGCATCACCCAGGCCGGTCTGCGCGTAGGCAACCCGGCGGGCCTCGTCGGGGTGCATGCCAGCGGCGATCAGCTCGCGGATCCGCTGGAGCGTCTTCGCCTCAACCTCACCGACAGTCGGTTCGACGTTCAGCGGCGACGACGGGGCGCCTTCCAGGTTGCTTTCGGATGCAGCGTAAACGGCCATCAGATCCTCACGTAGTGCTGGGAGATGAGCGGCGGCGGAGCCTGGGAGGCGGGGCAAGCAACTGCGGACCCTGCTTGGGCTGACCAATCAGTTGTGCGCGGCCCGCTCCAGGGCGAACAGGATTGGAGTTGCGGCGGGAGGTGTCCTGCTTGTCGGCCAGGGCGAACAACTCATCGATCCTCCGCTTCATGGCAGAGTACTCAGAGGCGGAGATGTTGCCTTGCGACGACCGGATGTTCAGCTCGGCCATCATCCGCCTGGCCTGGCTGCGGTAGTCGTCGCCCTGGTTCTGGGTAATCTGTTGGCGGGCGTCACGCTGGATGCTGCTGGTCTGCTGGTTCTGCTGTTCGACCGGCATGATGGCTGGCTGCGAGCCTGACCGGCGGCCTTCGGCGGCCAGTTCGTACAAGCGGTTCGCCTCATTGATCAGGGCGATGGACTCTGGCGTCTGTCTTCCAGCCTGCCGCTGGATGTCGTTGGCACGGGCAATGAGTTGCCGGGCCTGGGCGGCATAGTCCGGCTGGCCCTGCTTTACGGTCGGCTTCGGAACATCGGGCGTGGCCTCCACCTTCGGGGCTGGGCGGCTCTCTTCAGCAAGGTCTGCCGTTCCAGAACCGTTGCCGTTGTCCAGAACGCCACGGCTCAATACATATCCACCGGCCGCGCCAGCACCGAGCGCACCCCACGGGATCTTTGGCCCCCTGTCTTTGACGACAGGCGAGTCAGGGAGGCGGCCAGGCATCCCCGGGTACGGGCCATCAGCCATCTCGCCCGCTGTGCGCAGAGGCGGCGTTGGCGGAGGGGGAGGCGCAGCACCGCGTGGCGGCGCAGGCGGCTCTGGCGTGCGGGGAGGCAATACCTCAAACTCCGCGTCTATGACACGCTGCGGGGCTGTCGATGGATCAAAGCCGAGACGCGGTTGCGTCGGCGCCGGAAGGCCGCGGAGCGGTGCCGGGATCAGGTCAGTGGATCGCGGGACCAAACTGCCTGGACCGCCAATACCTCCAACAGGGACGCCTGGGCCGCGGACGCCAAACGGGATGAGCGAGCGAATGTCAGGCTCCCGCGCGCCAGGACCAAGAGGAAGTTCCAACTGCCTGGCTGGAGCATCGCCAACAAAGAAGTTCTCGGGCGGCTTTGCAGCAGGCTGCGGCGGTGGGGAGTGAGGGGCCTTGCGAGGACGACCGCGGCGCTCACCGTCTAGTCGGGCGATGGCATTATCGTACGCCGCCATGATCTCGTCGGGACTGGCCCGGTCGATAGTGGCGAAGAACTCCGGGGCATGCTCTTGGAGGAAGTCGCGGATTTGCTTGCTTGGAGCCAGGCCAATTGACGGGTCGCCAGCCACCCGTTGATCAACCGTCACCGGGCTCCGCGGCCCGCGGCGCGGAGCGGATGGCGACCGAGCGTCCTCCATCATCTGAAGCACTTGCGACGGCGTCAGCTTGGACAGGTCCGTGCCTTTCGCCTTCAGGGAACGAAGCATGGAGTCCGCAGCGTCGATGTCTGCACCGAGGCCAGACAGCTTGGCCATCAGTTTGTTGAACGCAGCGTCGGGCCTAGCCATTCTTCTTCGCCTTCTTCTTGGGCAGGTCGGCAAGCTCGCCGTCGCCGGGGAGGTCATCTTCCTTCACGGGGGGCGTGTTGGGCTTGCCGTGCATCTCCTCGTCCAGGTCGGCCAAGTCGTTCTTCTCGGCGCGTTTCTGGAGGCGGTCCAGCAATGCCTTCTCCTCGCCGTCCTTGGTGACGAGCAACTGCTTCACCAGTCGCTCCAGCGCGGCGCGGTTGAGATCACGCAGGTCGAAGTCCATCTTCATCCGATCAGTCCTCGCAAGAGTCCGGTACGCTGGAGCATTGCCATCGCATTGGCATAGGCGTTTTGACGCTGAAGCGCGCCGAGCGCCTGAGCAAACTGTTCCTGTCCCTGCTGCGCCTGCATGGCGTTCATTGCCGTGGAAGCGGCGTCCTGTGCTTGCTGTGAGTAGGCGTCCGCCACACCGTCAGCCACAGACGAAGCCGCGCGGATGCCTGCCTGGTGCCGCTGCCCAGCACCGCGGGACATGCCAGCCCGGTCCAGCTCCTTCATCGCAAACCGCGGATCGCCGCTCGCCTGCGCCGTGGCCATGCGAGCGTTGAACATGCTCGGCGTGAGCTGGTCGCCGTACTGCGGGAGCGACGGCTGGGCAATGCGGACAGAGTTCATCGGAACAACCCTCCAAGGAGGCTGCCAGCCAGGGATTGGCTGTACTGCGAGGCGGCTTGCTGCGCCTCGCCCATCTGCTGGAGGCCCGCCAAGGCCAACTGCCGCGCGGCGCTCTGGCGAGCAACGGCGTAGTTGCGGTTGGCCTCCGCAGCGTCACGCGCGTACTGCGTGGCATTCACTCCAGCCCGCGTCATATACACATCACGGGCGTTTTGCCCGAGGCCCTGCGGAACCTGCTGCCGCATTCCTGCCAGCGCAGACTCCTGCATCTCCGGAGTAATCGGCGGACGATTGGCAAGCCGCGTGTCGTAGCGGAGCATCAGCGTCCCACCTCACGCTCCACAATGCCCATGATCGGACGCAGCATGTCGGCATAGCCACGCATGCCGGACAGGGCGTCCCCGTATCCGCGGGACAGCCCATCCAGTATTCCGCCGTATTCGCCACGGTTCCGCGGATCGTTCTGGGTGTCGTAGAACTGATCCATCCCGTAGGCAGAGGCGCCCAGCCCCTGACCGGCCAGGGCGTACAGTCCACTCAGCGCCTGTGTCAGCATGTCCTGCGGGGCGTTGCGGTTTCCGTAGTAGGCGGTGTCCAACTGCCGCCGACCGGCATCCGCCTCGGAACCGATGCCCGCATCACCGGCCATGATGTCGCGCCGCAGACCGTCCAGGAATCCGGCGGGAAGCGATCCGCCCCCACCAGGAACTGCGCCATATGAACCGGATGCGATCTCGCCATCAGTGCCCGTGGCAGTGAAGCCCGAGCCAGGAACGCCACCGCCGCCCAGCGACCCCGCAGCCGCCAGGCCGACCAACGCCTGGTTGCGACCCATGCCGTACTGCGAGCGGGCGTTCTGGTTGGCCGCCTGCATGTCGGCCACGGCCTTCTGGTATGCGGCCTGGTTGCTGGCCCACGCCTGCATGGCGTTGTTTGTCGCACCACCATACGCACCGAGCGAGGCGGCTCCGATGTTAGAGGCGGCGTTCTGCCGGGCGGACTCTGCCAGAGCGTTGGCGCCGTAGAAGTTGCCGCGCTCGTTCGCTATCGCAGTGCCGACGTTCCCAAGCCCTTGGGCATAGTTCCCATAAGCGGCAGCCGTGGAGTTGGCGAATTGCCCAGGCTGCGAATACAGCCCACCCAGGAATTGCATGGCGTTCCCGTGCCGCTGGGCCCCAGCCTGCGTTTGGGCCGCGGCGACGTTCGCCTCTGCGTTGCGGTCGTTTTGATAGGTCTTGGCGGCCAGCGCCTGGGCGACTGGGTCACCAGTAAACTGATACCGCTGGTTGGTGTTGAGGCCGAGAAGTTGCATGTGTCCCCCTACTATCTATTGGCCGTTCTCAGCGGATCCGGAGTCGCACCGGCCGTTTTTTCTCCACAACAGCACAGTTTTCCTCGTCAAAACTGGCCCCCGCCAGGACGTTGGACCCCTGCGGCCAGCCAACGATCTGCAGTGACCGGATCCGCCGATCCAGCTCCTGGGTGAACGCCAGGAGCCTGGTCACCACGCCCCACAGCGTGGCAATGCGGGGGTCCATGTCGGCGGAGTTCTTCTGGTAAAAGAGGAAGTACTGATACAGGTCGCCTTCGCCGCTCTGTCCTTGCGGGCCAGCGGGTCCACGGGCGCCGTCCTTGCCGGGGGCGGGCTCACCGTTGATGGTGTCGGCGTTGACGTTCCCGGCGTCCACGTTCTCCACAGTCACGTTTTGGATGTACGTGTCGCCTTCAATGGTCACTGATGGACCGGCGTAGTACTGATTCAGATTCTGCGTGAGCGATGTACGGAGGTCGAACTGGGGCGATCCGTAGTAGGTGCTGTACCAGTCACCGGCCCTGTAGCCACCATTGCCTGGAGCCTCCACAAACCCGCCGTCCTGGAGGTTGGGGAACAGCTCTGGGTAATCGCCTGGATTCCATCCTGACTGCGACAGAACTCCGCCGCGCTGCGGGAATGAGGCGTTGCCGAATGCCACAGGCCCCCGATGCTCCAGGGGTTGGGCGCAGTTGAACAGGGCTTGCGACAATGCCTGCGCCAGCGCGGGCGGCATCTGCCCGTCAGTTGCCCGGTTGAATGCTGGAGCTGCGCGTGTCAGCATTACTGCACCCCCGAAACGGCAAGGGCGTGGAGTTGCACGGTCCCTGTGGTCTGCGATCCAGACACGGCCACGGCCATGTGCTTGTCTCCACCACCGCTCTGGTCCGTGACCCGTCCCGCATAGCTCGCCTTGGCGTAGCCATTGGCGGCACCCAAGGCGCTGCGGTCGGAAGCCATGTTGAGCGTGGCGACGGTGGATCCTGTGGCGACGACGAACCCGTCTCCGCGGTTGGATGCCACGGCGTTGGCCCGTGCAGAGTCGGAGTTGTTGAAGTGCAGGCCAAGCTCCAGCGTCTCTGGAGTCGGCGTGTAGACCACGCTGACGGCCCGGTTGCCGTCCTCGTCCTTTAGCATCAGCGGGGCGGTGCGGTACTGGTACGGAATGGCCGTAGAAGACCCTGATGTGCTGGCATCCACACGGCCCGAGGACTTCAGCATGCCGCCTGCCTCGCCCCCATAGATCACCGACTGCCGCTGGCCGATGCTGGTGGAGGCGGCGTGGCCGAGCGATTGGGCAAACGTCTCCTCCCACCATGCCTGCGTGGACAGGGAGTAGCACAGCGCCCGTGACGGGTATGTGCCGTCCGTGGAGCGGCAGTAGAAGAAGCGAACGACGCGCTCCTGGGCGTTTACCTTCACGTAGCAGTACTTCCGCTTGGAGAAGTCGATTACGCCGTCCCGCCAGTAGTTGTCCACGGCTGCCGAGATCGCCTCCTCCTGCGAGCCGTCGAAGGCGTACAGGCCGTAGTCGTCAGCGATGAATGCCACGCCGCCGAACACATCCCAGCACCTGGAGTTCAATGCTCCGCGGTAGGAAGCCAGGGTGATGGAAGCATCGATGACCGGCTGGCTCACGTATTGGAGCTTGTAGATGTGCCGGGACTGTGCGACCAGGAGTGAGGAGCCAAAGGGAATCAAAGCGACAATGGCGTCTGAATCGACAGCATTCTCCTGGAGGACGAGTTCGTTCGACTCCGGGACGCTCTCTGGCTCATCGATCTCGGAGTAGTACAGGCTGTTGGGCTTTGACCCGGTGGTGTCAACCGCATACCACGCCCGGTCCTGGAACATGCAGGCCACGCCCAGGTTGGTCGGCGGGGGATCGAAGCGGCGGGCATTGACCTGGCCGCTCGGCAGGACGACAGGCATCAGGCCGTACTTGCTCGTCACGTTCCCGGACGTTGTGTCTCGGTCCACATCCAAAAGCTCGCCGTCCGTGAGCGTGTCCACGTACGGAGTGCTTGGGATCTCGCCAGCCACCTTGTCGATGCGGGCCACACGGTACAGCACCACCGACTGGTCAGCGGTCGTTCGCCACAACTCCACGGCATGGACGCGGGACTCCATGTCCGCATGGTTGAAGTTCCAGGTCAGCGACTGCAGTCCGGCGGAAGCGTCTACCTCCCGAAGCTCCGAGATTGAACTGGGGATTGGGCCGCCCTGCGATTCTGGCGTGTCATCCAGGTAGCGGATGGCGCACTGGTAGATTCCCTTCAGCGTCGGCCGCAGCACCGCCACGGCCCTGGCGCTGGTATCAGCCACCTTCACCGTTGGTTTCAGTCGGTAGCGTCCGCCCGAAAGCATGGTGACGGCCGTGATCTGCCCGGTGGCGTTGACAGAACAGGTAGCCGCCGCGCCTGTGCCGATGGGATCGGCGGGGTCAGGGAGGAACGTGAGGACCGGAGGAGTCATGTACCCAGAGCCAGAGCTGGCAATGGACACCGACTGCACGGAGTACTCCAGGACTGGGGTGACGAGCGCTTGCGTAGTCGCCCCGCCGCCGGTCAGCGAGGCCGTGACGCCAGTGCTTGTGGCCCCCGTCCCGGCCGCCAGGATGTTGTGGCCGATGATCACGCCAGCCACATCATCAACGGTGACCTGGACGTTCGCGCCAGTGAGGCCCTGCGTGTTGTTGAACGTGATCGTCGGCTGCCCGGTGTAGCCAGCGCCGCTAGAGCTGAACTCCAGGTCAGCGAGACTGCCTTGGATGTTGCACGTAAACGCGGCCCCGCTTCCAAGGCCGCCAGAGAATGCGACCTGCGGGGCGGATGTATACCCCTCACCACGGCCAGTGACCTTCACTCCGGACACTCGTCCGTTGGCGACGGTCGCCGCACCAGTCGCCTGCGTCGTCGCCCCGCCACCGGAGAACGTGACTGTGGGCACACCACCGTACCCGGCACCGCCGTCGATGACCTGCACGGCAGCCACGTAGTTCTTCTGGCTGGCCGTGGAACCGACCGGGGCTACGAATACGGATGGCTTGGAGATCCCGAGCGGCTCCAGGTGCGGCGTGTCGCCATCCCACCGGAACCCGCGCCCGTAACCGTCCACACCGTACATGTCGTTCCAGCGGCCCTTAAAGAAGGACAGCGGCCGGGTGCCAGCGTAGGACAGGACGGTAGCCGTGGCGGCTGCACCGGAGCCTGTGGTTGCGGAGAAGGAAATGGCCGGGGCCGATGTGTAGCCGGTTCCGGCGTTGGTGAGGACCACGGCCTGGAGTGCCGTGCCGTTCATTTGGGCAACCGCAGCCGCGCCCGTCCCACCGCCACCGGAGACGACCACGGTCGGAGCGGAGGAGTATCCGCTTCCGCCAGTGGCCACAGTGATCTTTACGACTCCGGACGCCAACTGCATCAGGACGGCCCCTTGCCAACGTACACGTATCCGGACGAGTTCTGGTAGACGATGTGCGGCACCGTGCCGTGTTGGTAGTGGAAAACCTGCACCACCGGAGACGACGCACCTGTGTGCGTGGCGAACGTCACGCTCGTCACGCCAGAGCGTACAACCACGGACCCGGGAACAAGAGACTGCAGGTTGACCTGCGTGGCCGCGGCACCAGGAGGAACCGCATACGGACCTACGTTCGTTACCAGGCCCTTCCAGGCATTGATGACGATCATCCTTGGTCCGGCTTCAGTGGGGTGCGCCAGCCGCCGTCATGGTAAATCTGCCGACTGCGACCGGAGATCGGAGCGAGCTGGTCTTGCTCCATGGCCAGCCGCAGATCACGCTGATAAAGCTGGAACGCCTTGTCCTCTCCCTTGCCGCGGATGCGAGCAAGCCAGTAGTCGCAGCAGGAGTCCACGGCCTGCTGCATGTGCGGCGCAACGTCCACGGGGTCCGTGATCACGTACTTGGTGGACGAGGCAATCGTCCCGCTGTCATCAGTGGTTAGCCCCGTCGCACCGCCCACCGCCGTGATCTTGCCTTCGGACACCCATGGCGTGATCGATTCAATCGGGCCCGGGTGGTTGGTTGTGTCGCCAACTCGCAGCACTGATCCGACCATGGCGGCGGAGAATGCAGTCCCGTTTCCAGTGACTGCCGTACCAGTCCTGGCGATGGTCCCCTGCCGCAGAGCCGCCTCATGGCCAGAGTAGCGAATCGGCCTAGCGGAGCGGCGGTACGTGAAGTCCACAGTCTCTGCGGTCGTCGGATAGCCAAGCAGTTTGATGGCCCACCCAGAACCCAGAGGATCTTTAACGATGGTCCAGTGGTACGGCTTGCCAGACGAGCGGGCGACACGCTCAATCTTCATCGCCTCGTCCGGACTGAGGTAGATGCCGCTCCACCAGTTGAACTCGTCGCTCGGCTCGTCCATGTTCCGGAAGTCGGACGGCAGAGGATACAGCGTTCGGATGAGCGTGTATGCCGACAGGGCTGGCTCGCTCACGCCCGTGAACTGACTGCCCAGCGTTAGGCTGGTCGCAGATGTGAACGTGGACACCGGGTACGACCTGTCGCCGCAGCGGATCGTCCAGTGGCCGGCATTCGTCGCCGTCACGCCAGCGGTGGAGAAGGAGCCGCCCGTGAGCGTCACCACTCCGCCAGATATGGCCACCGTGCCAGTGGAGTACGTGGCGTTGGTCACCACCCGGCCGTGGACATGGTAGTACGACCAGTCCCGGATGGTGGTCACCTCGCCATACGCCTTCTGGACTGCCGTGCGAATGTCTCGTTGCTCTGCGTCCTGCGGGCCGCCGTAGGACGAGACGATCAGCGACTCAACAAGATCGAAGTATGTGAGGTAGCTCACGCAGGCTCCTGCGGAAGGAGTGCGACGGCCTCAGACCACGGGATGACTTCGACGTTCGGCAGAAGCACAGCCTTGTCGGCCGCTTCCCACATGGAGTGCATCCACCGCCCAGGCCCGATGGCCGTCAGGAGGTCGGCCGAAGTCATGTACCGACCGTCCGCTAGGATTCGCGGGACGATGTGGCAATCAGGCTGACCGTACAAATCTTGTAATTGCATGAGCCGCGCGTAGATGGAGTCCCCAAACACCAGCGCGTACTGCCTGGCGTCCTCGTAGGAGATCGGAAGCGTCAGGTCTGCGAGCGTCATGTTCGACCAAGGGCAGCGCGGAATGTCGTCAGGGCGTCATGGTAGGCCGTGCGGCCGGCGGTGGTGAACGCCGCGCCGATGCTGTACGAGTCGATGCGAGAGTGGAAGTATCCGGTGATGCCTGTTCCGGTCTGATTGCCTGCGAAAATCAAAAACGCCGTTGTGTGTGTGGCTGAATACGCGGCGAACGTGTTCTGCCCGAGGCTCACGTTTCGGGCGAACGATTCGCCAATAAGGCCGTTGGTGCCGTCCAGTTGGCACAGGTACTGCGTCCGACCAGTGACCGGAGAGGCGTTGCCTGTTGGCTGGATGCCACCAGAAAAAATACTGACTCGCGGCCTATTTGCAGTCGTCCCGTTGAAGTTCTGCTCCATGCCGAGACTGCCCGAAAGGTTCACTCGCGCACCGAGCAGGAAACGAAAGTTTTGTGTCGCATCTGGCACAAACGACGCGAACAGGTGAACCTGATTTGACCCCAGGAAGGTCATCGGCAGGCCGGTCGAAAGGTATTTCGATGTGCCGTTTCCCAGGAGTCCGTTGTTCTCGGCATAGTCGCCTTGGGCGAACGTGCCGGTATTTTCGTCGGTCGCGTTCCCCAGCGGCGCCGCCGTGAACGATTGAGCGCGGTACAGCGGAGTCCTGACGGCGTTCAGCGCCGAGTCGGCGGTTCCGCAGAACAGATTGAGCCGATAGAAACGGTCGCGGATGCCGGCGTTGTCAATGGCTTTGCAGAAATCCGACACAGCCTTCAGCGTTGAGCCGCTGACGCTTCCGCCATTGGCGATTACTCGCGTCCGCCAGTCAGCGGCCTCCGGGTGGAAGCCGCCGGTGCGTGGCCGCAGCAGTCGGGGCGACATGGGCATGCGACTAGCCCTTGGACATGACCGTCATGGCGCACGTAGTCGCACCCGCAACCACTGGCACCACGTAATTGACGGCGAAGCAAGCGTCAGGGACCGGATGGATGCCAATCGTCAGCGCAGTAGTGACCGCTGACCCCTCGGCGTAAATCTGGCGAGGCGTGACGGTGGGGGAGACGGTGCCGAACCAGTTGATCTGCGTCCCGCCTCCGGTGTTGGCGATCATCACGCATCCGCCGCCGAAACGGCCAAACGGAAACATTCCAGAGGTGGTGGCGGCAGAACTGTTGGCCGTCACCACGGCGCCAGGAGAAAAGTGCCGTGCAATCTCGTTCATACTCCGCGTCCTTTCACTTTGTACGCATGCTTTTCGATCACCTGGGCTCGCAGCTCCTGTGCGCTTGCCCGTGGGTTCTTTCGCTTCTCGCGGCGGACCTCGTCACGGATGATGGACTCTGACAGCAGCTTGCGTTGCGGTGGTGCCGGGCCGGGGTCGTAGTTGACGCTTCCGGTGACTGCCATGCGGCGCTGCTTCGCCACCTTCAGGACATCGTCGTTGCTGCTGACCCAGGCAGCGGGATCACGCCAACCGCGGCCGTCAGCGATCCCGGCGCAGTAGTACTTGCCGGATGGGTTGATCCCGGCCGCCTTGGCCTCACGGAGCATGTAGCTGGCCTGCCGCCTGGGCAGGGTGTCGAACTGCTGGTTGTTCTGCCGCCCCTCCAGGAAGGCCCGCTCCGTACCCTTGGTTCCAGGAGGGCACTGCAGGGCCACCATTTCCGCCCACCGCTCGCCGTAGGGCAGGGCATTCTGATAGGTTTCGACGGCCTCTCGGCCCCGATCAATCACGGACTGGGGAATGGTCATATAAGACTATTGGGCCGGTGGGGGTGGTGGAGGTGCTGGCGGTTCGCCGGGTTGCGGACCTGGTGGAGGAGGCCCTGGCGGCGGCGGCGGGGGCGGCGGAACCAGGAACTCCGCCACATCCATCTGATTCACCTTGCCCCAGGTCTGCAGCATGGCGTTGAAGATTTCTGGCTTCCCGGCCTGGAGAAGCCCTTGCGCCACGGGGGAGATGATCTGCATAAACGTGTTCAGGTTCTCGGTCTTGGTGGCGACGTTCGGCTTCCGGGCGCTGCCTGCCTCAACACGGTAGGAATACTCGCGGACGATGTTGTCCGGGGCCTCGTTCTGTACGTGCATGCCCCACGCCTGGGCCGCCATCGGGCCAAGGAGCGGTTCAACGTCCTGCGGGTAGATGAGCCACCGTGCCATCAGGGCCTCCTTGCGGGCGACCTCCGACAGACGGTCCTCCAATGTGTTTGCGTAATCGTCTGGCCTGACCGAAATTTGCTCGCTCTTCACGGCGGCCTCTGCCGCACTTCGGAAGGCTGACCTGGTCATGCCATAGATGAGTTCGGTCAAACCCACGCGGCGGTCGAACAGCTCCGTGACGGCCTGGATGATGTTGTACATGTCCTGGGTGACGCCAGGCATTTGAAACACGGAGATGACATCGTTGACCGAGCGACCAACGGCCTCCGAGATTTCTACGATGTTGAACCCGCCCTCGCTCTTCTCCAGGATCTTCGATTTGATGTCGGGATCCGCGGCCTTCGCTACGCCAATCAACGTCTGCGATGAAGTGGCGATCCGCGTGGCGAGGAAAGACATCGCCCAATTGATAAAGCGAAGCTCCCCGATACCTGGTTTGATCAGACTGATCGGCCAGGAGTAGCCAGGCTGGCGGTGCCAATCCAAGAGCGTGAACGGCCATCCGTTCGGCTCCGCCCAGAAGGGGATCGGCCACTGGCAGGACATGAACAGCGACTGCGGAATGCCAGTCTGATCGACCTCTTCCTTCAACATCGCTGGTGGAGCGTTGAGCGGGAAGTCGATTCCCTCCGCAACGACGATGTAGCAGTTCGGACCAAGGGCGTCGAACTTGCCACGCAGATCCTTGTCTGCGTCCTTCAGCCGGTCACCGAACCCGGTCTTGGAGTAGACCTCCCAGTAGCAGATCAGGTCGTTCGTCTTGCCGGTCTTCTTCTTGTACTCATAGCCCCGGTCGTTCTGGTCGGCCCGAGACGAGTACGATTCGATGTGGCCCTTCAGGTCATCCCGTGACAGGCCAAACTTCGCCGCGACTTCATCGATTGGCTGGACTCGCTTGCGGGCCGCCCAGCGGATGTCATCGAACTCGTCGGCGTCAGGATCCCAGACGAGGTTGTCAACGGAATCGTAGAACGAACCGGCCATCTTCACCTGCGAGCCTGGCGGCTGGTACAGCTCATGCCACCACACCCCGGCACCCTTAATGAACGCCTCGTCCACCACCTTCCGCGTGTGGCGTTTGAGATCCAGTTCGTTGGGCGTGTAGTTCAGGTAGTCTTCCAGGAGCTTGGCGATGAGCTTGCGCCGCTCATACATGAACCCCTGCTGTTCAACAGCCTGCTGGTAGGCGACGAACATCGGATCCGGCATCATCACCGGCTGGCCGTCCATGCCGATGACCGGCTGCCCGTCCGGCCCCATCTGCGGAACTGGGGGCTGCGGATTGATACCCAGGAGCGCCGGGCCGATCACCGGGTAGTCCTTGGGCGTGACCGTTCGCACCGGGTTGCGGTGGTGGATCACGGAGCCAAAGAGCGTTACGGCCTCAAAGACACGGTTGACGACCATCCGGAAGGGCGGCGGGGTCAGGCCCTTGTTGTAGCCCCGCTCGCCCCGGGCATGCTCGTTTGCCCACATGGCGTTCGGATCTGACGAGTAGAAGCCCATGGCCTCCTTGGCGTCGTCCGAGAACACCTTCTTGTGTTTCTCGCCCTGTTTGATGCACTCCAGCCACCGCTTGGCAATTGGGCGCAGGGGATTTTCGTCGGGCATAGCGTCTCCTATTGACTAATGCCCTTACTTGGCCTTTTTCGGCTCCAGGGCCTCCAGCTTCTTCTCCAGCAGGGAAACCCGCTCGGAAAGCAGGGCAATCTTGGGATCCTTGGCCCGATGCTCCCAGAACCCGTACCGCTTCCACTCCGGGAACTCCTGCACCCCCTCGTCGCTGACATGGTGGACAGAGGGCTTCACGGTGACCCCGGCCTCGCCGGACATGGCGAACAGGGTCAGGGTGCGGGCGGCTGCCTTGCAGACAATCGCCGGGACGGCAGTGGCTCCCTCATGGGGCATAAACAGGACAATCTCACCGACATCGGCCTTGGGCATTTCGTAACTCATCGCTTCACACTCCCATTGGGGGCTAGGAACACACACGGATCTTCGGACTCACGCTGTCGTCTCAGACGTTCGGCTCGCCACTTCACCCACCACGGCTCTGGGCCAACCTTAGTTGGCGGCCTGTGGTACTTGGGTTCGTATGCACAGAGGTATTCGGCGGTCTGGCATGCATGGACCTCGCCGCGGGTCTGCGGCTCGTCGGTCACGTACACCTGGCCATTGACGGTCGTCGTCTTCTTGCGATACCGCTTCAGCTCCCGGACGAGGTTGGGGCAGCCACCCTCCAGGATTTTGAACTTGGTGGTGCCGTCGCCACGGATGTGCATGTACTGCCGCACCATGGCCGTGCGGGCGGGGATGTCGTCGGAGCCCGGGAGGAACTGGTGGCCCGTGAGGGCGAAGCGGTAGTTCCGCTTCTTCAGCTCCTCGGAGTACATCTCATGCGGCAGACGGCCGGACCCGAGGTCACGCAACGCACCGCCGTGCATGTCCATGATGGCGGCGTAGATGTACTGGTGCTGGGCCTTGGCGAAGAACTGCTCTCCCCAGATCAGGGCGTTGCAGTTGCGGATGTACAGTTCGTCGTAGAAGAGAACGAACTTCTCATCGGGCGGGACGGCAGCGAACAGCGTGGCCATCACGGCATGGCCAGGGTCAATCGACACGTACCTCGTCCAGTCAGATGGGATCTGGCCGTCTGGCAATTCGTTGCGACCCATCATGTGGACTGACGCATTGAACGTCGGGTACATGAGCGTGGAGCCGGTGGTGAACTCCCCCTCGGCCCGCATCTTCAGTTCGTCTTGCCCCAGTGCCGCCCACCGCTCCAGGTTCTTCTTTTTCTCCTCCTGGTCGATGTGGTCGTTGTCCAGGAATCGGAGAACAAACTTTCTGATGATGGGGTTCTCAATCCCATCCTCGTCCGCCCTGTCGGCCCGCTCGCACAGACCAAGGAGCGCATCATTCTTGGACCACGGCATGGCCGACCACACAAAGCGGCCCTTGCGATCCGAAAGCCGGGCCTGCATTTCGCCAACCCACCGCTCGTTATTGATGTCCTCATCGATGTGGACGAGGTCGGCTTGGAAACCCTGCGGAGGCTCGCCTTCAGAAGAGAAGCAGTAGATAGTCCAGCCGTTGGTCAGCTCGGCCTTGTTGAGGTATCCCGCGTTCTTCTGGGTCCATGCCATGTCTTTGATCATGCGCGGCGGAATCAGCGGCGGGGCTGGCTTGGACTCGCCCTTGCGCGCAGCGTCCTTTGCCGGGTTGAAGGCCCGCCACAGCCCAGTAGCCTCGTCCCGGATGATTCGGAAAGCCCCCGCCTTAAACAGCATCGGGTACACAACCATGCCGATGTGCTGCCAGTTCTTTCCGATGACCACCAAGTTTCCGTTTTCTCTTGGGTACTTCCCATGCGGATCCTGGCCGGTGGCTGCGCGGGCGTCTTCTATAAACGTGCATGCGCTCTTGCCGCTTCTGTTTCCTCCGATGACCAGCCGTTCGCTAGCCGTGCAGGCGTGGAACGCTTCCTGTTTGGGCATCGGCACCCAAAGACGCAGGGCCTCCAGGCGGCGCTCCGCAAGCGCGGCCTGAACGTCCTTCATCTGCGTCAGGGCATGCTGCGTCAGCCCACCGATGGGCTCGTCGTCAGGCTTCTGGGGAGGCGGGATTTTGGGATGCTTTCGCACGTTCGTTCATCTGCTGAATCGTTGGAGACGACCACTCGCCGCACCAGCTTGCGCTTCTAGTGACGGGGAAGGAGTCGTCCTCATCCGGCTGGACGGTCGGTGGATATCTCCGACACAGGCCGTTGCTCTGGTAAATGAATTCCCACCACCGGCAGGTTTGGCACACTTGTTCCATCAATCACCTCAACCTTCTGAATGTTCATGGCGGCCTCCAAGACTTGGCGTCTCAGCTCGGCCTCCAGCTCTTCTTCGCTCATCAACTCCAGCGGCTTCTTGGCACCGCCCATGGCAGTGTTGCCGACCACCAGGCGGACCACGGAGTCCAGCATCTTGGTGCGAAACGCTCCGCCAACGGGGGCGTCGTAGAACTGCTTCATGTAGGCGTTGGCAAACCCACGCACCCCGCCGAAGTACTCCATGATGATTTCCAGGAGTTCGGAGGAGTGCGGGATGTTGGCCCCGCCCAGTCGGGACGCCTTAATGAAGGAGTCCACGGCGGACTTCTCAATCCGCGCCAGCCGCTTGTTGCGGACCTGCTTCCGCTCGCCCTTCATCTTGTCGTTGCGGCACTTGCGGCAACGGGCATGCAGGCCGTCCTTGGACTTGTGGAAGTTCTCCGCCGTGGCCGGGTACGAAGTTCCGCAGCCGATGCAAGTCTTGTATTCAGACACTACTGGACCACACCGTGCCTTGCGTCTGGAAGTCTTTGAACTGTTCCCGCACAGCCTGCGTCACGCCATGGAACAGGCCGTAGTCATGGCCAGCCACCACATGCATGGCCAGCGGCCGCCAGAGCGCAATGTCTGCCATCACAGAGTCGTAATCATGCTCGGCGTCGATGTAGACGATGTCGAACCGCTCGCCCATGCCAGCGAAATGCTCCGCCGCGTCCCGGGAGCTGCCACGGAAATAGCGGAGCTTTCCCGCAGACGACGCCTGCTTTGTGTTTGCCAGGAACGTCTTAAAGGCCGTGGCCGCATCGACGCCTTTGGTCCCGCTGTCGTTCTTGTTGCCCTCCCAGTGGTCGATGCACGTTACCGTCGCACCAGCCTCCACCATGATCAGCGCGGACCTTCCGGCCCATGATCCGATCTCGGCCACCTTCGGCGCACGGCCATGTTTGGCGATGAAGTCCCTGACGATCTTGCGAATGGCATCTGCGTCCGTTGTGTGGAGATCCATGCCCAGGCCATTGAACGGCACGGCCTCCAGCCACTTTGGGGTTGGCAGGTCGATCAGCTTGGTGCCAGAGTCAACCTTGGCGTCCCAGCAGTCCTTCAGCTTGGAACTCACGCTTTTGGCGTCGATGATCTGCGGCTTGCTGACGCACTTCGGCTTCCAGTGCCCTGCCCAGGCGTCCCAGTTGCAGTAGACGGGACTGTACCCCAGTTTCTGGGTGCCAACGAGCGACAAGTCCCGCGTCTGCGTAACGTCCTCAGTGGACGCCTTCTCAGAGGCGTACCTGTCCTTCCACTCATAGTAGAACCACGGCTTGTCGTTGTCGGCCTTCGGCTCCGTGAGATCGAAGCACCGCATGTCGTACATGATCAGGCCGGTAGGCAGGGCGGCGCATTCCTGAATCCCGGCCAGCTTCACCGCCGTGTGCCGGTCGTACATCTCCAGTTGGAAGTCTGGGTTCGGGTTCTCCGATGCCCAGTTATTCCAGCGGAAGACATACACACACTCCACGGGCGGAGGCCCGCAGTACGGGGCACCGATGCAGCATGGCCCCTTGTGGTAGTGATCAACCAGGAAGTCGAAGCTGCTTTTGAAGAACGGCTTGGCGTCCGGCTGGCCTGCGAGGATGTCAGGCTTCATGTCGCTATCGACCATCACCAGGACATCGATGCCATGCTCCCTGGCCATGAGAACGGCCCGGTTGCGGGTCATGGTGATCGGCGTGTCGGCCAAGTTCCAGACGCGGATGCCGGCTACCCGCTCGTCCTTTGATAACTCCAGCACCGTGGGCAGCATCCACTCACGGATGTCAGGCACCTCAGAGGAGATGCCGCCGTTGCCGCCGTATGAGAACGTAACGATGCCGACCTGGAACTTTTGCTGCATGTGTCACCTCGGGGGGTAGGTAGACAAGTGTACAGTTCTAACTTAGGAATCGCAAGCGGATATAGCCCGCGTTTGGTCACATCCTATAACCACCGTGCCGCTGGGCAGGGGGCCGTACTGGGTTCAGCCGCCTATGCTGCTCCAGCCACCCGGCCGTACTCAGATCGCGGCGTGGGGCAGCCGGTGGCTGACTGGGAGACTGGGTCTGCTGGCCTGGTCGCTGCGGCAGCACTGGCTGAAGCTGCCGGGACGGGCCAGCGGACGGGTACGGTATGTTTGCATTGTTTGCTGGCCCACTAGCGGGGGGGACCAGCGTCAGAACGGGTGCCTGGCGGCTACCAGCCTGCCCTCCAGTGGTCGGCATGCGGATGTTTTGCATCTGTTGCCGCAAGCCCTCCCAGCCACCAGGCACCGCCGGTCCAACTAGGCTGCGGCCGCCGGACGGCGGTGATGCGCCGACGCCAGGCTGACCTGGACGCGGCGGCGGGGCGGCAGGCGGCTGTTGAGAGAACGGATTCTGGTAACCGTCCTGAACCATCTGCCCGGCCTGCGACCACATCTGGTTGGGGTTGAACTGCATCGGTTGGCCCCAGGATGCTGGCGGGGCGCCCTGGCCACCGTACACGCCACCCGTGGCCATGGAGCGACCGGCCTGGTCGTTGACCGACTGAATGAATGCGTCCCGCTGCCGATAGAACTGGTTGGGGTCCATCTGGCCCCACGGCGTCGTCATCTGCTGCGTGAAGCCAGGGGCACCGTATGGCGTTCCCTGCGACGGCGGCTGGATCGACTGGGCAGAGCCAGGAGTTGATGGCGTGTTGGTCGTATAGCCTCCAGCCAGCGGGCCGTCTCGGAAGATCAGGCTCATCAGCTCTCCTCCACTATGTCGTCAACGCCGGTGCCGGTGTCCTGCAGCATCCGCAGCCGCAGCATGTCCATGAGCGGCTGGTCGCCTCGCACCTCGGCAATGAGCTGACGCAGGTAGTCCAGGTTCTGAATGGCAGGATCGTTCATGTCGGTTCCCAGAAAATGGAAAAGCCTCTGACCAAGTTGCCCTGGTCAGAGGCCCCCCCTAGCCCCAAACAGGGCATAACTCAATACCGGGTCTGCATGATCGCCAGGACGTTGCTGCCCGTCGTCGCACCGACGCTGCACGCGCGGCCCAGGACGCCAAGGCCGTTGTTCCCGGCGCCGGTCGTCGCAGCACCAACGGACGAGGGCGTCACGCGGCCCGCGGTCGTCGCACCGCTGGTGGCGGCCGTGATGCAGGCCAGACGGTCGCCCACAGCCACATCCGTACCGGACAGGGCCACGGCCACCTCAGTGGGTCCGCTCACGGTCACCCAGCACACATCCTTGTCCGCCACGCCCGTGGCAGGCAGATACTCGTCCACCACACCGACACGCTCCTCGTTCGTCACGGCCGTGTAGCCGTCAACGTGCGAGAACACCGCCGTGCCAGCCGTGCCCACGGCAAACCGCACTACCCGCTTGGGAAGCAGCGCGGCGCCAGAGGCATTGCGAACGGCCACGCAGGTCTTAATGCGGCCCGAGCGCACCTTGCCGGTGGTCGGATCCACATCAGGGAACTGCTTAACCACACCAACCCAGGTCTTGCCGTCATCGTTGGAACTGACGCCCAGCGTCTGACCAAGTGCGAACGGCGGATCGATCAGAAGACTCATGTGTCACTTACTCCTTGGTTCAGACAACGAGCTTAAAGAAGTTCCTCGGGCTCTTAAACTTAAGGTTGCCGAGGGTGGAAACCACATAACGGTACTGCTGCGTGATTTCGTCGTAGAACGGTCCCTCACTGGTCAGGAGCTGGCCTTCCATGCACAGCAGCTCCACGTTGCCGGTGGCCAGGCCGTAGCCCACACCAGCCGGAACGCTGACCTCAGAGCCGACCTCCACGCCGTCGAACTCAAACACATCCGTGAAGCCGTAGCTCCGCAGACCGTTGGTCCGGCTGACGATCACGCGCTCCTTGGTGTCCAGCGTGTTGAGGAAGTCGATGTACAGACGCCGGTCCAGGAGGACCATGTCGATCTGGTCCTCCTTCGTATCGTTCCGGCGGGTCTGATGGATCGCCTCACGCAGGGCCTTGGCACAGTTGTCCTTCCAGGTCGAAGCCCCGAAGTACGAACTGTCGGCGTTCACAATCACCGGGCTGAAGAAGTCAAACTCAGGATCGACATCGCCGTCCGGCCAGGTGGACGTTGCATCGCCCGAACCACCGTACGCACCAAGGACGGTCGAAAGACCGGCGTAGGTGTCGTTCGGGTAGTAGAAGCGATCCAAGGGGTTGGCCACGCGGGCCGTGGCACCGGCTGTACCTTCCTGAATCGTCTGGGTGGCACCCATGAACGACTCAATGCCGTGGAACCGCAGCTCGTTACCGGCGGCGTAACCGTCCTGGACCCACTCCTTGGCAAGATACTGTTCCATGCTGGTAACAAGCCGACTCGCCATTTTCCCGGCAACATTAACCAGGGCCTGGGCGCTACGGTTCTCCAGCATTTCCTTCTTGTAGATGGCGTCCGTGACCTGCGCGCCACGGTACTCCAACTCCAGCTTCTTCCACAGATTCTCTCTGCTGAAGCTGCGAGGAGTCTCGCCATTGTTACCAGACGGGTTATGGTTACGGTATTGGATTTCCCAGTCGAAGCCCCTGCCTGACATGTTGGTACGGATCTGGCCCGCACCTTCCAGGGCAGCGTAGAACTTAAACTTACGCAACGAAGCGATCTCTTCCTCCCGAAGGTGGTTGACAATCGTCGTTGCAATGGAACGAGCCCAGTCGGTCGAACTGCTCATCAGATCACTCCATCGTTAACGAGTTGGCCGCGAAGCCTCTCTTCAAAAGACATCCGCTGGCGGGGTGCCCGCGGCTCAGTGGTTCCTGCACTGCGATTCGGGGTTCGGGTGGCACGTTCCCGGAGGAACTGCATGTTGCTCTCCGCCACTGGGTCCGCCGGGGCGGGTGCCTGCGGGGCTACAGGCTCGGCGTAACCCTGCCCCATTTGCGGAGCGGGTTGCTGCATCTGCTGGTAGCGGATGTTCAGCAGGTCACGCTGGAGCATGCCGGTGGCAAACTTCCAGCGGGCGTCGGGCGACTGGATGCCGAACTCAGCGGCCTGCTGGATGTACGCCTGGATGGCCTGGCCCTCGCGGGTCACGTTGCCCTGTTCGTCGTACAGCCAGTCCGCGTTCTGACGCTCCAGATCCTGAACGTAGTTCTTCGCCTGATACTGGCCCAGGTGCTGTTCGACCAGCTCCTTGGCCTTCTGCATCGCAACGTCTTCGATGAACGGCTTCAGCGTGTTCTCAGGATCCGTGACGAACTTGCGGGCGAAGTTCGCCGTGTAGTCCTGGTACTTCCGCAGGGCCTGCTGGGCCTCATAGGGGGCGTTGGGGTCGATGACCTCCTTGCCCGTCTGCGGATCGCGGATGATGTAGGACTTGTAGCTCTCTTCAACCGAGGGCGGAGCCCACCACTTCGGCTTCTCTGCAGGCTTGGGCTGGGCGGCCTCACGCTGGGCGGCCTGCCACTTCTCATACTCCGACTTGTTGCGGAGGTATTCGTTGGCCTGCGGGATCAGGTTCTGGTACTGACTCAGAACCCGCTGGCTCTCCAGGTAGCCCTGCTTGGATCGGTACAGATCCTGGGCAATGGCGAGGTCGTCCTGCCCGGCAAATTCTGGCAGGTGGCGGAACGCTTCGTACGGAGACGAGAAGCCGGACGACGGCGACTCATGGCCAGCGTCAACGGGAGCGGCAGCCTCGGGGGCCTCGCTTACCGGCGCTTCGTTAACAATTTCGTCCGACATAAACCTCAGTGCCTCGGGGGGAAGGGCTCTGAAAGGTCTAATGCCGGGCAGGGGCCGAAATTGTTACACCTGTCATTGCTTCCTTGGCGGCACACGCAAAAGGCGAATGGCATCCTCGGCACTCATGTTCAAAGAGTCTGGTACAGGATCGCCTGCTGGCCATGCTCGCACTGAGCCATCAATGGCGGCCAGATTGCCGTCCGGCATGATGCCTATATTGCCGGAATGTGGATCACTCCACTGCATTCCGCGCGCGGCCAGCGAGCGATGGACGGCATCGGCCATGTCAATCCATCGGCCCTCCTCCGCCAGGCCGCCGAGCCTGGAGCGGACGTTTGGATCCAGCACACGCGCCGCGCGTGGCTGTAATGCAACAAGCAAGCCTGGGCCAATTCGGTCCTTTGCCCAATACCCGGCCACGCCATCGACGCCTACAGGCAACTCAAATCCCCTGCCAGCACCATGCATCTGGATCTTCAACACGCTTTCCGGCGCCGATCCGCTGCTGGGCGCAGAGAAGACGATGCTTTCCCTCCCTCGTCCAATCGGCGGGCCAAGAATGACGCCGTTACCTCTGACAAATTCGTCCACCCCATCCATGGCCGCGGACGAACGAGGCATCGTCAACAGCGCTGTGGCATAACCAGCCATTGGCCCCTTGGATCGGGACAGCGATTCCATCGCATCCCACGCGCGCTCATATCTTGGCGCTGGAGCTGCGATTCCGATGGCCTGCAGCGTCTTTTCCAGTTTTCCCATGCAGGACTAATGCCTACCTATCGCTCTTCGGCGGGCGAGTCGGTCATCGCTCCGCTGGCGGCGCCTGCGGCAATGGGTGGCAGCAAGCCATACTTCCGCAAGATGCGGATGGAGTCTTCGGTGCCAGGGAACATTACGAAGTTGCGGGTGCCTTGGCCGGCGGTGCGAGAGTTGCCGTCCAAATACCGGATGCCTGGGATTCCTTCTTGCCGCATACGGATTGTGGCTATGTCGGCCGCCGTGCGGGCAGAAAGCGGCGCATACCTGTCATTTGCCGCGCGGGTGACAGACTTTTGGTATGCATCGCCCCCACGCCACCGCGTTGGTGTCGCAATGTCTGGGATGGCGCCCATGGCTCGCATTGCATCGACAATGTGCTGCGGCTGCGAGAGAACTGGCGCATCCCAATCCAAGAGCGCATCTTCCGGGTGGCCTATTGCCACTTCGTACATGCGTCCACGGCGCACGGGAGGCGGTGGTGTGTCCCCAGCCCTCCGCAAGAACTCCAGGCCCTGTTGCATGAAGTCTGGGGGCGTCTCTTTTGGAAACGGCACACCAGACAAGGCGGCCTTCATTGCCTCTTCTATATCGCGCACCGTAACAGCTTTCGCCATCGCCGCGTCGTTGGCGTGAATCCCAGAGTTTGTACGCCACCAATTGGTCGCAAACTCTTCGGGAGTCCACGCCGGCAGCGATGTCATCCGGCGATATGAGTCTGCGACTGCCTCGTTGCCAGCAAAGTACAGACCATGTCCGTAAGCCTGCGCGCCTTCGCCAGTCCCGATCTTACTTGCATCAAACCTGTCGAAGTCATACGGGCTGCCGTGATACGCACGGATGTACTTCGCATCCGGCGCCTGACCACTCACTGCCCGTAGTACTGACTCCAGTCGATCTAGCTTCCCCATGCCTAGCGAGACTCCCTGCCTAGACGATCAATGAGGTCGTCGGAAGCCGCCGGTTCCGCAAGCCATGTCGGCGCGGTGAGCGCAGTAGGTAGACCCCAGTCCCACGCCAGGCTCTTGGCCGCTGCGCCTGCGGGCTTGCCGAACACGCCGTACGCCGATGCGAATGGATCCAGCATGAGGTCAGTAACCAGGCCAAGTGAAGCCGCAGCCGCCGGGGGCAGTCCATGCTTGGCGTAGAACTCCTGGCCGGTGATCGGCTCGGCAGTGGATCCCTCCAGCGTGAGGCCAATGGCGCGCCGCTCTGGGCTCATGTCGGTCCAGTTCTGAAGCGCGTCCGCATCGACACGCCGCCGCGTATCGGCCTGGGCACTCCATGTTGATTGGTTCGGGCTGGTAGAAGAGGTCGGAAGCACTGGGCCGAAGAACGTGGCGACATTGCGCCGCCAGTCCTCTGGGGCATCTGGATACGGCATCTTGTGGGGCAGCCCAAACGCCTTGGACCCGGCATACTCAACAGCATTGGCCAGGTTCTCGGCATTGGCCATGGCGGCTGCCGGAAGCGACTGGCTCCAGGTGGCCATGTTGCGCAGACCAGACCCAGGACCGAGCGCGCCCGTCGCCTCATACGGAGACTGGATGTCGGTCTTCATGCCGCGAACACCGAAGAACGGGTTGGCCCAGTGCCTGCTGCCGTTGGCCGGGGTGTCAGATGCGTACTTATCTAGGTCGGCCCTGACGCTTTCCGGCAATGACTCGCGCTGCTTTGGCGACGGGTAGGCATGCAGCAGTTCGTCCAGAACGTATTGCTGGCGGGTGCTTGCCAGCCTGGCGTCTGGAGACTTGGGCCTGCTACTGAGGATGCCGGGATTGCTGGCCACCCACTCCCATGTGCTGACCGGACGCGGCTCATCGATGTCGTTGGCTTCCCGCACCAGGGCACGGAGGTAGTCTACCGGCGGCCTTCCGCGGTTGGCGATCCGTGACGCCCGGCGGGTGATCTCCACCTGATCCATCGGGTCTGCCATTACTGATTCAGCCTTTCGATCAGGTCGTCATCGGACATGAGTCCTGCCCCTACGGCGGCGCCAACACCACCTTCTATGAGGCGGCGGCGCATCTCGTCGGACATGATGTAGCGACGGCCTGGCGGGGCAGTCTCGGACTGGGCTGCCTCATACCGCCGCGCCGCTGCTCGTTCGACTCTGTCTCGGACGCGGCTCTGCGCGTGAGACATTTCCTTCATTCGCTGCACATCATGCAGCACCTCGCCAATCCTTTGGTTCGCAATGCGCTCTGCGTCATCAAACGAATGGCCAGCCAGCTCCAAGTCGCCCCACAGCACATCACGCAGACGAGTTGCCTCATCCATTGTGATGCTTGGATCCCAGGGCGCGTCCATGGCGATGTGCGCCGCAGTTTCTCCAATGCCGCGGCGGCCATACGGCCTATTCCTTGGAAATCTTTTGTTGAGGTCGTCTTCCAATTCCATGATGCGGTCGAATTGCTGCCTGGCGGCGTACCCGTCCGGATCGCGCGCCCACGCCTCCTCTGCAAAGTCCTGCATGGTTTTAGGCTGACGAGTGTCGTCCACAAGTCCGCCCATCTTCCTTCCCAGCCGCTCCAGCGCCCCCGGAACAACCTTGCCGTATAGGTGCTGAAGGTGTTCTAAGTCGCCGCCAGAAACCGCTGCCGCGCGCGGACTAACGACCTCTATGGCGCGGTGCCCCTGCCTAGCCGCCTCCAGCGCCAGGCGCTTAATAAGCATGTCGCTCCAGGTGTCTTCCATTGCAAATGGAATCTGCTGCCGGAACGGCTCGCCAACAATCTCGCCTTCATCGCCAAGATTGAATCGCCACCCAGCGTCCTGGAGTGCCCGCTGATAGTCCTCGTCCGACTCCGTTCTGCCCTGCCTTGGAGCCCGATCCTTTTGCGCCTTAATGTTGTAATTGTTTATATCGGACTGTATTTCATTGATCCGCAGCGCATCTCCGTGAGTGTCGTAGCGGGCGTGGGCGACCGTTCCAGCGGAGGCGGAGCGGCGAGTCTCTCTGCTGGCGTCCAGAAAGTCGCCCGGGTAATCAGTGTCGAAGTGATGAGGCTTTGGCAATTCCCGGGCCGGGTTTGCGGGGTCAACAAGCAACAGTTCTGAATACTTCTCACCACCTTGGCCATAGGTTTCAAACCGCGGCATGCCGTGGGCAACGCCGCCAGCCAGTGGGGACGGTTCGCCCTGATGAACTGGCACATCACTGTAATGCCCAGGCACAACCACTTCATCGGCTGGCCCAGTTATGTCGTAGTGCCACACGCTTTGCGTGGGCGGATTGCCACCAAGCACCACCTCCTTGTGCGTATACACCGGGCTGCGTTCTTTGACGCGGGCCAGGAGTTCTTCCCGTGGGACCACATCCCGTCCGGCAATGACCTCATCCAGGTCGGTCGCCTTCAGCTCCCAGCCTGGGACGCCTTCCTTGTACCGCTTCAGCAGGCCAGGGAGTTCCTGGACGCGGACGCTCTCGGGCATGGCCTCAATGGCTCGCTCCAGGCGGGAGTAGATGCCTGGGCCGGGGTTGTAGCCAAGGAGTCCGGCAATCACTCGCCCAGCGGTGTCTACCTTGGAGGGGCCACCCATTACTGCGCAAGCCTTTCGATAAGTTCGTCGTCTGACATCACGCCCGGGGGAGGAGGCGGCGGAACATGCCCCGGGCGGCGCATGCGGTAAATCTCTTCCGGCGCGGGCGGTGGTGGCACCGTTTCTCTCCACCGCTGGGGACGCATGACGACCTGTGCTGATGGATCAGCTACTGCCTGATCTTCATCGCCGTTGAAGAACTCTCTGGCGGCGGTTCCTGCCGCGTATGCGGCCGGGACGGCAGATGCCACAACGGCTACCCTACCCGGATTTCTTCGCACGGCTCCTGCGACATCCAGGGCCTGTGCTGTCCTCGCCGCCCATGGGGCGTTCCATTGGCGATACAGGTCCGCGTAGATGTGCCAAGGCACATCAGCGAAACTTGTTCCGCCAGCGCGCTGTGCCGCCAGTTCGTCCAGCGCTGTCGCCACTCCTCCACGGAACGTAGCCATCGGATAGCCGCCTTTGATCGCAGCGATTGCTCTGGAAGGCAGCGGCATGCCTGGCATTCCACGCCTAGCGGCCAAGTTGTAGCCGTGCATGATTTCATGGCGGCGAGTTGAGCGCGCGTCGGAAGGATAGACAGCAACACCCAAGAATCCGCCCTTGGTGCCGACAGTCGGGGCGAATACTCCAATGCTGCCAAGATTCACATCACTCAGTCCACCGATGGCCTGATCCAGAAGAATGTGCTGATCTTCAGCAGAAACGAGGCCGCGATCCTGGCGATAGCGTAGCTTGGCGGGAACTTTTACAGGCTTGTCATCACCTGGCAGAAAAACCGTCTCCACCGGCTGATCAACGATTCGCCTCCTGGCGGCAATCATTGGCGCAATGGAGCCCGCTGGCTCTGCGCCGTACCCAAGAAGCCCGGCAATGACTCGCCCAGCGGTGTCAGGCTTGCCCATTGGTCACCAGGAGTAGTTGCAGGACCAATAGCCAGCAGAGAGCTTGTCGGTCTTCTCGTCGCAGTTGTGGCGAGCCTTAAAATTGGCTCGCCGCCCCTCGTCCCCGTGCCCAGCAGAGGTGTCGGAGCCTTCCTTGTAGTGCTGCATGGAGGCGTCCCCGAACCGAACGATTCGTTCCGTGTCGCCAACCTTGGCCCGAACGACGAACTTCTTGCCGCCCTGAACGTCCTTAACTGGACGGTTGGGGAGGAGATTGCGGATCTTGTCGCCTTCAGCGTCCACGGATGTCCTTTAGCAGCTTGCGAATCTGGCACTCACCACAGCCGCAGTCAGTCTTCTTCATCGTCCCAGAGAAAAGAGAACGGGTTCACATGGAGGCGATGATCTGGCGGACCATCTCGCCCTCTCGGTCCTTGCGGGCGATTTCCGCCTGCATCTGCATCATGGCTCGCTCATGCTGCATGCGGCGCATTTCCCTGGCCTGGGCCACGCGGGAATCGTTTTCCTTGCCCCACGCCCCCATGACCTGATTGGCCATGTTGTTGGCGAGCATGTGCTGATCGACGCCTGTGATAAT
>Ga0208546_1000147_pt1 | contig 33841 bp, 37 predicted proteins | sample DEB19_08_DNA_4_FD_184528 | JGI IMG/M metagenome (GOLD analysis project Ga0208546, IMG submission 184528) | Aqueous microbial communities from the Delaware River and Bay under freshwater to marine salinity gradient to study organic matter... | ecosystem: Environmental > Aquatic > Marine > Coastal...
TAGCTTCAATAGTTGGTCTGATGTGATCACCTATGACGAAGCGTTTATTGAAGAGTGGTTGGATTCACCCCAGACCTCCCTTTACTACTCGCTCCAAGTCATGGGAGACACTCAGGATAAGTCCAGTGCATATGCTGCATTGGATGAGGATGAGGTCAGTGATTACTTGGAGTCGCTTCTAAACGATAACCATGCTCCAGATTGTAATTGCGGCGAATGAACCCCTATCAAAAACTTTTAAATCGTAAGCGGAAGTGGTCTCCGGTACAGACCACAGCTGGGAAGCTTGCTGAGGGTGCGGAGGAAACAATCTTCCGTGCTCTTGCTATCCGACACATGGAACTACCTGTTGGTGAATTTATCGAAGAGGCACTTAGAAATGAAGTTCCAAGCGCATCACACGATTTGCTCCGATCTAACATCAAAGACGAAGAAAACCACGACCTGGCTCTCGGTTACATTGCCAACGCGCTTGGCACTGATCCTAAAGCGGAAGCAGAAGCCCTCCGACTTAGAGCTGCTTGGGAAGCGCATCCTGATCACACGATCCTTAAAGCCTTGGTGGCTGAGCGTGCAATTTTCTTCGTACTACTGCCATTCTTTCGCTTTAATGGTGACGCTGGTCTCCGAACAGTAAGTGCTGATATTAGTCGTGACGAACAAGTACACGTTGCTACCAATAGCCTTGTTTGTAGTGAGTTGGGGCTTAGTTTCTCTCCTTCTCTTGATAAACTGCGTAAGGCAACTATCGCTTGGGTCCTAGAGCCACTAGGTAGAAATACTCAGTCAAAATATTTGGACAAAAAATTTTGGCTGGATGCGAGCGATAACCTGATGTATCAGGGAAAGGCACCTGAACTTTCTGAGACAAAGCGAGCACGGATGCCTGCCTTTTTTGAACATGCGAACCCCAATCTCCCTCAATACGCTTGAGACATTTGGTCTCTCCGTAAAGAGTGTCCTCCAAGAACTGGAGGAGAACTTTCCACCTGTTAATCCCCACCCGGATGAGACTCTTTCACAAATAATGTACCGCTCCGGCCAACGTTCTGTGGTCGAGTGGATCAATCACCGACTCACAGAAGACGATGCCAGCTAACAATCGCGCACAAAGACAAGAGGCTAAGACGCAAGCCCGGACCGCTGCTAGTCAGGGTACATACTCACGGGCTAACACGCAAGCAATGCGTAGTGCTGGAGTAAACCGTAATGTTATTAACAGTATTCGTAGCAGTGCTCCTGTAGCCATTGGTACGACCACTGGGAACAGCAACTACGGAGGAACAACCACTAGCTACACAAGTCCAAGCGGTCAACCGATGTCCGCTGCACAAGTAGCTAACGCCACACGTCCTTCCTATGATAACATTAAGAATATCAAAGAAGGTTTGGCACTTGGAGGCAACCAATACCTGAGTGCCAAAGAGGCGATGCAAATCTCCAAGGCTACAGGTAAAGACTACGACAAGGTTCTGCAAAAGGGTATGGACAAAGGGATGTCCATCAGTGGTGGAGCTATCCGTAAATCGAATCAGGCATACGCTTCATCACGTCAGGGTATCTGGTCCTCCTTGATGGGTGATGTGTTCGGAAAAGACTTTGCAAGTAAGGCCTTCCCCGATGCCTTGGGGATGTTCCGCAACCAGAAGCCAGGAAATAAGCAAGCCTTCAGTGGTTCTACTGTTCAGATGGATGGACAAACCCTTCCTGTGTGGTCACCGAAGACTAAAGGAACAACCAATCCTCTAACAATTAAAGATACCAAAACGGATTCAACGCCTGACCCAGCACCTACACCAGATCAAGAACTTACACCAGATCAAGCACCTACTCCGACACCGGAACCTGTCCTTCCTGAACAACCACTAGGCCCTGGTGGGCTGCTCGGTGGTGATGGTGGTGGCAGAAGCGCCACTGGTCTTAGCAGGAAAAAGAGTCGCCAACAATCCCTTCGTATCCGGGGTGGAGGTACAAACCTGTTCAACCGGACCAACCCATATCAAGCTGCACTTAATTCGTAATGTCCGCTAAAACACGTTACGACTATTTAGCAAGCGATCGTTCCCAGTTTCTAAACGTAGCAAGACAAGCCGCTGACCTGACTCTTCCTTATCTCAACCGAGGTGAAGAAGAATTTGTCAAAGGCGCACGACATCTACCTACACCATGGCAAAGCGTTGGTGCAAAGGGAGTAGTCACTCTGGCATCCAAGTTGATGTTAGCTCTACTGCCCCCTCAAACCAGCTTCTTTAAACTGCAGTTAGATGACAACGCATTGGGTCAAGACTTCCCACCCGAAGTCAGATCTGAGTTAGACCTATCCTTTGCAAAGATTGAGCGTACTATTCTTGAGTCTATTGCTGCTTCCAGTGATCGTGTCGTAGTACACCAAGCACTGAAGCATCTTGTAGTCGCAGGTAATGCTCTGATCTTCATGGGAGAGAAGCAGCTCAAGTTGTACCCCTTGAATCGCTACGTTGTTGAACGAGACGGCAACGGCAATGTGCTAGAAATAGTCACGAAAGAACGTATCTCTAAGAAACTACTCTATAAAGTCCTACCTCAGATTGTTCCCAATAACGTAGCAGGAACAGAAGCTGAAAGGAATGATGAGTGCGACATCTATACTCATGTTCGGCTAGACAACAATCGTTTTGTTTGGCATCAAGAGTATGAAGACAAGATCATCCCAGGTTCAATGGGTAAGGCTCCAGTGGATGCCAACCCTTGGCTTGTACTCAGGTTCAACACAGTTGATGGTGAGGTCTATGGTCGTGGTCGAGTAGAGGAATTCATTGGTGATCTACGGTCCCTTGAAGCACTCTCTCAGGCCCTCGTAGAAGGCTCTGCAGCAGCCGCTAAGGTTGTGTTCGTAGTGTCACCCTCAAGCACAACCAAACCCCAGACGCTGGCCGCTGCAGGCAACGGTGCGATCGTTCAAGGACGACCGGATGACATCGGTGTAGTGCAAGTTGGTAAGACTGCAGACTTCAAGACTGCTTTTGAAATGATGTCAATGCTAGAGCGTCGACTCGGTGAAGCATTCCTGATCCTGAGTGTACGGGATAGTGAGCGTACTACTGCTGAAGAGGTACGCATGACTCAGATGGAACTGGAGCAACAACTGGGTGGACTCTTCTCCCTGCTGACTGTTGAGTTCCTGGTTCCCTATCTGAACCGCAAGTTAAATATCGCACAGAAGGTAGGGGACATCCCCCGCATACCACAGAAGATTGTTAAACCAACCATCGTTGCTGGTATTAACGCTCTTGGTCGTGGTCAAGATCGAGAGAGCCTCGCTGCTTTCCTCACGACTATTGCCCAAACAATGGGTCCAGAGTCTATCGCCAAGTATATCAACAGCAACGAAGTCATCAAACGTTTGGCTGCTGCTCAAGGTATTGATGTTCTCAACCTCGTCAAGAGTGTTGATGAAATGCAACAAGAACAGATGCAGAATGTTGGTGTACAGAAGGACATGGAGATCACCAAGCAGATTGGTCAGCTGGCTAGTACACCGCTGATGGATCCCACCAAAAACCCAGAAGCATTGAACTTAGTTAATGGACAAAGTAATCCCCAGCCGCCCGAAGCGGGTCAAGAATCCTCCGGTCCAGTCCCCCGAGGTGCCTGAAACAAACACTGAGAATGCTATTCCAACTAGCATTCAACCAACCAATAAGTATGCCCCACGGAACAAGTATGGAAAGGCAACGATTGGCGCTCCCAATCGCGTCGAGACTGTGGGACTTGGAAAACTAAAAGTAATTACCACCAATGGCTACACTGACGTATGATCCAACGGAGCCTCAAGAAGGTGAGTTCTCTGCTGAAGAGCTTGACTCACTGCAAGTAGGTGAGCAGCTATATCAAGAGGAACAGAACCTTCTTGCTGGTAAATTCCGTGATGCAGATGAGCTTGAGAATGCCTACCTAGAGCTTCAACGTAAACTAGGTGATCGAACCCCCGAAGCTGAATCACCTCAGGAAGAGGTAGAACCACCCCAAGAAGAGGAGGTTACTACTGCCTTCTTGGATGAGCTGTGGAACGAAAGCTTGACTGAGTACAAGGATGAAACCTTGTCTAAGTTAGAGAAGCTTTCTGCGGCTGAGGTTGCTCAGATGTATCTGGACTATCGAGCACAAGCTGAACAGCAAGCACCAGAGGCAAGCGCACTCACTCCAGAAGATGTCTCCACCCTGCAGGGTGTTGTGGGTGGTGAAGAGAATTACAACAACATGATTGGCTGGGCAGCAAATAATCTCAGCGAGCAGGAGATCAGTATGTTTGATACTGTGATGGATCGTGGTGATCCTCTTGCCTGTTACTTTGCTATTCAGGCACTGGCTAATCGTTACAACGATGCTGCTGGTTATGACGGGCGTATGCTCCAAGGTTCTGCAGCACGTAATGAAACTGTTGGGTTCCGCTCTCAAGCTGAACTTGTCCGTGCCATGAGTGACCCTCGCTACGACAATGATCCAGCTTATCGAGCTGATGTTGCCGCCAAACTTGAACAATCTGATCTTCAATTCTAATGTCTTCCTTTAATGATCGCGCTGAACTTCTCAATGGTCGCCTGGCTATGCTTGGCATCGTGGCTGGTATTGGCGCTTATCTAACCACCGGACAACTTATTCCTGGTATTTTCTAAATGGCACGAGCTAATCCTTTTGATCCCAAAGTTTCTTCTGTAGCCAAAGTTCAATACTGTGCTCCCACCAGTACATCTCCTGGTTTTCAGTATCCTTATCCCGGTACTACTCTCACTGAACTGAGCCCCAAGGGTTCAACTTGTGAGCCTGGTACTCTTGATGATGATGGTACCTACACAGGAGCGTGGGCTTAATACTTTAATCCACCATTATGGCAAACATTGCAACAGGTCGGTATTCATCCCGACAAATGGAGTCTGGTCTAAGTGTACCAGAACACGATTACATCGGCATCACCAATGATGTCAACGGTAACCCCACCACTGTTGTGTACCGTGCTGGCGGAGCTAGTGGACAGATTGTGTCTACTGTTAACATGACCTACGATGGTAATGGTTACCTGACAAGTGTTACCCGTGTGTCGTAATGTTCCGTCTAAACCCAATCAATGGGTGCTTCTCGTTTGCACCTGAGTATTCACCACCCGGTCCTCCCGGTGAACCTGGAGAACCTGGATATGATGGAGAACAAGGACCCCAAGGTATCCAAGGGGAGCGGGGTCCTAAAGGAGAGAAAGGCGATCAGGGGCCTCCAGGGGCCTCCGGAAGGAACGGGGAAGATGGTGTGGGTATCCTTAGCGGGACAACCCCACCATCCCCCTTCCTGGGGCCTGTAGGTGCCTTCTACATTGACTACGTTCACTGGACAATCTACGGTCCGAAGACTGCTGAAGGTTGGCCAGTAGGTGTATCCATGATTGGCCCACAAGGTGAACCTGGATATGACGGAGAGGATGGAAAGGATGGAGCTGTGGGGCCACGTGGGCCGCAAGGAATTCAAGGCATTCAAGGTCCCCCTGGGGTGCAAGGAAAGCCCGGTCCAGCCGGTCCAATGGGACCACCCGGCAGGGTTCAACATGTAGGAGAGTCAGCACCTCCCCAGAAGGGTTGGGTGTCTGGTGGTATTTCTGTTCAACATAACTAACAATGGCAACATTTAATAAGTACAACACATTTGTCAAAGACCTTGCATCGGGAGTACACCAGCTGCAAACAGGCACCACTCATGTGCTGAGGGTTGCACTGAGCAACACGGCTCCTAACGCTGCTACCCACGCTGTACGTGCTGACATTACTGAGCTGACAACTGCTGGTGGATACACCTCTGGTGGTATCTCTGTGGGCACGATTACTGGTGCTGAATCGAGTGGCACCTTCAAGCTGACTGGTGGTACTGATCCTGTGTGGACGGGTTCAGGCTCTGGTTTTACCGCTCGCTATGCAATCCTTTTTAACGACACACCTACTTCCCCTGCTGACCCGTTGATTGGTTGGTGGGATTATGGCTCCTCCGTGACAATTGGAGCCGGTGAAACACTGACCGTAGACCTAGATCAGACCAACGGTATCCTTACTCTTGCTTGATGAGTAGCCATGAGCATCTCATTTGTTGGTGCTCAAGGCGCAGCTAGCACCACAGTAACAATCCCTGCTCACCAGAGTGGGGACATGATCCTGATCTTTGCCTATCGAGACGGTAGTAACACGGCCCCCACTGTCCCAACTGCTGGGGGTACAGTTCCTACATGGACACTGATTGGCACAAGTGGGGGTAACACCAACAGCTCCCGCTTTCATAGGGCAGTAGCAACCGGAAGTACAACAACCTCGGGTACATGGACGAACGCCACTGAGCTGATTTGTCTGGTGTACCGAGGAACAGCACTTGTCGGTGCTAGTGCTGGTGGTAGTGGTTCAGCAACCACAACGATCAGTTATCCAGCTCTAACTCTTCAGCGTACAGGCAACAGCAGCTGGGTCGTCGGTGTCGCTGGTCACCGTACTGCTACGAACGTAGAGCTAGCTCCAACTGGAATGACCAACCGTGCCAGCAGTGGTACGGAAGCTGCTGGTCATGATACGAACGGTACGGTCAGCAGCTGGTCAAACCAGAACGTCACTGTTAACGCAAGCTCTGCATTCCGTAGTTGGACTGTTGAGCTGAGGGATGCAACAGTTGTCCTTACTGCTGCTGCGGGTAGCTTCACTGAGACGGGAGTTGCTGCTCATCTAGCAAAAGGATTCAACCTAACTGCTAGTGCTGGTTCATACGTCCACACTGGTAAAGACGCAACCCTCACAAAAGGCAGCAATCCAAACAAGGTACTTACCGCTGACGTTGGTACGTTCACCGAAACAGGTGTCGATGCTACTCTTCTCCATGCGGCACGTCTAACTGCAGAGAAAGGTACCTATACAGCCAACGGTATTGCTGCCACTCTAAGCCATGCTGCTCTTATTGCAGCTGCAAAGGGTACGTTCACTGAGATAGGTAACCCTGCTGACCTTCGACACACAGCAATCCTGGTTGCAGAGAAGGGGACATATACTTTCACTGGCAACAATGCTGACCTGCACTATGTACAAAGCATTGATATTAATGGAGACGTTGGTCAGTTCCTTGTTAGTGGTAATGCTGCTACACTAAGTAAGACATATGTACTGGTAGCTGCAACTAGACAGTTCAATGTAAACGGTATTAGTGCAAGCATTATCTACTCTGGTAATGTGGTCAACAGTACCAATTGGTACTATCAGATTCAGGAAGTTGATCCACGTAAAATGATTGTTATGACTCACCCCAGTAACGATCAATTTGTGTATTACTTAAATCAGTACTTGAGGATACTGTAGATAAAGCCCTACTTCTTGCGAGTAGCTGTAGGGCTTTTGTGTGGACGGAGATAAGAATGTTCTTTGCTATCTTATCATGATTCCTATCCTAACAACTCTGTCAGTCATTAGTTCATGGTATGGCCCTGGTTTCCATGGTCGCCTCACTGCTAATGGCGAACGGTACAATCAACAAGCCCTTACTGCAGCGCACAAGACACTCCCCTTCGGTACAAGACTTCGGGTCTGCTACCAGAGGTGTGCCATTGTACGGGTAACAGATCGTGGCCCTTTCATTCCTGGAAGAGAGATCGATCTTAGTAAAGGTGCGGCTGATGCTATCGGTCTCACTGACTCTGGTGTTGGACGGATTAAAGTAACTCGTCTAAACTAACATCACTATGACTGCAATTGCAGTAGCACGCTCTCAAGACAATACTTGGGAGCGTTTTTCTAGCTGGGTAACCAGCACCAATAACCGTCTTTATGTAGGGTGGTTTGGAACACTGATGATTCCGTGTCTCCTGGCAGCCACCATTTGTTTTATTGTTGCCTTCATTGCTGCGCCTCCAGTAGACATTGATGGTATTCGTGAACCCGTCGCAGGTTCTCTTCTTTATGGAAACAACATCATATCGGGAGCCGTCGTTCCGAGCAGCAATGCCATCGGACTACACTTCTACCCAATTTGGGAAGCTAATTCACTTGATGAATGGCTCTACAACGGCGGTCCTTTCCAGCTCATTGTATTCCACTTCCTCATTGGCATCTATGCTTACATGGGACGAGAGTGGGAACTTAGCTATCGACTAGGAATGAGGCCTTGGATTTGTGTTGCATACTCCGCGCCGGTGGCGGCTGCTTCCGCTGTATTCCTTGTCTATCCCTTTGGCCAAGGAAGCTTCTCTGATGCTATGCCTCTTGGTATCTCGGGAACGTTTAACTACATGTTGGTCTTCCAAGCTGAACATAACATTCTTATGCACCCCTTCCATATGCTCGGAGTCGCCGGTGTATTTGGTGGGTCGTTGTTTAGTGCAATGCACGGTAGCTTGGTTACGTCTAGTCTTGTACGTGAAACGACTGAACAAGAGTCTCAAAACTACGGTTATAAGTTTGGCCAAGAAGAGGAGACTTATAACATCGTTGCCGCTCATGGCTATTTTGGACGTTTGATCTTCCAATATGCTAGCTTCAATAATAGCCGTTCTCTTCACTTTTTTCTGGCAGCATGGCCTGTTGTGGGCATTTGGTTCGCTGCTCTTGGCGTATCTACTATGGCCTTTAATCTGAACGGATTTAACTTTAACCAGTCACTTCTGGACAACAATGGTCGTGTCGTTAATACTTGGGCTGATGTTCTCAATCGCGCTAACCTCGGCTTTGAGGTAATGCACGAACGGAATGCTCACAACTTTCCCCTTGATTTGGCAACACATAAATCACCTGTGATTGGGTGATTGGACTGGAGGCACCTCAGAGTCGGACCTCCTTTTCTTTGACTATTGGCCTCTACGGAGACAACCTTTAGTCATGACGGTCTGGAGAGACAGACACCGATATAACTATTATGAACACATGTATATTCATGTGATTCTCTAAGCGCTTAGAGAGAACGACGCAACACTTCTCTCTTTACTATTGTGGCTAACACTCTTATTACTTCGGTAGGCTCGATTAACAATACGAGTTCTACCCCTCTTGCACTTGGTACTGCATATGATACCAAGTACGCAACTTATCTGAAACTGTTCTCTGGCGAAATGTTTAAGGCGTATGAAAGCGCCACTATCGCCAAAGGCACTGTGCAGAGCCGTACCCTGAAGAATGGTAAGGCTATGCAGTTCATCTTCACCGGCCGCATGGAGGCCTCTTACCACGAACCCGGTACTCCGATCCTGGGTTCAGGTGATCCTCCGGTGGCTGAGAAGACCATCGTCTGTGACGACCTGCTGATTAGCTCGGCATTCGTCTATGACCTGGATGAGACTCTCGCTCACTACTCGCTGCGAAGCGAGATCGCCGCTAAGATCGGCCATGCTCTTGCTGAAGCATACGATAAAAAGATCTTCCGTCAGATCGCTAAGGCTGCTCGTGAAGCTCACCCCATCACTGCTGCTCCTGGCCCCGAGCCCGGCGGTAGTGTGATTCAACTGGGTGTGCAGAAAGAGTATGACGCTCAAGCCCTGGTTGATGCCTTCTTTGAGGCTGCTTCGATCATGGATGAGAAGAACCTTCCTAAGCAAGGTCGTCAAGCCATCCTGGCTCCTCGTCAGTATTACGCTCTCATCTCGCAGGTTGACAGCAACATCCTGAACCGCGATTACGGTAACAATCAGGGTAGTCTGACTAGTGGTGAAGGTCTCTATGAGATCGCTGGTATCCCCATTAAGCGTTCCAACAACCTGCCCTTCCTGGCTGGTAATATCTCTTCCGTTAACGGTGAGAACAACAACTACTCTGGTGACTTCAGCACCCACTGTGGTCTGATCTACCACAAAGATGCTGCTGGTGTGGTTGAGGCCATCGGTCCTCAAGTACAGACCACCGGCTCTGACGTGCGTACCATGTACCAAGGCGACATCATCGTGGGTCGTCTCGCCATGGGTTGTGGCACCCTGAACCCAGCTGCTGCTATCGAACTGCAGTCTGCTCGTTCCTGATAGCTGGAGGTATAACCAATGGCACGTCAAACTTTTGACGGTGTTGGGGTTACCACTAGCGAGACCTACTACCTTCGCCCTCCGATTGAACCCGGTCGTGAAGGTGGTACGGTCGTCAGTGTAACTCGATTGACTGGTGGTTCTGGACAGGTTGCTGGTACTAAAGCCACTACCGCTGATAACATCAATGGAAGCGGCTGCACTCTGACTACTACTGTAGTTGGTGGTGCAGTGACTGCTCAAACTGTTACTGCTGGTGGTGATGGGTATCGTGTAGGTGACGTGCTGAGCGTTGCTGGTACCACTAGTGCAACCTTCCGTGTTGACACTGTTTCTTATACTAATTAATACCAATGGCTAATCTTTCTTCTGCTGCTGGTGGTAACGGTGTTGCAGGTGTTGCTAACTTTGCAACTCGCACCATCACTGGCGCGTATGGTACTGCCTATACCGACAATGGCAACTTGGCTGTCTCTGACAACCACGCTGTCCGTCGCTGTGTAGCACGTACTAGCAAGTCTGCACCTACGACTGCATCGAAGGTGTTCTCGGAGACCCAAGGTTTCCGTACTGCATACTCTGGTGTTGAGGCTGATTCTCCGGCTCTTGACGCTAGCCGTACTGCCTGATTTATCTGGGGGTCTATATGGCCCCCTTTTCTTTTAACCAGCATATAACATTATCGTTATGCCGTTTCCTACCACTAACGCTCAGACTGAGCTTCAAGCTGTTAATGAAATTCTGGCGTCAGTTGGTCAGGCGCCTGTTACTACTCTCGATCAAACCAACCCGGACGTTGCGATTGCATACGACACACTGATCCAAGTGTCTCGGGAGGTTCAGGCAGAGGGCTGGACATTCAACAAAGAGTTTGAATATCCGCTTACTCCGGATACTAACAATGAGATTCTAATCCCAAACAATGTGTTGCAGCTAGACCTCACTCCCGACTATAGGGATCGTGACTCTGTGCGTCGCAATGGGAAGCTGTATGACCGCACCAACCACACCTTTGAGTGGGAGGATGATGAGGTTCTCTGTGATGTTGTCTGGTATTTTGACTGGGTAGACCTCCCTATTCCTATTCAGGATTACATTGTTGCTAGAGCTGCAACCATCACATCATCTCGCATTGTTGGTGATTCAGGTCAGTACCAGATGCTACAACAACGTGAAGCATACTGCCGAGCAATGGCGCTTGAGTATGAATGCAATCAAGGTGAATATACATTCTTCGGTCACCCACGAGGAGGAAACTACTACAACAGCTACGAACCATATAAAGCACTGTATCGCTGATGGCAAGTGTAACACAGAGAATCCCTAATCTTTTAGGTGGGGTATCAAAGCAACCTGATGACAAGAAGATACCTGGACAGGTAAAGGAAGCGATCAATGCCTATCCTGATCCTACATTCGGTCTCAGTAAGAGGCCTGGTACGAAATGGATAGGCAACCTTTCATCTACTACTAATGAGTTTCAGAACGGTAAGTGGTTCTTCATTAACCGTACAACTACCGAGAAATATATTGGTGTCTTCTATGGCGCTAATGTAAAGATATGGAATGTAGCTGACCCTACAGCAACAGTCACTGTAACCAATACTGGTGGCAGCTACCTCACATATGGTACTTCTAATGCTAAGTCGAGCCTTCAGGTTCTGACAGTACAAGACACTACCATTGTCTGCAATAACACCAAGACTGTTACAACTATAGCAGCACCAAGCTATACAGCTAAGACAAAGGCAACAATCCGTATTCTTGCGGCTGAGTATGGTGCTAGCTATTCTGTCACGATTAACGGTTTTACCACGTCTTCCTATGTCACGAAGAACACGGAGGACCCTGCTCTTAATAACACAACCAATACACAGGTTCTCAATTCAGAGGAGATCCTTACTCAGCTAAAGAGTAATATTGAGAGTCTGAGCACTGCCAACAGCCTAGGCCTTACTGTCACACTACTGAAGGGGTCTCTGGAAATAAGCAGAGCCTCTGCATTTACGATTACCGCTAAGGGTGGTATTGGTGGTGAGAGTCTGAAGGTATTCCAGGATGAAGTTAGTGTACTACCTGATCTGCCTATTGAGTCAGTTGTCGATAGGGTTGTAAAGGTCAATAATACAGCCAACCAAGATGATGCTTACTACGCCAAGTTCATAGCAGAGAACAATACAAGTGGTAGAGGTAAGTGGGAGGAGACCGTAGCACCAGATGTGTCTACGGGTCTGACTGCCTCAACGATGCCTCACCAGCTGTTGAACACTGCTCTGAATACATTTACCTTTGGCCCTATCAGCTGGGAGCCTAGGAATGTAGGAGATGATGATACTAACGAGCACCCTAGCTTTGTTGGTCAAGTCATTCAGCAGGCCTTCTTCCATAACAACAGGCTTGGGTTCCTCACTGAGGACAACGTATCAATGAGTCAGAGTGGTGAGTTTTATAATTTCTATAACGCATCTGCTCTTACTCAAACTGACAGTGATCCTATTGATTTGAGCTGCTCAAGTATTAGGCCTGCTGTTCTTCATGCCGTTCTACCTGCAGCACAAGGTCTTGTGTTGTTTAGCAAGAGTCAGCAGTTTCTGATGTTTGCTGATAACGGTATCTTGACACCAAAGACAACTGTTATCCGAACTATTTCCAACTACGAAAGCGATCAGGATATTGATCCAGTAGATGTTGGTACAAACATGATCTTCCTCAGCAAGTCTCCTGGATACACACGTATCTACTCTATGCTTACGCGAGGACAACAAGAGAACCCTGATGTCATTGACATTGGTCGTATTGTTTCTGAATGGGTTCCTGATACTGTAACTGATCTATTGGCATCAACTCAGAACTCGTTCATTGCAATGTATGGACCTACCTCTGATTACGTCTATATGTTCAGGACATATACGGTTGGTGAAGAGAACATCATGCAGACATGGTTCAACTGGAAAGTACAAGGTCTTGTTCAGTTTGTGGCAGTAGATAGTGATGACACGTATGTTGTTACTTATCAGTCTGGACAATATACACTGTGTAAGGCCAACCTAACACAGACGCCAGATGATGTAATTGTTCGAGCAGACAGTGGTCAGGTAGTCCAGCTTTGTCTTGATCAATACGCTACGCCTGCAAGTATTAGCTATAATAGTAGTACCGAAACAAACAGATGTTACCTGCGTTATAAGGATGTTACTGGGCTTACACCAGCTATTGTGATCGCTGATCCAAACAACACTGGTGAGTCCGGGTATACAGTAACTCCTTCTCGTGGTTCAGACGGTACTGGTCCTTACTTTGAGTTTGTTGGCGCAGATTACTCTTCTTCAGCAAGTCTGGTTTATATGGGATATAAGTATGAGTTTGATGTACAGCTACCACGACTTTATTATCAAGTAGCTGAAAACACATCTGACTATACGGCTAGCCTGATTGTAAGTCGTGTTAAGTTCTCAGTTGGCTTATCGTCTAACGTTGGATTTAAGCTTAAAGCACAGGGAAGATCTGAATGGTACGATATTCAGTCAATTCAAGAAGCGGATTATTATCTATCAAATGATGTGCCATTGGACGCGCAGACTGTTTACACATTACCTATCCACCAAAGAAACACTAATTTTAATTTGAGGGTCTTTAGTGACTCACCGTTCCCGATCTCCCTTACTTCGATGATGTGGGAAGGACAATACTCACCACGATTCTATAGGAGGACGTGATAGATGACAGCTACTACAACACCTAGTCGTTGGGGAGCGGGTGGTTCTGGCTGGAGCACTGCTGGGGACATAGCTCAAAGCGTTGGCAACGTGTTTGGGGGTATTCAACAGCAGAACTACAACAATGCTGCCGCCTCAGCATCTGATGCCTACAACTCCGCCCTGGATAAATACAACTGGAAGGAGATGAAGCGTGACTATAGGTATGCCAAGAAAGGCGTAGCTATTGCACGTACTAACGATGCTAACGAACGTGCTTGGAGGGATGAAACAGCCAATAGAGATTGGCAACACGGAATGGCAATCCGTGATTATGAGTACAAGAACCAGATGCGTGCCTACAATAAGTCGGAACAGACTTATAGGCAACAGCTAAACTTCAATAATATGGCTGCTCAGGTAGCCATGGAATCTGAAGATAGATGGTTGGATGAGCGGTTCAAAGAGACAGCCTTTAAGAACCAAGACCTCTTTGTTCAGATGCTGCAAGAAGAAGGTAGGGCTACAGCGATGGGGCAGGCTGGCCGGTCTGCAGGAAAGACAATACAAGCTGTATTAGCTCAAGCTGGTAGGAATCAAGCCATCCTTGCTGAATCACTCTACTCAGCAGAGAAACAGCATAAGGTGAATATCAAGAAGATTGGTACAGATAAGTACGGTGCTGATCTGCAAGCTGAAGCCAACCGTATGCTCAGGCCTGAGATTAGTCCTGCACTGCCCAAACCTATTCCGCTGCCGGCAACTATCTTTCAAGATCCTCAAAGGCCTAAGAGGCCACCGAAGCCTCCTAAGACTCAACGGACAGATAATACGGCTAGTACCATCATGGGTATTGCTCAGGTTGGCCTAAGTGTCGCCAGTCTACTCTCTGATCAACAGCTGAAAGAGAATATCATTAAGGTTGGGAAATCAGAGAGTGGAATAAATATCTATGAATTTAACTATATTAACGATCCCCAACGATACAGAGGTGTTATTGCACAAGAACTTTTAACCAGTCATCCTGAAGCTGTGTCAGTTCATGAGAGTGGTTACTATCAAGTCAACTACGACCTTATTGACGTAAACATGCAATTAGTCTAAATGGATCAAGTCTCGTACCAAGGGTACGCCCAGCGTACAGCATTTGACCCGATTAAAGCGCCAGATCAGACTGCAAGAATCCTAGCGGAGGGTGAGCGCACCATACGTGGTATGCAAGCCGTCCGCAGACAGGAGCAGGAAAATCGAAATGCTTTTGCAGCGGGTCTAGAGCGTAAGAACCAACTGGAAACTCGAAATCGAGATAGTAACTACAATCTCCAAAAGAGCTTCCGAGATAGTTATCAAAAGGCTATATCTCAGAATTACCGAATAGAAGCAGAGAATGCCAATGTAAGGGCTGGCAACATTGAGCAAACCACCAAGGCTCTTGCATCATTCTCCCAAACTCTTGGAAAGCAGCTAGCTGTTTATCAAGAGCAAAAGAATGAAGCAGAGGAACTAGCTGGATACAACTCTGTCTTTGAACTTGGTATCACCTTAGATGAGTACAATGCACTCAAGGCTGGTGAGGCCAAGATTGATGGATTTGATCAGGCTACGAATGGTGTTATTCAACAACTCCAAGAGCGTGGTATTTCTGCAGAACAGATCGCTCAGATTCGTGGTCTGAGTGGCCGTAGGCAATACGGTGCCATGAAGGCATTTGCTATTCAAGGTGCTGATAACTACCCACTGTTTAGGGCAGAGAATCAGGATCGAGAGTTTGAGATCAATGGTCAGCCCTACAGTCTTAATACTGCTCGCAATGCCGGTCCTGCTGTATGGGCAGCTGTCAACGCACAGCTACGCACAGAGTATCTAAAGCAGTATCGTGGTCTTGATAGTAAGTTCCTCAATGAGTATCTCTTCAAAGGGATGCGTGAGGTTGAGAATCAAGAGAAGATCTCATTTGCTAATGACCGTCAGAAGGCACTAGCTACTGAATTCAAAGAGCAACAAACAAACGAGCTTGTCACTGACTACAAAGCCAGTGGTGCTCAGGGTGTTCTTGATTGGATTCAGCGTACTTCTGGTGGATCCAGTGTTGGTCTCAGGAACCAGAGACTTGCTGCAATTGATATTCTGGTAGACCTAGCCAAGACTGGACAGTATACAGCTGCAGACCTTGAAGAACTAAAAGGTGTTGGTGTAACACTAAATGGCTCCTCTACTGCTAAACCATTTGGTGAACTGTATGGTCGTGATCTAGCCAAGTTAGATGACGCTATCAATGAGTTCAACTATAAGCAGTATAAGCAAGACGAGTTCAATCAGGAACAAGAGAAGAAGGGAGCCATTTCCCAGTTGCATGAGTTTGTAACACAGAATGGCCCTTTGAGTGAAGACGAGAAGAAGCAGTATGAAGAGTGGTGGCGGCAGACATTCCGCGAGCATCCTCCGAGTGATGTCACGAAGTTCACCACTACTGAAGAGCTTGCTGATGCTGAGGCTAAGGATGCCTTGGAAGCTAAAGCAAGGGCTGGACAGCTGACTACGTTGGAGCTAATGAGTGGTCGTTATAGCACTGCTCTTATCAGCCAGTTTAGGTCGTTTGCCAAGCAAGGTGATACTGCCAGTAAAGAGTTTGTCACTAGCACTAAGAAAGCTGTTGATCAGGCTTTGAAAGAAAGCATGGGTCAACTTGCTGCTGGGCCTGAGCAGATGAATTCTCAGTTCTACATGATGCAAGCTATTGCCCATCAGGACTTAGAAGCAAGGGCTCAGAAGCTTATGGCTAAAGGTGCTAGCCCTGAAGAGGCTTATCAGGAAGCTTGGCAAGAAATCTCCAAAGACATTACTGCTGGTCAGAAAGGTCAAGGTAAGTACGGACTTAAGGTAGATAGCAAGGGTATTCCACTCAGTGGACAAGATGCAGGCTTCAAAGGTCTTGGCCAAGACAGTGGGCAACAGCAATCGATCCGTCGTATCTCACAGATGCGTAATCGAATTGCTGCTGATCACAAGGTCATCACCAAAGCGAACATCCTTACTCATGATGAGGTTGTAGCAATTAAGAACGTAGGCAAGGGTGGGTCTATCCCTCGCTTTGTTTACGCTCTCAATGACATGTACCCAAACATGACTCCATTTGAATTGATGGATGTCCTGATGGAGAGTGCAGGCCAACAACCCGTTACAAGGCCCACCAGTGCAGCTGTGTACGACGGAGTGAGGCCTCAGTTCCGAGGGCTTATGACGTTCCGTCCATCCCTTTCTAGGACCGCACAGGCCTATGCCATGAGTGGTGGTCCTGGTGCTCCCTACAAGGGACTACTTGATCTCATTGCTAGTAAAGAGTCTAGTAATGACACTGCTAATGGAGGCTATGACTCACTCAATACTGGTGGTTCTGCTGGTGGTCATGTAGCACATGGATCTGGTACAGGTCTGGAGAAGTTCGGTCGTCCTCTTACACAGATGACTGTAGGGGAAGTAATGGATCTACAGGCACGTGGAGTCCTTCACGCTACTGGTCGTTATCAGATTATTGGAGGAACACTCCGTGGTCTTGTATCACGTGGCAAGGCTAGCCGTTCTGATCTTTATGATCAAACTACTCAGGATAGACTTGCTATTGCATTGATTCATGGCCGTGCAGGTAAGTTCTTCAGCGGTGAAGTAGATGCAGGCGCTGTTGTTGGTGGCATGGGAAATGAATGGATTGGTCTTCAGAATATCAAACCACAAGTTCTAGTTGCTGCTCTCAATACTGCTAAGGCTAACCTCAACAACCCCAACTTTGATGTGTCTCGGATGAAGTCCAGCATTGTCTACAAGGTTGGTGGTATTGGTCCTAGCGGTCCTGGTCACTTTGGTCCTCACCTTGATATTAAACAAGATACTGGTAAGTTCTTCTCTCGAACATCACTAGACAACTACGTTGGGTTCCAGACTGCTGAAGGTATTCTTCCTGTGAGTTCAGGTGTCACCGTTGATGGCGGTGAGTTTGGAGCTGATAGGGATGGTGGAGCAAGATCCCACAACGGTTGGGATTATGCGATGCCTACTGGTACAAAGGTAATCCTTAGGAATGGTGCTTGGGTTGTAGGGAAGGTACGCACGGATTACGGAGACAAACTGACAATTGCACTACCCGATGGAAGGCGGTTTAACATTCTACATGGTACGGCTGTATGAGTACATTTGATGATCGGTTTGAAGTTAACCAAGAAGCGCTAAACCGATACAATAACTTGCAGGCTGTCGATCAGGAGATAGCCGCTGATAAGCAAGCAGCCGATGCTGAAGTTGCCGCCAACAAGAAGGCAGAGCAAGATATGGCTGCTAAGAAGAATCCGGATGGTTCCCTGAAAGGCTCTCATGAACTGAAGGATCCTAAGCAGTTTGGCATTGGTGAGAATCTCACCGAAGCTGGTAATGCTTTGGCTGGTGGTGCCATTGACATGGTGAACAGTATCACCAGTCTGCCAAAGTTCTTTGATCCTAAGTTCTACCAGCCAGCTACACCTGATAAACCCTACCTATATGACAACCCACTTGTCATTAAAGAGAAGCCAATCACTCGTACTGTATGGGGAAATGTTCTTCGTACGGTAACTGAGTTTGGATTGGGGATGCTCCCTGTTACTGCAGTTAGCAAAGTTGGCCTAGTTGCCAAAGGAGCTGCTGCTCTGAAGGGAGCTACAGGCCTTACCAAGGCAGCACCTTGGGCTCAGCGAGCTGTAAGTGCAGGTGTTAAAGGTGCCGTATACGACACGATCAGCAACACCTCCCAACAAGGGAACGTTGCTCGGGCTCTGATTGATATGAAGCCTGAGTGGTCAAGTGTGCTGAAGCCTATTGCAACTACAGATGATATGTCTCCTGCTCAGCGTGCTCTCATGAACACGGCTGAGGGATTGGGCATTGGCCTTGTCGTAGATGCTGCTCTGGAAGGCGTAGGAGCCGCTGCAAGGAGCCTCAAACCCACCTCAAGGGGGAATGTAGCTGACCCAACCCAAGAGGCCCTTCAGAGGTCTTCTAGGATTGAGTATGCACAGAAGACAGAAAAGGTTCAGCGGTATGCACAGAAAGATTATGAAGCCAGTGTATACCGACAAGAGAAGGCTGGTAATGAAAAGCTAGCTCAAATCCAAGCGGACTCAACTGGTGAGGCTGTGATGGCTGAGTTCCCCACCATTGCTGAATGGAGAGCTAATAACGAACTAATGGGTATCGACCATTGGAAGGCTCTTAAAGAAGATGAGAAGCTTCAATACATGGCCAAGGCTGCTCAGAAGCATGACCTTGACTGGGGTGAAGTACGTGACTTTGGTCGTCGAGCTGAGAAGCAAGGGAAGGCTAACCAACAGGTAGCCGAAGATCAACTCATTGAGGATATGGCTAATGGTGCTCCACGCCAGAACCCTGCCTATTACGATGAGGGTGATGTTACTGATAACCAAGCTCTGACTAACACCTCACGTCCAACTAAAGGTGTGAGGGATATGATCCAGATCCGTAACGACTGGACTCAATCACAGGGTTCTCCCCGTGGTCCCCTTAGTGAAGCTCATATTCGTCGATTAGAATATGGTGCTCCTGGTCTTAGTAAGAAAGAGGTAGATCAGATTGCAGACCAACTGGTAGCTGATCCTGCCTTCCAAGCAATCTACGGTGGTAAGAAGACTCCCCAGAACATCAAGGATGACTTTGTTGAAGCTGCTAATGAGCTAGCCAAGTTCCTAGATGAGGGTGGTAATCAGCGAGCTATTACTGATTACAGTGCGGATGAGCTTCGGGATTTCATTGATGCCTTCTCACGTACCAAGAATGGTGGTGTACTTCCTAAGACCGTTATTGAAGGTCGTGAGGTTCTGAATCATTCTCAGCTTATTGCTACTGATCTGGTTATTTCCCAACTGACTCACGGTATGCGTGACCTTGCTAGGGGTGCTGTGAATGTTGCTGATGAAGTAGCACTCAATGCTCCCGGTGGAGTCATGGATGGTGTGCTTGCACGATGGGCAGCACTGACACGTATCCGTAAAGAGACCTCCATGTTGTCGTCTTGGAACCTTCGTCGGTTCAGTCCTGGTCTTGAAGACCTTGGCAAGATGATGGATGAGTCTGATCGTGCTGTATCTGAGTCCTCAGAAGCCCTCAAGCAACTCATCAGGGATAATGCCAACGATGAGCTACTGCAGGTATTCAACCACTTTGTAGCTACTAATGGTGCTAACAAGTCAATGCTTGTTGACTTCAATGCCTTTATGTCCCGTAACCTCCGTGGTTATCGGGAAGGAGATGCTGTAGTCAGAAATAAAGTCATTGATGAAATGGCAACCATGGGTATCAACTCCATGTTGTCTGGCCCTAAGACACCAGTTCGTGCGGCTGTTGGTACAGGTTTGAACACTATCATGCGTCCTGTGGCTACAATTGTTGGTAGCCTAGGTCAAACAGATAAGGAAGGTGTTATTCGTGGTGCATACGCCTCTCTGGGGGCTATGTACGAATCTATTGGGGAGTCGTGGAAGAAAGCCGTTGCTGATTTCCATGCCTATACCCAACTAGATGAAGGCTGGCGTGGCTTTACTCCAACAGGTAAGGACTACGAATGGGAAGCATTAAAGGAAAGTGCTCGTCTCTACGGATCAGATGGAGATAAAGCGATGATGGGTATTGCAGATTTCCTGCGTACTGTCAACAAACTTCCTATCTTTAACTACGGTCCTCGTATTCTTCAAGCATCTGACTCGTTCTTTAAGAACATGATCGGACGTGCAAGCATCCGGCAACAAGCTGTGATGGAAGTATGGGATCAGGCGAAGCAACTTGGTAAGGCGTGGGATGATGTAGAGATTCCCAGGCTGATTCAAGAAGCTGAGAAGAGGTTTGAAGGAAAGATATTTGATGCTGATGGCCAACTGAGTGATGGTATCGCCAAGTTTGCCTATCAAGAAGCTGCATTCACTAGAGAGCTGAGTGGTTTTGCTAAGAAGCTAGATGAGGCCTTTAAAGCACAACCGTACCTTCGTCCATTCATGTTGTTCATGAAGACAGGTGTTGGAGCACTTGACCTTACGTCTAAGTACACACCAATCCTTAACAGCTTCATCAAAGAGAATGTAGACATCCTGACTCGCAACTTTGATGATCCACAGCTGCTGCAGTATGGCATCAAGTCTGCAGAAGACCTGGAGATAGCACGAGCTACTATTCGCGGTCGTCAAGCTATCGGGTATGGCTTTACTGCAATGGTAGCCATGATGGTTGCTAATGGTCAGGTAACAGGCAACGGTCCTTATGATCGTCAACTTCGTGAATCATGGCAACAGTTTGGTTGGCGTCCTCGTTCAATCAAGATGGGGGATAAGTATGTCTCCTATGAAGCCCTAGAACCATTCAACACGATTCTCAGCTTCATCGCTGACGTTGGTGATGCCAACAAGGTCATGGGGGATCAACACACCGCAGATCATCTTGGAGCTATTGCTTACCTGATCAGCCAGAACATCACCAATAAGTCATTTATGGCTGGACTGTTTCAGGTGACTGAAGCATTCCAAGGTGGTATGAAGCTTCCTCAGATTGCTGCAAACCTAGTTAATAACCAAGTACCTCTTAGTGGTATGAGGAATGAGATCGGCAAGATTCTCAGTCCTGGTATGCGTGAACTGGAGAAAGGATTTACTCAGTCTATCTACAACCGCAACCTGTATGTTGACCTGATGCCTGGTGTTACTCCTACCTATAGGTACGACATCCTTAATGGTCAACCGCTTCAGGATTATGACCTTGCTGTTCGACTGTGGAATGGTGTCTCACCTTTCATGGTAAACCCAACTGTTACTCCAACTAGGGATCTACTGTTCCGTAGTGGTGTTGATCTGAAGCTTACCTTCAACACTGGCCCCAATAAGGAATCACTAGAAGGTCGTCCTGATCTCAAATCTAAGTTCCAGTATTATGTAAGCCAGCAGAACATTGAAGGACAGCTGGAGCGTCTATTCCAAGACCCTAAGGTTATTGACTCTATCCTTAAGATGGAGAATGATCGAGATAATGGGCGACGCTATGATGCTTCGACAACGTTCCATAACTCACGTATTGAAAAGATTCTGAAGGATGCCAAGCAGGTTGCATGGCAGCACCTGATGAATGATTCGCCAGATATTCAACAACTTAATCAACAGGCTCGTCTTGAGGCACTTGCTGCCACCCAACGTAAACAAGGTAACTCACAGAGAGCGGATGAAGTCCAAGCTCTACTTGACATTAGGAAGTAATGGCCGTAACACAAAACACATACACAGGGAATGGTTCAATCACGAACTATTCCTTCACTTTCCCATACCTTGAAACCACTGACATTAAAGTAAGTGTTAATGGTGTTGATACAACTGCATATACCTTAGCCAACGCTACCACGGTATCATTCAACACGGCTCCTGCTAATGGTGCAGCCATTCGTATTTATCGGGATACCGATGATGCGGCATTGGCTGCTACTTTCTATCCAGGTTCCGCTATTCGAGCAAAGGACCTGAATGATAACTTCACTCAGAATCTTTATGTAACCCAAGAGATTAACAATAACGCTGTCAGCATTGATGGTTCTAACCCTATGGTTAGTGACTTCAATATGAATGGCTACAAAATTACCAATCTTGCTGCTCCAGTTGCTAGTACTGATGCTGCCAATCGTAGCTTTGTAGAAGGTGTTTTCTCCTCAGAAGTTCCAGTCTTTTACCGTCGGTGGTCGAAGACTGCAGTTGGTGGTGAGACCAGCCTCAGTGGAAATGATGATAATGGTATCACTCTATCGTATGTACCTGGTTCTGAAAAGGTCTTTATCAACGGCGCTCTACAGGTTCGAGGTATTGATTATTTGGGTACTACTGGATCAACGCTTACTGGTATCCCTGCATTGATTGCTGGTGATATTGTTGAGGTTCATAGTTCCTCTAGCTATACTGTAGGTACTGTTCCTGATGGCAGTGTCACTAACGCTAAGGTGGATAGTGGAGCTGCTATTCAATCTACTAAGCTTGCATTTACCCAATCCGGCATAGGTGCAACTACTCGGACTGTTGAAAGCAAGCTAAAGGATGTTGTCTCCGTTAAGGACTTTGGGGCGGTTGGTGATGGGGTTGCTGATGATACGGCAGCTATTCAGGCGGCAATCGATGCTCATAAATGCGTTTTTTTCCCGGAAGGTATTTACCTTGTTTCCACTATTACGCCAGGAGACGAAGCACATCTTATTGGAGCCGGCAAATATCGAAGTGAAATTGTCGGTAAAATTGTATGTGGAGATGGAGGAGGTTCTATTAGGGAAATTGAACTTTCGCACTTATCCGTAAATAGCACAGGGAGTCCTTACGCTGTAACTTTTAATCTATGCCCCGATTTTCGTGTGTTTGATTGCGAAATTAAAGGCGGCATAAACATTCTGTTCAGTGTTCGTGGCGTCATACTAAATAGTGACGTAACTACATCAGGTAGCGGTAATTGGGCTATTCGGGCTTCTGACTACACCAATGGGCTCGTTATCAGAGATTGTGTCATTACTGGAGGAAGCGCCGGAGGTGCAATCAATATCAGAGGACCATTAACAGTAGGAACTATTACTGGAAATGTTATTGAATCTTCTTATGACGGCATATGGGTCGCCAATGAATCTATTGTTAGCGGAACGGATGCAGGTGCTTGTACTAATGTTCAAATAACAAATAATTATATAGAAGAATGCAGAACTCCTATCAGATTAGGTGAAATCTTTAAATGCACGAACTTTACCGTATCCGGTAATTACGTCGGTAATTCTAATACCTCTAATGTTTCAGCTAGGACTTCGGCTTTTTGGTTTAGACGCTTCGTAAATTCTACTTTTACCGAAAATAAAGTTGCGTTATTAAACGCTGTTGAGAATTTCATAGAGTGGAGCATTGATGCAGTTGGTGATTTTTATGGCAATGTGTTCAGTAATAACTTATATGACAATACTCCAGCTAATGTCTTCTATTTGACTGGTTCTGGAGCAGCAACTACCAGCCTACTTCGCAAGTTGGGAGGATCGAACTTTTTTGACTTTCTGAAGTCTGTGTCTGTATCCGGGGTTGCTGTTCCCGGTCTTAGCAGTTTACAAACTAGACAATGGATAAGTCCTACTTTTACGGCGAATGTTTCCGTAGCACAAACGGCATGGCTTTTGGGGTCAGAAACAGAGTTAGGAGGATATATATCAAAAGTAGAACTAATTGATGTTGTAGGTACATTAACTACATGCCGTTTACGTATTGGCGATACAAGTCAAAATAACAGGGTGTTAGATATTGCGGATCTTTCTTCCGTTAGTTTGACAAACGGAGCAGCTAATCTTTCTGCGACGGGCAGTGTTTTTAGTGGTAGCACTCATAATACGTATTTAATAACTGCAGGAACGGGTACTGGAACCTTCCGTATTCGTATCACTTACAAAGCAACTTAACAAGCTATTATGGCACTTTCCCAATCGATGCAACTTGTTGACAATTTTCAACAAGCAATAGACTTTGATTCTGTCTACATCAAAGTATCTACAGTAACCGGAACTAAGAACTCGATAACTGCTGTTATTGAGATCAAAGATAATAAGGACGGTATTGTTCTTGACTCTTCTAATGTACGATTTAGTTTAGATCTAGACGGTCCCAATCCTATTAAACAAGCTTATGAACATCTCAAGACTCTTCCTGAATTTGCAAACGCTACCGACTGCTAATCATGATCACTATTCTCGGCATCAAAGTGTCCTCTACTCAGTAACTAACTTGTGACAAAAACACGTGACTTAGCCGACCTGGGTGGAGGTTTCATCCAGGCCGGTTCTGGTGCTGTGCAGCGCACCGTTGAATCAAAGCTGCAAGATGTGGTGAGTGTACTGGATTTTATTCCGGTTGCTGAACATGCTGGAATTAAAGCAAAAACATCGACTTACGACTGTACTACCGCTATTCAAAATGCTCTGACCTCAGCTGGGCGAGTTTACCTGCCAGCGGGCAAGTATCGCGTTACTCAGACGATCACTGTTTCCGTTGCAGCAGGCTTTGCCGAAAGACCTGAGCTAATCGGGGCTGGCGGCAACACCTCCAATACGCAGATCGACTTTGTACCTGCTGTTGCGGGTTCCCCTCTTTTCAGTCATTTTCACAGTGCCACTTATCGAGGAATTTACTTCACGGGTCCAGGTGCAACAACAGGGACCGGGGAACGCTGCTTTGACTTTGGCAACGTCGGCACCCAGCGCCACACGATCATTGAAGAGTGTATGTTCCGCTACTGGAACAGCGCAGCCTTGTACTTCTCTGGACAGTGGCAGTTCACGATTGACAACTGTCGCTTCCTGGATTGCGGCGATAGCGCAAGTCCAGCCGTTCTGACCGGTGGCATTGTATTCGACCAAACGGTTGTTACCGGCTGGTCAACCAGCGGCATGGTTATCAGCAACTGCTACTTCAGTGGCTGCTCTTATGGGTATTACGCGGAATCCTCTTGGAATCTGACATTCGTTAACCCGATTTTTGAGTACTGCGCCTACCCATTCTTGCGCAATGCTGGGGGCTCTACTCACGTCATCATTTCTCCGTGGCTTGAATCAAACACCAATGCTCCGGTTACCACTGGCCCTGTTGTTGTACTTGGTGGACGTGGCGTTGACTGGGCAGGTAATAGTACAACTGGCGCCTCTGTTCATATTTCTTCGGATGGCGTCAGCATTTACAGCTCCTCAACACCAAGTGCAGTTCTTGGTTCCAGCGGTAATCTTGAGTTTGCCGATGGGTACGGCATTGACTTTTCCGCTGTGGCGGGGGCCAGTGCCTCTGGCTCTGTTCTAACCGACTACGAAACTGGAACATGGACTCCGGTTGTTACGGATGGAACAAATAACGCTTCCATAACTACCACTGTTGCTAGCTATACCAAGATTGGTAATACAGTGCGAATCAGGGCTGCAATCCTGAATATCAATACAACTGGAATGACAGCCGGATCACAAATCAGGATCAGTGGATTGCCGTATGCGACCGGTTCTACAGCAAACACTTGGCAGCACGTACCAATCACAGTTGCAGATATTACATCTACAGAAGGTACGATTGTTGGCCAGCTACGCAATAGCAGCACTCAGCTGCTTCTGAACAACCAAACGACCAGCGGCCTCAGCTCTGCTGTCGTTTCGCAGATCTCTAGTGGAGTTGGAGATATTTGGCTTGACTTCTCTTATGTCGCATAATAATCTCACACATTTACTATGTCCTATTCAAAAGAAACCGTTGTAGATAGAGTCGAAGTACTTGAAAACAACATTATTCAAGTTCGTTCTGCTACGCAAGTAATTGAAAACGAAGAAGTTCTGTCTTCTTCGTATAGCCGTCATGTACTGCACCCCGGTGATGATCTTACAGGCCAAGACCCTAAAGTTATCGCCATTGCTAACGCTATCTGGCTCACATAGTCATGATCACTATTCTTGGCATCAAAGTGTCCTATGAGACCTTGGCTTTCTTTGCGCTATTCATTGCCTCTGAGTACCTTGGCATGACCAAGAAGCGCAAAGCAAACAGCGTTACTCAACTCATCACTTATGCAGCTGTGTTCTTCAGTAAGACTCGTACTGAAGATGACACTGTACGTCGTATCCGTAGAGCATTCAAGAACCGATGATTAAGCTAACCGATGTAGCACGGTACTACAAAGGTTTGCCCAATCAAGTCAAAGCCCTTCAAGCCCTTGAGAAACTTCTTGGGTCTGAGGGGCTTTCTGATGACCAGGAATGGGTAAAACTTTGGAGGACACCTCCTGCTAAACCTCCGGCTCAAACATTCAGTAACACTTGGGATGGTATTGAAGCGGCTGCAGCAGCTGCTGGTGCCAAGTTCCCTGAGGTTGTTGCAGCACAGTGGGCACTTGAATCAGCCCATGGTACTGCTACTAGTGGTAAAAACAACTTCTTTGGTATCAAGGGTCCTGGTACTATTAAGACTACTTGGGAAGACTATGGTAATGGTCCTGTTACCATCAAGGCATCATTTCAAGACTTTGCTACCCCTTACGACTGTGTTAACCACCTTGTTACCCAGTGGTACAAGGATTACAAAGGCTATAAAGGCGTCAACCGAGCAGCTACTCGTGAAGATTGTGCATACCTGCTAAAGCGTGAAGGATATGCCACTGATCCAATCTACCCACAGAAACTCATTCGGTTGATGGAGCAACATGATTGAAGCACTCATAACTGGAGTTGTATCACTCATTGTTGGGGTGGGTAGTGGTGTGATGACCATTCACGGTAAGTCAAACTCTCGTATGGATACTATCGACAAACGTATTGACGACATTGAACTTCGTCTTGCTGAGAAGTATGTTCCACGACAAGAGTTAGCCACTGCCCTTCAAAAGATGGAGGATCACATGATCCGCATCGAAAACAAACTAGACCAGATCGTATTGAGAAATGGCTAACAAGAAAGCAACGGAGGACATGTTCAATGAACTCCATAATATGGTCACGCAAGAGCTACTTAATCGGATTAAATCCGGTGAAGCCTCTACTGCTGACCTAAAAGCAGCGTGTGACTGGCTCTCTAAAAATGACATCAGTGGTGTTGCATATGACGGTAATCCACTGGATAAGCTGGCCACCATCATGCCAAAGATAGATCCGGAGCTAGTACAGAAGAGGTTGTATGGCAAGGTCTACAGCTGAATACTATAAGCAAAACCCTGAAGCAAGAGCTAAGCGTCTGAAGCAACAGGCTAAATATAACAAGACCAAAGAAGGTCTCAAGATTCGCACTGCAGCAAACAAGCTTAACAGGAAACTTGGAACATACGGAAATGGCGATGGAATGGATGCTTCTCACACAGGCCCTAACAAAGGCAAGCTTGAGAAACCAACATCTAACCGTAAACGACCAAGAACTGGCAAGAAGTACGCATGACGCCTCTCTTCCCTGAACCTGATTACTACCTACACAACCTAATAGCCATGACAAGTCCCGAAGCAAAGCGTCTTTGGAGACGCGCTATTAAGGAACACTTCAATAATCAATGTGTCTATTGTGGTAACACTTATGAACCTGATGAACTTACTCTTGATCACGTTAAGCCTCGCTGTTATGGCGGAGCTTCTTTTACCAAGAACCTTGTTCCGTCCTGCCGTTCATGTAATCAGGCTAAGGGAAGTAACAACTGGCTCCAATGGATGAGAGCCACTTTTGGAATTACCAATAGAGAAAACCTTATTTTATCGCACATTGAATAATGGCATCTAACAAAAAACGAACAGGTCAAAATAGTGCGACCTTTTCACTGCGTACAACTGCTGGTGCTGGTCGTCGCACTAACCCTAAAGCCTCTAAGCCGAAGGCTAAACCTGCTGCCAAGGTTCCAGCTACACCTGAATCTAAGAGGGATCCTGAATTTAGGACGAGTGGTGGATGGACTGGAGACCCTAATGCAGGTAAGCCGAAGGCTAAACCCTCACCAAAGCCCTCTCCTAGCCCCTCTAGTGCCCCTAAACCTGCTGTTAGGTCTACACCTCCAAAGCCTACAGAGAAGGCCCCTGCTAGCGCTCCTAAGGCTGATGCAGGAATGAAGAATCAAGACAAGAATTATAAAGGTAGTTATGTCTCTAAGTTCAAAGAAGAGACAGCTCGTATGGGTGCTACTTCTATGTCTCGTCAACAAGGGCGTAGCAATCTCACTTCAGAGGACCTGAAGCCAAAGCCCGCAAAGAACTACAGCACTCCTGAAGATAAGAGCAAGTACGTTTCCCCTAGTGGTGCTCGTTACATGGGTCCTGGATATAGCGCTGGTAAGGCTGAACCTGCCAAGCCTGCTTCTCCAGCTTCACCGTCTGAGCCTAATAAAGCGAGCAAGGGTATGACTCTTGCTGAGCGTATGAGGCGTCGTCGGATGGGTCTTGATTGATCAACCTGTACATATGCGTATAAGCCGCTCCGCAAGGGGTGGTTTTTTTATGAGAAATGGTTACTGTCAAGCCTATACCAAATAGAACTGAACTTCCAAGTTACATTCTAAATGCGGCAAATGCCAATTTTTCTACGCCAGAAGGAACTAATACTATTTTTGACTATTATTATCGTTCTGGTAAGTTGCCTCCTGGGATTAAGTCAAAGGAAGATTTACTATTAGCGGCTCAGGCTGTTATAGATAAATCAGGCAAAAGGTTCACTTCAAAACAACTTGAAGCTAACGCTTTTAAAGTTAATTATCAAGGACCACCGTTGTCTGTAGATAAAGAAACTGGTCGCGTAAAAATCAATACTAGAAAATACATGTCAGCAGATGGGGGGTTACCTCCACCTGTTTACGATTATATTCGTAAAACATACGGGGTAAAAACGGCTGACCTGTACACTAAGGCAGTTAGACAAGAGTGGAAGTTGATGAATCTTGAAAATCAGCAACTTCAATCGGAAACTGGAATTGCTTTTGATCGAGGTCATTGGCTAGCTAATAAATTTGGAGGTGCTGAAAGCAAACGAGCAGGTAACAATGAAATCGCTGATCTAAATAGATTTAGAGGTGCTGATCCTAGAGGGGATATTAAAGAAGTAAGTAAAACCAGTCGTGCATCCTACGGTTGGTTAAGCGACTTTCATGAGTGGGATCTAGTCAACAACAATCTTAATGTAACCGGATCTCAGTATCTCACTGAAGCCGATCTTCAGGCAATTTCAAATGGAGCTAATGAATCTGACAGAGCAACTATCAGAGATAGGTTAATATCGCAACGCATTCAAGAGTTTGAGCGAGATGGAAAACCAAGATCCGACCGCATTGGTGCTCTTTTTGGATCACAGTTAGATAGGGATGAAACAATTAAACAGCAGCTTGATCAACTTTCTGAGCTTAAAGATCGTAGAATTCTTGAAGATGGCTACGACTTTTCAAGGGGTGGTATGGCCAATGAGCGAGACATTGAAGCAGCACAGACTCGCCAAGCTGCTAGACTAACTAAACATCAATCTCTATTGCAAAAAGGAGTTACACAGGGGACTGCTCTCAGTCCTCACACAACGAACCCCTCTGGCAGTATAACTAACGCTCAAGTTTTACCGCCAAGTTCTTTGACATTTGATAGCAACGGCAATCCGGTTAACCCTAAACCGCACATTCTCGCCATACAGAAAAAAGGTCAACCCCCTACCGTTACTGCTCCTAACCTTGATACACCTAGAATCGGGCGAACACCATACACAGGTGTAGTACCAAGAGCACCTGAACGTATTCCAACTAAACCACCGGCTATCAGAGTTGGTAGAACTCCAAGGCGTCTTCCTGGACTAGGTACTGCTGGTGCTATTGCTGGGTTTGGCCTCTATATGGCTGGTGGTGCTTCACCGGCAGAAGCCGCAGCTTTGACTACTCTTGATAATACTATTGGAATAATTGAGTCTGGTAATACTGCAGATTCGACACATGCATCTAATGCGCTTCCGACACAAGAACGTCGTAGAGCTGAAAGCAAAGATAAATCAAACCAGTTTTGGGATCTAGTAATGGGTGCTATTACTGGTAATCAGCGTCCTGTTAGACCAAATGTAAACCAGCGGACTACTCAGGCAACCTTGAGTAGGCTGCCTATACCAGTTGTAGCAAACCCCAACAGTCGTTTAAAACCTAATTTGTCGGGTAGGGGCGCTTCTATTACAACCACTAAACCTGCTGTTCGTGATCCAAGGGGTGGAGTACCTGATGCTAGCAAACGTCCTAACACACGTCCTCGCTAATGCCAAATAACAACCTTAAAGTAACTACGGCTCGCAGTCCATCTGCTGCTGTATCTAAAAAAGACGGCGCCAATGATGTGCTGTCACATCTGCTAAAATATATCAGCCCTAAGTATCTAAACGGTAAGAACCCCATTGCTAGGGCTCAAACAGGCTACGGCTTCTTACCTTCTAAGAATGCTGCTCTCAATATGGAAGCCATTCTGGGACAGCCCTATGATCCCAAGACCCGTATCAGGCCTGGCGATCCTGCTGTTCAGTTGCGGAATATCGTCAAAGAGATTGGTCTCATTGAACGCATCCACAACACATACATGCCAGGTCGTGGTGTAAAGCTCGCTGATTAACATGGATACCCTCACTGCGTTGAGGGAAGACTTCAAGCTGTTCCTGCAGGCATTGTGGGCACAGCTTGATTTACCTTCACCCACTAGAGCGCAATACGCAATTGCTGACTACCTACAACACGGTCCTAAACGACTACAGATCCAAGCCTTCCGAGGAGTCGGTAAGAGCTGGATTACTGGAGCATTTGTGTTGTGGACCCTGTTTAATAATGTAGAGAAGAAGATCATGATCATCTCCGCTTCAAAAGAGCGTGCAGACAACATGAGTATCTTCCTGCAGAAGCTGATCATTGAAACACCTTGGCTGTCTCACCTTAGACCTAAGAGTGATGAAGCTCGCTGGAGTCGTATCAGCTTTGATGTGAACTGTTCTCCTCACCAAGCACCTTCTGTTAAATCAGTCGGTATCACAGGTCAGCTGACGGGTAGCCGTGCAGACCTGATGATCTTGGATGACGTGGAAGTTCCTGGTAACTCCATGACAGAACTGATGCGAGAAAAGCTTCTACAACTTTGTACAGAGGCTGAATCCATCCTGACGCCTAAGAAAGATAGTCGCATCATGTACCTGGGTACTCCCCAGACAACTTTTACGATCTACCGTAAACTAGCTGAACGTAGCTACAGACCTTTTGTTTGGACTTCTCGTTATCCCCGCAAAGATAAACTTTCTCAATATGAAGGACTACTCGCTCCTCAACTTGTGGAAGACATCGAAATGGGAGCTGAAGAATGGACCCCAACAGACTCTGATCGCTTCACCAATGATGATCTCCTTGAACGGGAAGCATCTATGGGTCGTTCAAACTTTATGCTTCAGTTCCAATTAGATACTTCTCTAAGTGATGCAGAAAAGTTCCCACTTAAATTCAGTGATCTTGTCGTTACCTCGGTTAACCCGACTCAAGCGCCGGATGCTGTTGTGTGGTGCTCTGACCCTCGTAATGTTCTCAAAGATCTGCCTACGGTTGGCCTACCGGGTGATTACTTCTACTCCCCGATGCAGCTTCAAGGCGATTGGGGGCCATACACGGAGACAATCTGCTCCGTAGACCCATCAGGTAGAGGTACAGACGAGACAGCAGCTACATATATCAGTCAAAGAAATGGGTTCCTCTACGTTCACGAAATACGAGCGTATCGCGATGGTTATAGCGACAATACACTTCTTGACATCCTTCGTGGGTGTAAGCGCTACAATGTTACTAAACTCCTCATCGAAACCAACTTCGGTGACGGTATCGTCGCAGAACTGTTCAAAAAACACCTACAACAAACCAAGCAAGCCATAGATGTTGAGGAAGTACGGGCTAATGTTCGTAAAGAAGACCGTATCATTGATGCCCTAGAACCTGTGATGAATCAACACCGACTCATCATGGATCGTAGCGTGGTGGAATGGGACTATAACTCTAATAAAGAAGCAGCACCAGAAGAGCGTCTCCTATACATGCTCTTCTATCAGATGAGTAGAATGTGTCGGGAAAAGGGAGCTGTTAAACATGACGACAGACTTGATAGCTTAGCTCAAGGTGTGAAGTATTTCACAGACGCTATGTCTATCTCTGCCTATGAAACAGTCAAAATGAGGAAGCAAGAAGACTGGCAAGACCTCCTTGAATCCTTCATTGATAACCCACAAGCAGCGACTGATCACCTAGTCTTTGGCTTTAGTTTAGATCAACGTCAAAAGGCTAGAGGACTGAGTGGTAAGAAGTCAGTCCCCACCTGGGTTTAGGTGCAATGTGGGGTGTATACAGGGAGGTGGAGGGTGGACCACCCCTCTGTAGTGGGGGAAGACATCCAAGACAAACAAGTTGTCTTGTTCATCTTCCCCTCTTTACTAATGTCCCTGGGGAAGGACATTCTGTAAGTACAGACACAAAGACACAAACTCCTCTACCACTCCACTTAAGAGACTTAATACTGGATAACACTTGATGATCACAAAGGATCATCCCTGTTATCACTTATTATACAGCTGTCTAGTCATGAGTAGAACATACCGTAAACAACCTACCCATCTATTCAGATCCCCTCAAACCTATAATGAGTTAAAACAATCCTATTTTGATAGCGATGGTTATGATGTCTCTTATCATAAGAGATACATACCCACTCTCTACGATGACATTCACATCTCAGCATACAAGCAATTAGATCACCCACCTAATGACCCATACAGCTAGTCTTGTACACATCACTCCTAATGCTGAAGAACTCATTGCCTACATGGCAAGAGTGTCTAACCCCTCTAATCAATCTAATACTGAGACCTCAACAAAGCTCATCAGGTATCTGATCAAGCATCAACACTGGTCTCCCTTTGAAATGGTTAATATGTGCGTAGAGATCAATACAACTAGGTCTATTGCAGCACAGATCCTACGGCATAGATCCTTTTCCTTTCAGGAATTCAGTCAACGCTATGCAGCTGTAACTGAAATGCCAGAGATTCCACAACTTAGAACACAAGACCTGAAGAACCGACAGAATAGTATTGATAACCTTGATGAAGTACTAGATAAGAAGTTTCAGTTTGAGATTGCTAAACACTACTGTAATAGCTATCGGCTTTATCGAGATATGCTAGATGCAGGTATTGCTAAAGAGTGTGCTAGAGAAGTGCTACCAATGGCAGCTCCAACACGTCTGTATATGAATGGTAGTGTTAGGTCTTGGTTGCATTACTGTGACCTTAGGACCGCTCATGGGACCCAGAAGGAACACGCACAGATTGCTGGACAGGTTCAGGATATTCTCTATTCGGAAATACCGAATGTCTGTGAGGCAATGTGGTCTCAGGAAATTTGACATAATTTTGTGAAGTGGTATACGCGGGGGGATGGACGTTTTTACCCCCGTGGCGGGGTATCAATTAAGCGAGGATGGAGGCTTTTTGAATCGCTAGATGCCGTATCTAACGAGGCGTGTATCGTGTTGAACTATGTTATAACTCACTAGTCCTCACTGTATTTGTTATTGCAACCTATTCTCAATAAGCCTCAATTTCATGCG
>Ga0208546_1000162_pt1 | contig 31461 bp, 49 predicted proteins | sample DEB19_08_DNA_4_FD_184528 | JGI IMG/M metagenome (GOLD analysis project Ga0208546, IMG submission 184528) | Aqueous microbial communities from the Delaware River and Bay under freshwater to marine salinity gradient to study organic matter... | ecosystem: Environmental > Aquatic > Marine > Coastal...
AGCAACAAGCACAATCGGAACAATGTGGGTTTGGGGCGCACAACTAAACATCGGCTCAACCGCCAAACCCTATTTCCCCACTACCGACCGCTTAAATGTTCCACGCCTAACCTACCAAAATGGCGGGGGCGGGTGTCCGAGTTTGTTGTTGGAGAAGCAGAGTACGAATTATTGTTTATGGAGTCAAGCGTTTACCAATGCAGTTTGGACAACTTACTACGGAACAACTACGGACAACGAAACAATTTCACCCGATGGAACGCAGAACGCTTCAAAAGTTATAATGGGGGCGGGAAATACCGCTACACTTCGACAATCAATCGGGGGATTAACTAATGGTTCGCCTTACACTTTTTCTTTGTACATTAAACAAGGAAGCGGAGTTACTGCATTTTTGGATATAAGCGACACCGCTTCAACTGTAAACATAACACCTACAAGCGAATGGGTGCGTTATACTTACACGGCGAATTGGAATACATCCTTTAATTTTATTGACATAGAATTAAGAGGTACAAGCGGTTCGGCATATTGCTACATTTGGGGCGCACAACTTGAATAATGTAGTATAATTATACCAACGAAATAGCGTATATTTGTACTATGGAAATATGGAAATTTGTAAACGAAAAATACGAAATAAGTAACACGGGAAAATTGAGACACGGGGAATACATATTGAAGGGCAATGTAGGCGCAAATGGTTATGTGTGCTATTCGATGAGTATGGGCAATTATCAGCGCAAATATGAAATGGCGCATAGATTAGTTGCAAAGGCGTTTATTGAGAACCCAGAGAACAAAGCGGAAGTAAACCACAAAGATTGCAACCGATTAAATAATTGTGTTGAGAATTTAGAATGGTGTACACATAGCGAAAACATGCAACATTCCAGAGCATTGAACCGCTACCCAAAGCAAATAAAGAAACGCACGATTGAAACACTAACCAAAGACCGAGAGGCAAAAGCACACAAAATGAAACCCGTAATTGATGAATTGGGCAATGTATACCCAACCGCAAAACAAGCCGCGTTTGAACACGGTTTGAGTCAACACGCCGTCCGTCTTGCTATTAAGTACGGCAACAAGTCAGCAAATAAAAAATGGTCATATTTAAACAACTAAGACAATGGGAAGTTACGCTACAAGTTATATAAGTACAACCTCATCAAGTGCCACAAGGGTGGCGGATGAATGCACAAAAAATGGAATTGGTGCATTGATTGGCGGAACAAGTGGAACGGTATTTTTTGACATTACAACAAACCCCATTTTAAGTTCGGCAAACTACAAGCAATTTTGCTATTATGTGGATTCGGCATCGGCTCAAAGTTATATGTTTTTGAATAATAGTAATCAAATTGTAACCAATTCAAATTGGGGTTCGTTAAGTTATGCGACCGCATTCCAACCAAATACACGCTACAAAGTCGCATTAGTTTACGCCCCGAATGATTTTGCTTTATATGTCAATGGCGTAAGCGTTGCAACGGCATCTAGTGGAACACCTAAAGACAATGTAGATTTGCAAATTGGTCAGTTCAATGGAACTGAAATGTGCGAATTTGTATTTAATCAATACACACACTTTCCGTCAAGATTAACCAACGCAGAACTTGCATCACTCACAACAATTTAAGCAATGACAAAGATTTTTCGCAAATATGAATGCACCCCCACCGAATGGGCAACGCTTCGCAAGTTAATTGAACAAACCACAACCAACCCCGAGGGCGAACCCGTTACAAGTTGGAAAGATTGTGCAGTTGTTGAGTTGGGATTTTTGCCAATTACCCCCGCAGTTTATGACGGGATGGAGGTAAAAACACCCGCAGTTTTAAGCGACAAATGGGCGGTCGACATTTTGTTTTACACCGAACCACCGAAAGAGTTTGCTTCTTACGAGGTCTATCCACCACCGATGGGTATTCACACTTTCTCAGGTGATGACTCTTTGTACTTGAAGTCTTATTGTGACAAGTTTCCTGACTCGCCTTATTGTGTAATCCCCGAACCTATCAAATAATGAAACATTTTGAGAACGATACAATCGCGAACATTGCAACAGGTATTTCTTGTTCGTCTGCTGTCTTACATTTTGCGACTACTTGGCAACCTTTGTTTTCGCTTATTTTGGCTATCGTTGGTATTGTTTCGGGTTTGTTTGCGATTCGTTACTACGCTAAAAAAATCGACTCTCTCGATGGCAAAGGTTAAGTCTGAGTCATTATTCAGAGCGAAGCCTAAGAATAAACTTCGTAGACATACAAAACACGCGAACAAACACAAAAGCGCAAAGCCGTATAAAGGTCAAGGTCGATGATTGATAGAATCTTCAAGAATTGGAAAACAACTATCTTAGGTGTAGGCGTAATCGTAGCGTCATTTGTACTAGTATTCTTTGAGAAGACTACGTTGAGTGAAGTGAGCGTCTTCTTAGGTGGTGGTTTTATGATGTTATTTATCAAAGACAAAAAAGAATAAACGCTATTCACTAGTAATGAACTTCGAAAGACTTCAATTTCACGAGAATAAACTACCGACATTCAAAGAGAATAAGTCGAAAGACATCTACAACTTTGGTGACGACAACTTGTATCCTGATTTACTCGTTGACTTGTTCTCTAAATCGCCTAAACACAACGCGATTGTTTCAGCGAAAGCGTCATATGTATCAGGTGTAGGTACTGCAATCGTAGCACAGAACACACAAGACATCGCAAAAGCAGAGTCAAAACTCAAGTCAATAAACACATACGAGTCATTCGAAGAAGTAAAGCAGAAAATCGCTTACGACTTAGAGTTGTTCAATGGCTTTGCTGTCGAAGTTATTTGGAATCGCGCAAAGACTCAAATCGCTGAGTTGTATCACATACCATTCAAGAATGTTCGAGTAGGTCTAGACGATTGCTACTACTATTCTGAAGATTGGGCGAATCGTCGTGAAGAGATTGTACATTACAACCCATTCAACGAGAACACTCGTGAGTCAAAGCAGTTGTTCTACTACAAGATGTACAGACCGGGTCAAGGTATCTATCCACTACCTGACTACGTAGGTGCGTTGAAGTACATCGAGATTGACACAGAAGTATCAAATTGGCACTTGAACTCTATTAAGAATGGTTTCTCTGCTCAAACATTGATACAAATGTTCAAAGGTGTTCCAACGCCTGAAGAAGCAAGAAAAGCAAAGCGTAGATTCAAAGACTCTTATCAAGGTACAGACAACGCAGGTGGATTGATTTTGATGTACAACGACCCAAATGAAAGAGAGTCGATTGTATCGAACATTCAACCAAGCGATTTTGACAAGCAGTTTGACATCTTAAACAAAACGGTACAACAAGAAATCTTCGTAGGTCACAAAGTCAACTCACCGATGTTGTTCGGTGTTCGTGTAGAAGGTCAACTCGGTGGTCGTAGCGAAATGATTGAAGCCTACGAGATGTTTCAACAAGCATACGTAGAACCTCGTCAACAGAAAATGGATGAGCAATTGACTTATTTGTTCTCTTTCATTTCGCCTGTAAAACTTGAGACTATCAACAAACCTCCGCTAGGTCTTGACTACTTAGACTTGTACACTAGAAACTTGATTTCGAATGAAGAAGCACGTAAAGAGTTGGGATTGCCTGAACTATCACAAGTGAAGATTCAATCAAACTTGAACGACGCAATCAATTCTTTGTCGCCTTTAGTAGCGAACAACGTATTGTCGAATATGACAATCAACGAGAAGCGTCAACTTGCAGGTCTTACACCTATCGCAGGAGGCGACGCTCTACCAACTGCATCACCTGTCGCTTTATCAAAATCAAATCCTTTTGGATGGGATGACGAGCGTGACTTAAAAGTGTTTGCTCAATTTGGTGAAGATGCTAGTCTATTTGAAGAAGTCAAAATGACTTTTGCTAGCGACATCGAGAAAGCAGTCTTGAACACAATCAAAGAAAACAAGGGAATCACTATCGGTGAAGTTGTAAACATCATTGACGCTGACTTGTTAAAAGTGTCTCAAGCAATAGACAACTTGAACAAGACAGGTATGATTCAACCTGCTGAAGGTGGATTGACAATCACAGAAGATGGCTTGAAAGAAATCGCAGACATCGCAACTGAATTGCTCGTTCGTTACAAATACGAGAAAGCACCGAACACAAAAGGCGACATAATCATTGACACATCTCGTGACTTTTGTCGTAGCGTCGTTCGTGTAGATAGAGTCTATTCTCGTGAAGACATAAACGCGATGAGTGCGTTGCTAGGTTATGACGTATGGAAGCGTCGCGGTGGATGGTACACAATCCCTGATTCATCACCTGCTGTGCATAGACCATCTTGTCGTCACATTTGGGCATCTAAAGTAGTAAGAAGAAGAAAATGACAAACTTTGTATACTTCGTTTCGACCACATATTTGAAGGACAACACTCCTATCAATGAGAACGTAGACGACAAACTCTTAAAGAACGCGATAAAAGAGAGTCAAGAAATCTACATTCGTGACATCATTGGTAGTGGCTTATATAACGAGTTGCAATCTCAAGCGTTTGCAGGTACACTCACAAACTTAAATACAACGCTTCTAGACTCTTATATTGCACCTTGCTTGAAGTACTATACTTTGTGCGAAGCGATGCTTCCTATGACGTTCAAATTGATGAATAAGAGCGTAGCAAGTAGAGAGAGTGACAACGCTAGAGCAATAAGTGTAGACGAGTTGACGCTTTTAGAGAATCGCTATCGTGACAAAGCAGAATACTACGCGAATCGTTTGAGAGATTACTTGAGAGAATACACGAACGACTACCCATTGTTCTTGAATCCCGGCTCAACATACGATACTATACGACCTTCAAGCACTACATTTGTAGGCGGTATATATTTACCTACTGACTATGACGATTGTTTTTGGAACTATGACTTCCCCGACACGGACAAATAAGTGGCAAAAGAACAACGAAGCCAAACTCATCAAATTCTTAAAGAATGACCCTAAATCAAATCATAGCAAAAATCAGGACTCAAGTCGAAAGCCATAAGATGGTCGGCAAGTTCTCTGTCGGTGCTGAGTACAATCTCGCAGTCGACGAGGTCAAGTTCTACCCTCTTGTGTGGTTAGTTCCTGACGGCTTTGATATGGCTACTCGTGATGGTCGCTACGTGAACTATCGCTTTGCTTTGCTAGTTTTTGATAGAGTATTCGAGAGCGAGTCGAATACGATAGAAGTTTTAAGCGATACCGCTCAAATTATAATTGACATTATGGCTCTAATCGACTATCACTACAACAACGATGAAGACTTTCAGTTGATAGTGAGTAGCACAGCAGAGCCTTTCTATGACGCAAAAACAGACATTGTCGCAGGTTATGGCATCCAATTCCAAATTTCTACTCCTTACTTGGCTGATAGTTGCGTTGTACCTGTGTAGCGTCGTGTATGCGTTCTTCACTTTCAAACCGATTGAGAGAGAACCGCTATACATTGAGACTATTTCGTACTATGAAGACACTATCGAAAAAGTACGATTTAAGAAACAACTTCTTCGCGATTCTATTTACTTGTATGACACGATGTATGTTGATACTTTCGCTCGTACTAGTGATGGACTTAAACGCGCAATCGATTTACATAGACACATCGACTCTCTCACAAGCGAATCACTATCTCGTTGAGGGTGCAAAAGCAAGACGCAAAGTTCTTGCATATCAAAAGTTGATTTTGCTAGATTCTATCGAAATCGCACAAATCGACTCTATTCGAACAATTCAATCACGAACAATACAATCTAAGCAAATCGAAATTGATGCGCTTAGAACGCACGAGAAGACGCTTAAATCGCAAGTCATAGTCTTCTCTATTGTCGCTTTTGTTCTTGGTATACTAATATGAAAAAAAATAACGTAGTACGCATCGAAAAAAATTGGGAAGAAACGAAAGTACTTCTCATCTCTGACTTGCATTGGGACAATCCTAAATGTGACAGAACGCTACTCAAGAAGCATCTCGACGAAGCACTTGCAGGCAATCACGACATTCTCATCAATGGCGATTTGTTTTGCTTGATGCAAGGTGCGTACGACCCTCGTAAATCGAAGAGCGACATTCGTGAAGAACACAACGTCGCGAACTACTTTGATGCTATTGTGAACACAGCAGTCGAATGGTTCTCACCTTACGCACATCTTATCAAGTTTGTAGGCTATGGCAATCACGAGACATCAATCTTGAAGCGTCAAGAGACTGACATCATTGAGCGATTTGTGACTTTGCTTAACTACAAGTGTGAGTCAAATGTTCAAGTCGGTGGCTATGGTGGATGGGTTCGCTACAATTTTGACGATGGCTCAAGTCATCATTCATTCAAAATAAAATATATGCACGGATTCGGGGGCGGAGGCGCAGTAACACGAGGAACAATTCAACATAATAGAATGAGTGTCAACGTAGAAGGCGCTGACGCAATTTGGATGGGTCACGTTCACGAAGACTACGAGTTGACTTACACCGTCGAGCAATTGACGCATCAAGACACCGTCATCTTGCGCGATATTCTAATGATTCGTACAAGTGCGTACAAAGAAGAGTACGGCGATGGCTCAAAAGGATGGCACATCGAACGAGGTGCATCTCCAAAGCCTATCGGTGGTCGTTGGTTAATAATGAAACCCTATCGCAATGAGAAGATGATGAGAAAGATTCACGCTTACACACACAAAACGCTATGATTGTAGATGTCTTAATTGTACACGAAGAGAGAAACGACCAAGCGTTTCTAGAAATTGGTGTTGATGCTGAGTTGATAGAGTATCTTGAAGAAGGTCTCGTCGACTTGCGTCAAGTTGTAGCGATAAGCGCGTATCACGAACACACTCAAATCTTCTTAAATGGTGGTCACTCATTGATAATTGACGAAGACTTCTATACTTTTGCGACACGATGGAAAAAGATGCGATAAATCCAAATCACTACAAGACAGGCGACGTAGAAGCAATCGAAGCAATCAAAGCGTCTATGACACAAGAAGCATTTTACGGCTATCTCAAAGGCAATGTGTTGAAATACGTTTGGAGATTCGAAAAAAAGAATCGTCTTGAAGACTTAAAGAAAGCAAATTGGTACTTAACTAGACTCACAAATGAATATCAAGCAAACACCATTCAAGGGTTATAATAAAGAAGAATCGACGAAGAAGCAAATCTATCTTCATCACACAGCAGGAGGCGCAGACGCTATCTCAACTTTTAAGTTTTGGGATGCAGACGCAGTCAACGTCGCGACTTGTGTCGCTATCTCTCGCTCAGGTGAAATCGTACAAGGCTTCGAATCTAAGTTTTGGGCTTATCACTTAGGCTTGAAGTCATCTCATTTCTTAGGTCTACCATACACGAATCTAGACAAGAACTCAATCGGTATCGAGATTTGCAATTGGGGATATTTAACACAAAAAGGCTCTAAGTTTTATAACTACGTAGGCAAAGAAGTTAAAGATGTGTGCAAACTAGACACACCTTACAAAGGTTATACGTACTTTGAGAACTACACAAAAGAACAAATCGCTAGTGTAAAAGAGTTGCTTTTGCTATGGCGTGACAAATACGCTATTGATTTAACGTACAACGAAGACATTTGGCAAGTCACAAAGCGTGCATTGAGTGGCAAGAATGGAGTGTTCACACACAACTCAGTACGCAAAGACAAGATAGATGTCTACCCACATCCACTATTGATAGAAATGTTGAATGACTTTTGATGAATTTTTGAACGGCTTAGGCGAACGAGCAGACTCTTTCGTCACAAAAGGAGACAGCGAGTTGAATCAAATCATCGCGAACTTTTGGAATGGTGTCACAAAGCAACTCGAAGAGCAACTTGACAAACCTAAGCGTCGAGGCAAATTCACATACGATTCAAACGCAAGTGGTCGATTGCGTCAATCTATCAAACCACTAGAGACAACGAGAACACCTACGTCGTTGACAATGCGTCTAGGAATGGAAGACTACGCTGAGTATGTCGATGGAGGTCGTCGTCGTGGTAAACGCCCACCTGTACAAGCGATAGAACAATGGCTCATCGATAAAGGCATTCAAACTCGAACAGCGAAAGGTCAAGACCCTATCACAGCGCGTCGCAACAAAGCACAAGCAATCGCAAACGCGATAGGTCGACGAGGCATCAAACCTACAAAATTCATACGCAACGTATGGAATCAACAACTTCTAGACGGCATCTCGACAGAACTTGCTACTAAACTAGGCAACAGAATCTTCTCAGTAGACATCAAATAATTTTTCTATTTTGTTTGCATAGTGAAAAAATTGTTGTACTTTTGTGATGTATGACAAACATAGAAAAGATTCAAGAAGAACTAAAACACAAGCACTATCACGGTCTTCAAAAGACTATTCACGAGAGAACAGGTCTTTCGCTTCCTACAATTCGTAAGTACTTGAAAGGTGACGTGTATCACCCAACAGCGGTCAAAGTATTCAAGACAGCAAAAGAAATCATTGAACAAATCGAAAACTAATATGAACAAATCTGAATCAATCAAGAACATTGGACTTGCTCTGTGCAAGTTTCAAGCAACAATCGGCAAAGTGTCGAAAGAAGCAAACAACCCATTCTTCAAGTCGAAGTACGCATCACTAGCGAACATCTTAGACACTATTCAAAAACCTCTCAGCGATTGCGGTCTTGCGTTTGCGCAACTACCTGACGACGACGCGTTGACTACTATCTTAATTCACAGCGAGAGCGGTGAGTGGATTGAAGCATCGTACAAGATGCCTGTCGCAAAACAGAACGACCCTCAAGCGATGGGTTCTGCTATCACGTACGCACGTCGCTACGCTCTAGGCGCAATCTTAGGACTCAACATCGACGACGATGACGACGGTGAGAAAGCAATGGGTCGCGCACCACAAAAAGAAACGCTCACTCCTAAGCACGCTAATTGGGCAAAGGCAGTAGAACACATCACTCGTGGTGGTAAAATTAGCGACATCACAAACAAGTATCACTTGAACGAAGTAGACTACAAATTGTTGTCGACTGCAAAATGAATGTTTGAGAATGGTTACGACTACGCAAAGTGAAGAGCAATGGCAAGAATTGCGTCGCTCTAGATTTACTGCTTCACAGATTCACAAGTTGATGGGTACTCCGAGAAACAAATCGGAGTACTTGAGTGAGACTGCAAAGACATTCGTCTATGAAAAAGGCGCAGAGATACTGACAGGCATAAGACCTGAAATCTATGGTCGCGCTCTCGAATGGGGAAAAGAACACGAACGTCAAGCGTATGAAGCGTTTGACCCTTTCAACACACTAGCAACGTACTACGGAGGTGAGACATTCGTCTTCGTAGAATATGGCGACTTTGGTGGTTATTCACCTGACGCGCTAGGTGACGACTTCATCGTTGAGTTCAAGTGTCCTTTCAATAGCGGGATTCATCTACGCAACTTCTCTATTAAGACAAACGAAGACTTGAAGAGTTTGCATCCTGACTACTATTGGCAAGTTCAAATGGGTATGATAGCGACAGCGTGTGAGAATGCGTTCTTTGTTTCTTATGACCCTAGATTCGTTGACTCACATCGTACGCACATAGTACAAATCACGCTTGACGACGTAAAAGACTTGATTGACGAGAAGTTATACTACGCAGGTCATCTACTTCAAAGTGTCATAGAATTGTCATAAAGCAAAATAAATAGAAAAAAAGTTTGCAAAGTACTTGCATATATGTTTTCTAGATGTATCTTTGCTATATCAAATGAAACAAACTATGAAAAACTACAACAACTTAAACGAAAACGAAATCTCTATTTTGAACTCAATCGTCAAAGCATCTGATAAGTCAACAGGTGGCGACTTCACATATTTCGATGAAGTAATGGAGTTTGTAACAAATTTCACAGAGCAACAAGTAAAAGGATATTTGTCTCAGTTGAAACAAAAAGACTACGTAAGAGTAAGCGACGATAAGTTTTGTCAAATTTATCCCGGCAAGTTTGTTGATTTTTTAACTGAATACGAATTCTAATAGATACAAAATGGGGGTGTAACAGCCCCCTCTATTTACAAGACTATGGCACTAGACATCATATACCCAATTTTATTGACTCCTATCACTATTGCGGTGATGTACGCGAGTCACGTGTTGACAAAGAAGTCGAAGAAAGAAATTCAAGAAGCGACTCCTTATCAGTTTGAAAGAGACGAAATGATTGAAGGCTTCAACGAAGCAATTCAACATCAGCGTCAAGAGTTGTATCGTATGTATAAAGGAAACGCAAAATGACAAGAATCGTACAAGCAGTCGTAAACAATGAACTAGAGTTTCGTGTCTACGAGAATCAAGAAGTAGTTGCTCGTTTTACTAAACAGCATCACGCTCAACAATTTGTCAATCGTCTAAACAAAACAGCGTACGTGTTAGTCAACGAAGACAACGACATCATTTGCGCGTTTGATAGCGAACCGACAATCGAAGAAGTAAAAGACCAACTAGAAGCATCGTATTCAATGGACTTGAGTTTGAGCAACTTTACAAATGGCTCATTCTACTCACACTACGAAGTCTATGGTGACAACTTTCACGAAATTATCACAATCTTCAAAACACAACTACTATGACACAATTTCAATTTTGCGTATGGCTAGGATTCATTGTACTCTCTTTTGTTCTAGGCTTCTATTGTGGTAAATATGACGAACAGGATTGAGCAGTTCGAGCGAATGTATATGGACATCGCTCACATAGTTTCTCAACTATCTAGGTGCAATCGTAAAAAAGTTGGCGCAATCATAGTTAAAGACGGAAACATTGTCTCATTTGGCTACAATGGTACACCTACAGGATTTTGCAACGAGTGTGAAGAGAACGATGTCACAAAAGATGAAGTGATTCACGCTGAGATGAATGCAATCTTGAAAGCGGGTACAAAGACGCAAGGTGCAACGATGTACGTCACGATGTCGCCTTGTATTGAGTGCGCTAAAATAATCAAACAGAGTGGCTTAAAATGCGTCGTATACGATGAATTGTATCGCGACACTAAAGCACTTCAAAAATTGAAAATCAATTACAGACAAATATGAAAAAAGAATCTCAAATCAAAAAGGTAAAAAGTCACTTGTTGAGTGGTAAATCTATCACACCAATTGACGCGCTCAATTTGTATGGCTCGTTTAGACTCGCCGCGCTGATTCACGTACTACGTCACAAAGAAGGACTAGACATCGTGTGCGATGAGACAGAAGGATTCGGCAGATACTCAATTGAAACGAAAAAATAGTTTTGCTATTTACTAGAAATTGGCTACATTTGTAGCGTTGGTTAGCAAATGCGGGTTTGCTGAAAATCAAAAGACCGTACCCTCGTGGTAGAGTTGTTCCCGCAGACACTCTACTATGGGGGTTTTTTTATGCAAAAAAGAAATGAGCAAAGACCCTGCTGTGTTATTTTACACAAGTGATTTTTTAACAGGTACAACCTTAATGACAAACGAGCAAGTCGGTAAGTATATACGACTTCTCTGTATTCAACATCAAAAAGGCGTACTAAGCGAGAAAGATATGTTGAAGATATGTGAAACATATGATGAAGACATCTTTGACAAATTCGAAAAAACAGAAGAAGGATACTTCAATAAACGAATGAGAGAAGAGTTCGAGAAGAGAAAGAAGTATAGTGAATCAAGAGCGAATAATCGTAAGAAGAAAGAAGATATGAATAACATATGTAAAACATATGATGAACATATGGAAAATGAAAATGAAAATGAAGATGTAAATAATAAAAAGACTACACGTTTTACTAAACCAACTCTAGACGAGTTGAGAGATTATATGGATTCAATAGGAATGAATGACGTATCAAACAAGTTTTTCGACTTCTATGAATCAAAAGGTTGGATGATAGGAAAAAACAAGATGAAAGATTGGAAGTCAGCAGTTCGAACTTGGAAACCAAATAATTTGAAAGTGTCAACAAATCAACATAAACTTGCAACACTATGAATCTAGAACAAATGATACTATCAAACTTGCTGTTCTACAATGATGCAAGACACTTCTTACCACAAATCAACAAGAATTGGTTCACACAAGACTTCTCACGTCGCATCGTAGATGTGATGACACAATTGTACTACGACAATCAACCTGTCGACTTAGTGACGCTCTCAAAGCATTTCACAAAAAAAGAAGTTTTTGAGATTATTAAGATACAACAAGAAGCAAGTGGGTTGACAAACATCAAAACACATCTTCAAACTCTAGAATATAACTACATCAAAACAACTCTCATTGATAGATTGTCACACTTGAACTTGACAAAAGAACTTGATGAGATGGTCAAAGACTTGCAATCGATTCTTGACGAGACGACATTCTCGACACACAAAGAACCTGACTCGATAGTAAAAGTCACAAACAAAGTAGTTGACCAAATAGTTGAGAATAGTCTCAAAGGTGGTGCGCTAACAGGCAAACAAACAGGATGGCGATACTTAGACAAGTACATAGGTGGTTACAACGAAGGCGATTTGATAGTCGTAGCAGGTAGACCGGGAATGGGTAAGACTGCAATCGCTCTCACGCTCACAAAAGACTTTGCGAAGTACAACTACAAAGCACTCTTCTTGTCGCTTGAGATGTCAAACGAACAACTTGCAAAGCGATACTTGTCTTTGATAGGCAACATCGAAAATTGGAAGATTCGCAATGGTCGTCTAGAACAAATCGAGATAGACAAAGTCATCAACACAGCAAACAATCAATCAATCGAGTTCTTCATTGACGATGACGTTGATACATCTATTGCGCAAATCAAAGCAAAGGCGAAGTTGCATAAGTCTCGCAAAGGTCTAGACTTACTCGTCATAGATTACATACAACTAATCAAAGGAACAAAAGCAAATCGTGAGCAAGAGATAGCAGAAATCTCACGAGGTTTGAAACTACTAGCAAAAGAATTGAAAATCACGGTCATCGTACTTGCTCAGTTGTCACGTAAAAGCGAAGAGCGACAAGACAAAAGACCTATGTTGTCAGACTTGAGAGAGTCAGGTGCGATAGAACAAGACGCAGATATTGTGATGTTTCCTTTTAGACCTGCATACTACGACACAGAGAAGCCCGACGTAGAAGAAGCGGAACTAATTATCGCAAAGAATCGAAACGGAGAGTGTTGCACAATACCTACTACATTTGAAGGCAAACTAACTGAATACAAAGAACGCTTATGAAAACAATAAAACTAGAGAACAACATTCTTGAAGACGAATACACTCGATATGTGTGTGAATCGTTTGACATTCAAGATTCAACAAAGACAAGCGTAGAAATACCTGTCAATTTTGCAGAGTGTAGAAACTTTGATTGGAACATTGGAGTCATCTACGGAGGTAGTGGCACAGGCAAATCAACGCTTTTGAAGCATTTTGGTGCGATTAGAACGATTCAATTTGACGAATCGAAGTCTCTTATCTCAAACTTTGATTGGTTGCAACCTAGCGACGCTTGTTTACTTTTGTCTTCAATGGGTTTGTCAAGTGTTCCAACTTGGTTGAGACCATATCGTACGCTCTCGAATGGTGAACAATATCGCGCACAATTAGCGTATCTTGTTGGTATTGCAAAAGAAAACGAAGTTGTACTTGTGGATGAGTACACAAGTGTCGTAGATAGAGACGTAGCAAAAGCGATGTCTTATGCGCTTCAAAAATTCATACGCAAGAACAACAAGAAAATCATTCTCGCTAGTTGTCACTTTGATATTATGGAGTGGTTGCTACCTGATTGGACATATTCACCATTGAAGGGGCGTGTCGAGAGACACGACTATCTTCGGCAATCAAGACCATCAATTGAGTTTTCGGTATTTCGATGCAGATATGAAACTTGGCGTATATTCAAACACCATCACTATTTGACACAAGACTTGAACAAAGCGGCAAAGTGTTTTTGTTTGACGTGGAACGATAAACCTACAGCATTTATTGCTATTTTACCGCTACCTAGTGGTACGATACAAAATGCGTTTCGTGTTAGTAGATTGGTTGTTCTACCTGATTACCAAGGTCTAGGTTTTGGTATCAAATTACTAAACTATTTCGGGTCGCTATACAAAAATATAGGCAAGACGCTATACATCAAGACAAGCAACCCTTCACTATTTATGGGGATGCAACGCAATGAGAAAAATTGGCATCTTGTTCTTGAGAATAACAACATAGAAGCAATCAAAAAAATCAATGAGAAACTAGTAGCAGATGGCAAAGACAATGGCTTAAAACTACGCAAAGAATCAATCACAAAATCTTATAAATACATTGGCGAACAAACAAACATAGACACAAAGATTGTCGAGTTTAGCGCAGACGCTTACAAAGATTATTCACAAAGACAAATATCTCTATTTTAATATGAATCACTATCAAGACTTACACAACGCAAAGCAAGAAAATCGTCGTCTTAGACTATTAATCATTGAACAAAAGAATCAATACGAGAAAATCGTCAACGATTTAAGACGTGAAATCTTAAGACCCAAGATTGACATAACACAAACTAGCGCACAATGGGCAGATGTAATGCGCGCAGTATGTCAAATCTACAACATCACGCCTGATGACATCTATTCAAAGAACAGAACGCAACACATACTCTATGCTCGACACACATTCAATCATATATGTAGACGCACATTGAGAATGTCTCTTGAGTCAATAGGTAGAATCATTAATCGAGACCATTCTACCATCATACACAGCGTACGACAAACAAACGACTTGATTGAATATGACAGACAATTCTCCAAAACCTATCAACAGACTCACGAACTATTGGATTCTTATCGCGACGAAGAGTCTTCAATCGTCGATACACATATTGAAAGAAGAGAGCGATGTGTTGCGCACGAAGAAACGATATGAGAAAGACGGCTATTTTGTAACGATTGAGAAAAAATAATTTGTAATTACAAATAATCTTTCTATTTTTGCATTGTTGAAGAAGACGCAAATCATTGAAAACTTGACAACTCAAAAGTGGGTATTCGATACGTGTCTTCGCATCTCAAAGAATAAAGAACTAGCAAGAGAACTCTATCAATACTTTTTTCTACTACTACTCGAAAAAGATGACGCATATGTTGAGAAACTACACAACGACGGCTACTTACAATGGTGGGCAATCAAAGTACTTCACACAGCCATCAACGGCAATCGTCACCCATTTCAACAGAATCGCATCTACGACAGCGTTGACGTGTATGAGTGTAACTTACAAAGCGACGACAAAGACCATCTAGTAGAAGAAGAAGACTATGAGCAAGAGCGAAGCAAGATACGAGCGTACGACTTTATCATTGAGAGTTCTCATTGGTATGAGCGTGAACTATTTAAGATGTGGCTTGATGGAAACTCCGCGCGTTCACTACATCGCAAGACAGGTATCAGCGTTCGTGAGATACTTCGCGTCGTTAAATTGATGAAACAACTAGTACAAGAACAATATGAAAAAACTCACCCCAATGACGTTCGTCGATAGATTTATGACGAATCTAGCAAAACTCTACGATGAGCAAGGCGACACACAACGCGCAAACGAAGTGCGTGGCATTCACAAACAATTTGAAGGTCTTCTCGAAGAAGAATCTCAAATCATTCACAAAGCATTTGTAGACGGCTACGAGACAGAACTCAACGCTCACTCTACAAAGTCAAACATTTTAGCACAACTTTACATAAAAGAAAACTACGTATGACACATCTTGAAATCTTAGGTATCGCATCATTCAGCGTGATACTCGTCAACTTTGGCAAACCTGCTGACATCATTAAGGCTTATTTGTATGGTCGCAATCCATTCAATTGGAAACGATTGAAGCCTCTCGACTGCGCATTTTGTATGTCGTTTTGGATTGGCTTAGGTTATTTTACATATCACTACGGATTGACAGGCGTTCTTTATGCGTCAATTTCGACTATTATTGTAGCACTATTAGAAACAAAAATATGAACTTTGAAGACATCGAGTTTGTTGTATCGCTTGAGCCGAAATACAACGCTTACAAAAAGACACAAGTGTTGTCATTAAACCCTGAAGAAGCACATCGCTTGAGAACAATCTATCAATCATTGTATGGTCGTTCAATGCCATCTTGTTCTACTTGCTTCGTAGAGAGTTACTTCTCGCTGTTGATTTTCTGTCAGCAGAAACTTAACTCAATCAAAGAACAAGCAGAATGGCGTGAGAAACAACAAGCAATCGAGAGAGCGACTATCGCAGACGATGAGCAACCCAAGCGTAGAAGAAAGAAGACAAATGAAGACACCGATAGAAAAACTATTTGACTATCTTAGAGCGATGTATCCTCAAGCAATGCCTCACACAGCAGAGCAAGAGCGACTACTAGTCGACGAGAAGATACATCTTCAAGAAGCATACAACGCAGGATTCTCGTACGCAAAGAAAATGTATGAAAGCAATACTTGAGTTCAATCTACCTGAAGAGCAAGAGCAATTTGAAGACGCTTGTAATGGTTCAAAGTGGTCACACGCTATGTGGCAACTCGACCAATTCTTGAGAACAAAAGTCAAGTACGCTAGTGATGACGTTCACGAAGAAGCAATCAACGCTTTTGAAGAAGCAAGAGAAGAACTGCGTCGCATACTAAACGAAGAGAATCTTGAAATGAGATGAAGAAACACACGATGACATACTTGAATCATTTTGGCTACGACATAAGCGACTTCATACCTTGCGAAGTATGCGAGAGAACTGCTGTCGACATTCATCACATCGAAGCACGTGGAATGGGTGGCTCAAACACAAAAGATGTCATCACAAATCTTCAAGCGTTGTGTCGAGAATGTCACACGAAATTTGGAGACCAAAAACAATACAAAGACTTTCTCAAAGAGAAGCATCGAATCGCTTTGAGCAAGTGTCAGAAATAAAGAAAAAATAGAGAATACTATGGCACACGAGAACTCAATGAAAAATTTGAAACCCTTTCAAAAAGGAGTAGTCACAAACCCGAACGGAAGACCAAAGAAACTAGTCACGCAACTCAAAGGATTAGGCTATTCAAAAGACGACATCAATCAAACTTTGATGAATATGGTCGCTATGTCTCGTGAAGAACTCACAGAGATAGACAAAGGAAACGACTACACTATTCTAGAGCGCATCGTAGCAGGTGCGTTGCTTAAATCACACGACAAGAACTCACTCTTCTCACTTGAGACGTTGCTCACTAGAGTACACGGCAAACCAAAAGAAGAAGTAGAGACAACAATCAAAACAGAAGAACCTATCAAAATAACACTTAAACTAGACTAAATGACAACTTACATCGGCAACGGATGGGAGAACGAGTACGGAATCAATCTCTCAATCAACATCAAGAAACTAAACGACGCTATCTCTAGCGGTGAACTTATCGTCAATCAATACGGTGACGTTCGAATCAACTGCAAGAAGATGAAAGCGCCTCACGAGAAATCAAGAGCGACTCACGCTGTAAGTGTTCCACAACCCAAAAGGACTGAAGACGTACCATTCTGATGAAAAAGACTTGGAGAGGTTCTGACGTGTTACCACCACACGACGAAGACTTGAAACTCGTCATCAATCAAAGTGACGAAGTGACTCTTGCGCGTTATATGGATGATATGTGGATTGACGAATACACAAATCGCTTGATACACGTACGCTATTGGATGCCTATACCTATCGCCCCAAACGAATGAGAATACTTGCACTAGCAGACGGAATGAATGGTGTTGTGTATCACAGGATATACACGCCATTAATGCGTCTACAACTCGACAATTACGCTACTATCGACATCGCTCAAGACAGCGATACAATGATGAATCTCGTTGACTTTAAGAACTACGACCTTGTTGTGTTCAATCGTTGGCTCGGAAAGCATCACTACGACATCTTAAAGAAGATAGCACAAGCGAAGACAAAGTACATCGTAGACGTTGACGATTATTGGGTACTACCTAAATTTAACCCCGCTTATTGGGCGTATCGCAACGGAATAAAGAACGCAATCAAAGACGCTCTTCACTACGCTGATGGTGTCACTTGCACAACTCGTCAACTACTCGAACAAGTCAAGCAATACAACAAGAATGCAATCGTATTGCCTAACTGCTTAGACTACGAACACGAGCAATGGAGACACTCACGACTCGCAAACGACAAACCAAAAGTAGGTTGGGTCGGTGGCATCACACATCACGAAGACTTGAAACTCATCGTCGATGACATCACTCGTCTAGGCAACGAAGGCTTGATTGACTTCTATTTATGCGGTTACACACCAAGCGACATATGGGATTCAATCTGCTCGATGTTCAAAGGTGATTGGTTTCACATCGTACGTGGTACAAACGCAAACGCATACGGTGAAGTCTACAAACACTTTGACGTAGCAATCGCACCTTTGCAAACTACAAAGTTCAATTCTTGCAAGAGCGAGTTGAAGATAATTGAAGCGAGTGCGTATGACTTGCCTATCGTTGTGAGCGCGTGTGAACCATACTTGAATCACATCGACAATGGTGGTGTCATCTTCTCAAAGAATGACGAGTGGTACGACTCAATCAAACAAGCACTCTTAAACGCTTCTCACTTAGGTTCTAGCAACGCTCACTATTGCAAGAAGTTTCACGACATCAAACTTTGGAACATCGAACGTCTTAAGTTCTACGAAAGAGTATGCAAATAGAGTACGTGAGACCGCGATTGACTTCTTATCAAAAGAACATCCTTGACTCAAAAGCAAGGTACACAATCACGTCAGCAAGTACTAAAACAGGCAAGACCGCATCACACATCATTTGGCTCTTTGAACAAGCACTCAAGTTGCGCGATGGTCAGAGTGTGTGGTGGGTTGCACCTGTATACCAACAAGCAGAAATCGCGTATCGTCGTATGAAGACGCAAGTCACAGACAAGAACTTCTTTTTGACAAACGAGTCGAAGTTGTTGTTGACTTTGCCAACAGGTGCGAGAATAGAGTTCAAGAGCGCAGAGAAGCCCGACAACTTGTATGGTGACGACGTGTACGCTTGTGTCTTTGACGAAGCATCACGAGCAAGAGAAGAGTCGTGGTTCGCTCTACGTTCTACACTCACAGCAACACAAGGCAAATGCAAGTTGATAGGAAACGTCAAAGGAAAAAAGAATTGGTTCTACAAACTAGGCGAACGAGCAAAGCAAGGCGAACACGACTACGAATACTTTAAGATTACAGCGTACGACGCAGTCAACGAGGGTATCTTGCAACTAGATGAAGTAGAACAAGCAAAGAGAGACTTACCAAAACACGTGTTCGATGAGTTGTATCTTGCTGAACCTGCTGACGACAAATCAAATCCATTTGGTATTGACTCAATTCGAGCGTGCTACAAACGCACTACGAACGCACAGGTCGTCGCATATGGTATCGACTTAGCAAAATATACAGACTACACGGTGATAGTCGGTCTAGACGCTTCTAATTGCGTCGCGTATTGTGAACGCTTTCAAGCAGATTGGGGGCAAACTCAACAACGAATCATACAACTAGTACAAAACACACCCGCTTTTATCGACTCAACAGGCGTAGGAGACCCTGTCGTAGAGCAAATACAACGAGCGTGTTCTCGCGCTCAAGGCTTTAAGTTCACATCACAATCAAAGCAACAACTTATCGAGGGTCTAGTTCTTGCAGTACAACGCACAGAGATACGTTTCCCTGAAGACCCAATAGGATACGAGATGGAATCTTTCGAATACGAGTACACGAGAACAGGTGTCAGATACTCTGCACCTAGCGGACTACACGACGACTGCGTTTGCTCTCTTGCTCTTGCTTTAGATTGCAAGTCGAAGAACAAACCCGGTCTTTTTTATTTTGCATAGAATGAATTGGAAAAATATAACAATCGAACAACTACAAGAACTCGCTTCTATCAATCACTTTGAAGGCGTAGAGAGACGCATACATCAAATCGCTATCGTGAATCGTTTAGATATAGACGAAGTCGAAGAGATGTCTCTTGAGCAGATTCTCAAAGAAGTAGAGAAGTTGTCGTTCTTGAACGAACTACCTAGCGACAAACCTATGTTCGCTTTCAAGCATTACAAGAAACGCTATCGTCTTATCACAAACGCGCAAGAGATGAACGCTCATCACTTTATTGAGTTACAGCAAATCAAAGCAGACGACATCATTGAGAACTTGCACAAGATTCTAGCGATGCTGTCGTACGAAGTCGACATCTTTGGTCATCGCGTGAAAATCTCAAAAGGTCAAGTCGCTCAAAACTTCGAACAACGATGCGAAGACTTTAAGACTTTGAGTTGCTCGTTCGCTTATTCGTACGCATCTTTTTTCTTGGCACTCTATCCAATGTTGTTGACCGCTACCCTCGATTATTTGAAGCAGGAGATGAGCAACTTGACAAAGTAGAGGTAAGTCCTTTCTCGTGGCTAGAACTCATCGACAAGATGGCAAATCGTGACAGAACAAAATGGGATTTCTTTCTAGAGATGTCATTGATTGAGTTCTTCAACGCTATCGCATACTACAAAGCACAAACGCAAGAGCGCAACAAACGACTAGAGCAAAGCGCAAACAAAGGCTTCCAACCTTATGTCATCGCTGTTCTCAATGAGATGCTGTAAGAAATAGTATAACTTGTCATAAAACGTACTAAACTATATGATTTTGCGTATTTTATGACACGTTAAAGTTAAAAAATCTCATCACTTCATCAACTTATAGGTTTATTTCATTGTCATAGAATTGTCATAAAACAAAAGAAAGTGAAAAATAATTTGCGATAAGTGTTGCATATGTCAGAAGAAGTAGTACTTTTGCTATATGAATATGACACAAGAACAAAAAAACATTCAAAATCAACCCTATGTAGGTATGCTGATTTTTATGACTAAAGAGAATTGCACTTATGTAATTGACGAAATGTCGGATAAAAGAATTTATATGACAGCGGTTGAAGATTGCAAAAAGGTATCTATGACATCAAGTGGGACATATAAAAATCACAAAAAGATGTGGTCAAACATTGATTCTTTCTATGTATGTCTTCAAGTTGGCACATTCAAAATAATCTAAACAAAACAAACTATGAAAAAGCAAACCTACACCGGATTCAATTACTTGAGCAGTATGACCGAAAATGAGCAAACACAATGGAAGAATGCAATCATTAGAGACTTGCACTACAAAGGCTACTCTCAAGAATTTTCAGAGGCGTACATCTATCGCTTCTTGTGTGACACGTACAATTCAAAGCGTCAATTCTTATTTCAATCATTTGTATTTGAATCGGCGACGTTTGGAGTTGACTATTGGATGAACATTGCAAATAAATAATTCAACACCTAGAATCTTAAAACAAGAGAGACTCACAAGGTCTCTCTTTTCATTTTGAGACGAGAGTGTTGCTTCGCTATTTTAAGAAGTGGCACTCTCAATCACACAACAACCAAACGCAAACGCACCCGCATACAACGATACGAACTTTGTAATCACAGAGTCAAGCGGTGCTATCTACACAAAAGACAATTTCAAGTTCATTTGTGAAGTAAAGCAAAACACTACTTCACTAGCGAAACTCAAAGCACCTATCTACTACGGCTCTACAAACAAAGGTGTCTTCAACATCTCACGCATTCTAGAGAACTACGTCACATACGACTTCAACGTCAACGACACTCTTGCTAGTGGTTGCACAAATAGTGCGATGTCATATTCAGTAGAGTTTGGCTACGAGTACTCAACTAGCGCGACAGGTTCTATCACAGAATACACGAACTTAACAAGCGCAACAGGTAACGTGTGGAACGCTTCGCTCAACGCGATTGACTTAGTCAACTACAATGGTCAATACACAATGGATGGCGACGGCAAGTTCTTGACACCGATTCGCTCGAAGATTATTCATCGCACACAAAAAGACTTTCTCTACGCTATTCGCAACACAGCGACAAGCGCAGTCATCACATACTCAAACGCATCTACTCAGACGTTGACACTACCTAGCGCAACGATTGTGCGCATTCCTAGCGGTTCTCAGTTGTCAATTCCTAGCGGTGCGACATACTACGACATCGTTCTCAAAAATGGTGGCACAACATTGAGCGAGACTTATCGTGTCAACTTGATTGACGAGTGTTCAAAGTACGAGACGACTGACTTGTTCTTCTTGAACTCTTTAGGTGGCTTTGACTCGTTCAGATTCAATCGCGTTCGTCGTGACACATACGACACACAACGCAAGACGTACAAAGCAAACCCTTACACGCTAGGTGCGACATACGCTTATCAAACATCTTCTTTCAACTCTAGAACGTACGACACAATCACAAGTCATCGTGTGAAGATGTTCTCGAATTGGATTACAGAAGCACAAAGCGAATGGCTCAAAGACTTGATTGACTCACCTATCGTCTACGCTTATGATGGTACTACACTCGTAGCAGTAAACATCGAGACAGCAAACTATGAAGTCAAGAAGCACGTTCAAGACAAAGTCTTCAATCTAGAACTAGACATCGTATATTCGTTCGATAGTAAGAGACAAAGACAATGATAGAAATTTATGTATCAATTCCCGCTTCGTTGCTTGAAGTAATTGAAGCAAACTACGAGAGTCGTGTTCTCAGCGCAGTCGAAGAAGGTGAAGAGTGTCGTATCAACAAAGAAATCGCTCTAGGTGGGTCGTGGGTCAATCGTAAACTAGACACATACAACAACATCTCAACGCTTATCACGCGCTCTATTGCTGACATTAGAGAGCCTCAATCGCGTTCTAGTGAATGGTCAAAGACAATTGAACTTCCCGGCTCAAAGAATAACAACATAATTTTCTCGCACTTATTCGAAGTAGAGCAAAACATCTCTTCGAGTGTGCAGTTCACGCCTGATTTTAACCCTAATCTCAAAGCGAATGTCATCTTGTATAGTGATGGTGTTGAGCAATTGCGTGGATTCTTGCGTCTATTGTCTATCAAAGTAGACGACTCAACGCACATCGTCTACGAAGTTACACTTCACGGTCAAACCGCTGACTTGTTCACTACTCTAAGTGAGCGCAAATTGAACGCACTAGATTTCAGCGAGTACAATCACACGCTCTCTAGTGGCAACGTCATTGATTCGTGGGCGACTCAAATCTACAAGAACAACGCTACTCAAGCGTTTGCATATGGTGAGGGCTATATGTACGCAATGATTGACAAAGGTCATCCTCGCAACATTACACTTTGGGAGACTAACGAGTTCACGCCTTGCTTGTACGCAAAGACTATCGTCGACAAGATGTTCTCAAACACGTCGTACACTTACACGAACGATTCGTTCTTCAACAGCGATAGATTTAAGAGATTAGTCATCCCACCGCCATCGTCTTTGACTATTGATAGTGCAACACTAGAAGCACGTCGTTTCAAAGCATCTAGAATCACATCGTCGCAATCACTAGACTTGTTGTCGACTTTGATTTTTCAGAACGATTCAACAGCAGGTAACTACGACAATGGTGGGAACTACAACCCAACGACAGGGCAATACACCGCACCTGTTGGAGGCAACTACGTTTTCGATGTATCACTCGACATCAACTACAACTCAACGGGTTATACACCTGTGTATCAAGAAGACATATGGCTTGTCTTTGGTTTGTATGTCAATGGAGTCAAGCGTACGACTGCAACGGTGACGGTAGACTTTGGCTCACCTGCTTTCAACATAGACTTGTACTTCTCGCCTAGCACTTTGCTCAATGGCGACGTAGTAGAAATCAAACTCGTTCAAGTATACGACAACGCAAACGCATACAACTTGTCAAATAGTCAGTTCTCTTTATTTATTGGCATAGGTTCAAACATTGAGAACAATTTGACTGCGTTCACTTACGGCTATGGCGAGACGGTAGACTTTGGTGTTTTCTTGAACAGCGAAGTCAAACAAAGCGACTTATTGCTATCGTTTGTCAAGATGTTCAATTTGTACATCGAAGCAGATAGAGACAATCCTAAAGAGTTGAGAATTGTTCCAAGAGATGAGTTCTACAATGGCTCACAAGTCAATTGGACACAAAAACTAGACTACTCTCAAAGCGTCGAGATTGTACCGATGGGTGAACTAGAAGCAAACCCTTACAAGTTCGCGTACAAAGAAGGCAAAGACGAAGCAAACGTCTTGTATCAAGAATCGTATCAAACAACATACGGCTCTCGTACATATCAAGTCGAGAATCAGTTCGTCAAAGAAGAGAAGAAGATTGAAGTCGTTTTCTCACCTACTCAAATACGCTCTTACAATTCACAAAAGAACTTCGTTTTGTCGTATGTACCAAACGCTCAAGATGGTGACTTGCGAGTGATGTACTACTCAGGTCTAGCAAGTGGTGTCAATTGGTTCTTATACGCTCAATACGCAGGTGTAGGATTCACTCGCTCAAATCGCTTCTCATTGCCTATCACTACGCATCTTGACTCTATCACAAATCCTACGTTTGACATCAATTTTGGGATGCCTCGTGAGATAGGTCTCGGCGCAGGTTACAAATACACAAACGCGAATCTTGTCAATACATACTACTATCGCTTCTTGACTGAAATCACGTCAAAGAACTCGAAGATATTAAGAGCGTATTTTCGCATCACTACAAAAGACTATTTGAACTTGAGTTTTGCAGACGCATACTTCTTCGAAGGTCAGTATTGGCGATTAAACAAGATAGAAGACTACGACCCAAATGGTGACTCTGTGTACTTGTGCGAGTTCTTACTTGCGCAGTTTATACAACCCGCTACGATTACACAAAAGACAATCGGTGCAGGTACAGGTCAAGGTCAACAAGGCGAGACATACGGTGACATCTATCCCGGTGGAAACATACCAATCAAGCCCGGTATCAAGGGCGTGTCAGTAGGTGGTACAAGTGGCGGTTCAGGTGTATTCGTAGGCGATGGAATAGTACAATCGTCAAACAACGACAACTCAAGCGTTTTCTCTTCTATCAATACATCAGTTCTAGAAGGCGCAAACAATTCGACTGCTATCGTGTGCAACGACTTTGCAATGACAAAGCCAAACACTTTGTACATTGGTAACTACGAGATGTATCCAAACTTCTTGAGCGGTGGCGCAGTTCGCACAGAGACAACAAACTACAACGTCACAAAAGACGATTGGTTGATTCTATGCGATGGCACAGGCGGAGGATTCACGGTGACTTTGCCTGACCCGACAAATCTAAGTGGCAAACATTGGGTATTCTTGAAAACAAACTCAGCGCATTCAATCACAATAGACACAGCAACGACAGCAACAATCAATGGTTCAGATACAGAAGTCATCAACAATCATTGGGAGAAGAAATGGATTGTTTGTGATGGTACAAATTTTTATGTAATCGGTAACGGATAAAAAATGGCTATAAAATCAACGGTAGAACTCGAAGTCAAATCGAATCTTAAAGGCTTCAAAGGCGAGATTCGTCAAGCAACAATCGAAGCACAAGAAGCGGTTCGCGCTTTTGGTGAATTTTCACCTGAAGCAATTAAAGCAGAAAAAAGGCTTGCAGAACTTCGCGACAGAATGGAAGACTTCAATGACCGAGTCTCTGCTGTCAATCCCGATAAGTTCGCGCAAGTACAAACAATCGTTCAAGGTGTTTCTCGTGGCTTTCAAGCCGCGCAAGGTGCAATGGCTCTTTTTGGAAGTGAAACAGAAGACTTGCAAAAGACGATGGTCAAATTGCAAGGCGCGATGGCACTTGCTGACGGACTTGAAGGTCTTGGGAAAATTCAGCAACAATTCACAGCGATTTTTAGTGGTGTCGTTAGTGGTGCAAAAAAGGCGTTTGATGCAATTAAGGCAGGTATTGGGTCAACAGGAATTGGGTTACTAGTTGTCGCTCTTGGGTCGATTGTCACATATTGGGAAGACATTAGACTAGCAATCTTTGGTGTATCGGAAGAAACTAAAAAAGCAAAAGCCGAGCAAGACAAATACAACCAAAGTATGAAAGAATTGAATCGAGAGAGAGAGATTCTTGAAAAGGGCGAATTGGCAGGCAAACAAAGTGAGTTGAATGATTTGTTAGATGAACAAAATAAACTAGATGAAAGATACGCTCACATACAAAAAGAATTAAAAATAATCGAGCAAGGTCGTATGTTGTCGCAAGTTGACGCAGACCAAGAAAGAGAAAAAAGATTAAAAAAGGAATTATCAGATTATAGTTTGAGAACTGCTAAAATAGGCAATGAGCAAACGAAACTATACAAAGAAATACGCGCTCTAGAAGACGAGCAAAAAGAAAAAGACAAAGCAAAAGATAAAGCCGATGCAGATAGAGCAAAAGAAAGAAAAGCACAACGAGACGCAGAACTTGAAGACATAAGAAGTCTCAATCAACAATTAAGAATGCTTCAAGCAGACGAAGCAAATCGTGAATTATTGGCAATACAACAATGGTACGAAGACGCTCGTAAACAATACGCAAAAAATCAAGAAGCACTTCTAATTTTAGAGAATATCTACAACTACAAGCGTCAAGAATTACGTGAGAAAGATTTGAAGAATGCTGAAAAAGGCATCACAAAACAAGTAGACGCCGTCAAGTTTGGAGAAGAAACAAAAGTCAAACTTGCAGAGCAAACATATCGTCGACAATACACAGACTCCGAGAAGTTTAAATTGTTTGTTCAAGTAAACAACGCAGAACTTTTGCAACTAGCACAAGACTTTTTTGATGTAAGCGCAGAACTTGCAGAGAGTTTCGCACGTAAAGACGAAGAGTCACAGAAGAAAGCATTCAACTTCTCAAAAGCGATGAAGATTGCGTCGACTATTATGGCAACTATCGAGGGTGTACAAAACGCGTTCAAGACTGCGCAAGATTCACCTATCACCGCCGCAGTTCCTGCATATCCTTTTATACAAGCAGGTCTCGCAGGTGCGTTCGGTGTTGCACAAGTAGCAAAACTAAAAGCAACAAAGTTCAATACACAACAACCTAGTCAACAAAGTGGAGGTGGTGTACCACAAATGAGCGCACCTCAAACAAGTTCTTCACTACTTCAACAAGGTGGCAACGAACAACTCACTCAACAACAACGAGTGTACGTTCTAGAAGGCGACATCACTCGCACTCAACAACGAGTATCGAATAACAAAAAAGTATCTATTGTCAAATAAACGCTATTTAAGACTATGAATCTACCTATCTACCGACTAGACATCAACGAGTTTGACGACGAAACAGGCATTGACTTCGTGTCACTTGTTGAAGCACCTGCAGTCGAGAGAGACTTTCAAGCATTCAATCAAGAGTTTGTAGAACCACAAGCAAACGAGAGCGAAGAAGAGTTTGTTGCGCGTTGTATACCTGTAATGATAAATGAGGGCAAAGACAACGAACAAGCAGTCGCAATCTGCTACGCTATGTATCAAGACAAACAAACATTCTTTGAAGACTATCCACAAGGCGCAATTGACAACGCACAACGTGGCATAGACTTGAACGAGAAAGTCGACAACAAGTGCGCAACTCTAGTTGGCAAAGCAAGAGCGAATCAATTAATCAAGCGCGAGAACTTGTCACTTGAAACTATCAAGCGCACATATTCGTACTTGTCTAGAGCGAAAACATACTACAACGCAAATGACACAGAAGCGTGTGGGACTATCTCTTATTTGCTTTGGGGTGGTGACGAGATGCTACGCTATTGCGAGAAAGTTCTTGATTTGAAGAGCGAGAAGTTCTCGATTCAAGACGAAGAGAAGCGCATCGTGAGTGGTGTTGCTATGATTGCAGATATGCCAATCTATCGTCGTGACGCTATTCGTGGTGAGTACTACGTTGTATTCGACAAAGAGTCTATCTTCAAGATTGCTAAAAAGTGGGCGCGTTCAAACAAGTACGACAGCGTCAACGCACATCACAAAACACCAATCGAAGAAGGTGTGTCTTTGTTCGAATCATTCATTGTAGATAGAGAGAGAGGTGTGATGCCTCCAAAAGGATATGATGACGTAGCAGATGGCTCGTGGTTCGTGTCTTACTTAATAGACAACGACGATGTGTGGGCAAAAGTAAAAGCAGGAGAGTTCAAAGGTTTCTCTGTCGAAGGTGTCTTTGATTTCGTGAGCGAACTAGACGAAGAACTACAAGTCATCGAGCAACTCAAGCGCATCTTATCTCAATGGGATGGTCAATAAAATTGCAACACTAAACAACAAAATATATTTTACTATGATGAACGCAAAAGAAACTTTGAAGCAAGTCCGCACATTGTTGGGATTTGAAGAAGAAAAAAGTATCTCTTTCGAGACAGCAATGTTGAAAGACGGTACAATCGTAAAATGGGAAGGTGAGTTGTCAGTAGGTACTATCGTAATGGTAGAAACTGCTGAAGGCGATATTCCTGCACCTAATGCAACCCACGAACTAGAAGACGGAACTCTTGTCACTACTCTTGACGGAATTGTAACAGAAATCGTGAAGCCTGAAATGGAAGCACCTGAAGTAGAAATCTCAGTTGAAGCAAAAGAAGAGTTTGCAACCGTATCTCACTTCAACGAAGTAGTAGAAAGTCTTGAGTCTAAGATTGCTCAATTGACTGCTTCTATCGAGTCTCTAGTTGCTGAGCGTGTTTCTCACAAAGAAGCAATGTCTAAGGTTGTAGAATTGGTTGAGAAAGTAATTGACTTGCCAAGCGACGAGCCTACTAAGAAGCCTCACGCCCCTAGCAAGACTGAGTCTCAATTCGAGAACTTGAAAAAATTTGCAAACGCATTGAAAAAATAAACAAATAAAAAAAACAAAAAAATACTATGTCATTCGTTGTATCTTCCCTCAGCAACTACACCAACGAGCAGTCAACTGACTTGTTGGTTAAAGCGTTGTTCGGTTCAAAAACCGCTTCAACTTTGCAAACTGCCGGTCAAGTACAAGTAGGTGTGAAATCATCTGCTTCTTTGAACTTGTTGGCTTCTACCGTTTTCTTCCAAGCCGACGGCTGTGGTTACAATCCAAGTGGTGCTACTACTTTCACTCAGAGAAACATCACCGTTGGTGCTGTTAAAGTTGAAGAGACTTTGTGTCCTAAGACTCTTGAAGCAAAGTGGATGCAAACTCAAATTATGGCGGGTTCTCCTACAATGATTCCTTTCGAAGAGCAAATCGGTAGCGAGAAATCTGCTGTCATCGCTGAGAACATTGAAATCGCAATGTGGCAAGGTGACACCGCAAGTGGAAACCCTAACTTGAATCGCTTCGATGGTTTCAATAAAATCATCGCCGCCGCTTCTCCAACTTTGGCAAACTCTGCACCTACTACTTTCTCTTCTATCACAAACGCAAATATCGACGACATCCTTGACCAAGTTTACGCTAACATTCCCGCTCGTGTTGCTACTAAATCTGATTTGGTTTGCTTCATCGGTGTTGATGCTTTCAAATTGATGTTGGTTAACTTGAAGAACGCTAACTTGTTCCACTACGCTGTTGAAGCAAGTGAAGCAATGGAAATGATTTACCCCGGCACAAATATGAAGTTGATTGCTGTTGGTGGATTGAGCGGTACAAACAAAATCGTTGCAGGTTCTTTGAGCAACTTCTTCGTAGGTACTGACTTAGCAAACGAAGAAGAGTCATACAAATTGTGGTACTCTGAGGACAACGACGAAGTTCGTTTCCGTACTACTTTCAAGTATGGTGTTCAAGTTGCTTACCCTAGCGAAGTTGTATATTTCACCCTCTAATCATTCATAAACAATGGCTTGTCTTCTCACTCAAGGTTTCACTCTAGATTGCAAAGATGCAATCGGAGGTATTAAAAGCATCCACTTAATCTCGTGGACTGCTTCAAAGTTCACTATTGCGAGTGGCGAAGTTACTGCAACCACCGTCGTAAGTGGTGACGTTTATGACTACGAATTGCCTAAAGGTACAGGCTCAATGACTAACACTACAAACGTGAGCGTTGAGAATGGAACTACTTTCAACCAATGTGACGTAGCATTCAAATTGCGTCGCTTGTCTACTAGCAAAAGAAACGAGATGAAACTTCTCGCACAAGGTCGTACTTACACAATCGTGAAAGATAACAACGACACTTGTTGGTTAGTAGGTAACGAATACGGATGCGATGTGACTGCAATGGTTGCGAACAGCGGTACTGCTATGGGCGATTCAAATGGTTACGAAGTGACTTTGTCAGCAATCGAAGCAGAAGCACCCTACAAATTACAATCTAGCGTAGTGACTGCGTTAGGAATTTAACGTACATTTGTAGTTGTTCTTGATTCATATTAGTTTTCAAAAGGAGGGCGTCGCAAGGCGCTCTCTTTTTTGTTACATCTTTTGGTCGTTGCTATTTAATTGAGATGCTTACAATCAACAAAGGTCAAACTAAGTATTGGTACTTAACTCTTACAGAGATTGCAAGTGCGTCTTCATATGTTTTTACTTTTACGCATCGCCAAACATTTACTCAAGTCACTAGAACTTTGAGTGATGTATCAACGCATAAAGAGCGATACAATCAATTTCAATTTGTTGAAGGTACTACTGCTACACTTCTAGAAGGAGAACACGAATACAGCGTTTCTACAAGCGGTGGTGTACTTTGCGAAACAGGTATTCTCAAAGTAGAAACAACAAACACTAGTACACAATACACCCCAACACTCACAGAAAAAATCTACACAATATGAGCAACTCAACAAGCATTATGGCAGGCGGTGATGGTTTCAAATACCATTCTGCGTCAACCGTGACAGGCGTAGCATATAGCGCACTTGTCGTACAAGAAGACACTATCTTCACTTCATTCTCAGTCGATGGTACAAACGTACTTTCTACTCGTGGTTTGAGTGGTGTGACTCTTCAACAAGGCGCGTATCTACCCGCGGGTGGTGCGTCTAAAATCACAGGATTTGTCATCTCTTCAGGTTCAGTAATCGGATACTAAAATATGATAGGCGTAGGAATTGGCACACGAAGCCGTCTATACAAAGGTCAAGCGTGGGATATCGTTCGCGCTTACAAGTCACGTATCACTAGCGATGGTGGGTACTATGAGGGTATTTCTTGTCTATTGCGTAAACTTAACAACTTATGAGCAACTTATTGAGTCAAGCATCGCTTGTAATGATACCAAGCGGATACAAAGAGGATGTTGTATATTCTCAAATTCCTACCAACGGCAACGGAGATTTGACCTTTACCAGAGCATCCAACGCAACGCGCGTAAATAGTTCGGGATTGGTTGAGGTTTGCCCGTGGAATTTGGCTACCAATTCGGAGAATTTTAGCAGTTGGAATTTAGCAAATGTAACTGTTACGACAAATGACATAACCGCACCAAACGGAACTTTAACGGCAGA
>Ga0208546_1000166_pt1 | contig 30435 bp, 45 predicted proteins | sample DEB19_08_DNA_4_FD_184528 | JGI IMG/M metagenome (GOLD analysis project Ga0208546, IMG submission 184528) | Aqueous microbial communities from the Delaware River and Bay under freshwater to marine salinity gradient to study organic matter... | ecosystem: Environmental > Aquatic > Marine > Coastal...
ACGACCAAAAATCGTCAGGAAAATAACAATAGCAAAAATACCAGTAAGAAGCGCCGCAACACTAGACGACCCACTCATCACAAAGTACACAAAACCAACAAGACCAGCAAGGATACTCAAAACAAACACTGCACGCTCAGCAAAAGTAAAATCATAACAAGACTGACCATCCTCCTGCGTATGCAACAACAACACACTAGTACCAGAAGGAAGTGAGGTAGTAAAGGTCATAACACCAGCGACAGAATCATAAGAATAAGACGGGTACACAGAGGAGCCGTCGGGGTAGGAGATACGAGGGCTTGAAGGAGTCACACCGTTGGTCTTAATGACTGCGACCACGTTCAAGAGAGAGACTGAGATGTTATTTGTCAAGATGGCAGTGTTCCCTAAGGCATCAGAGACTGAGACAGGCAGGGCGAGGCGTCGGGATTGGTTGTCGGTGATGTATGAAGATGCGTTTCTTGGTTGCACGCCGATGATGTAGGAGAAATTACTTCCTGTCGCGTTCGCGAGGTCCATTCGCCCGTATGCTCCTATTTGACTGGTGTTGTATAAGCTCATGTTGAAATTCAAAGGCATGAGCGTTATGTTGTCGTAGACCCGAGCGTTTGCCTGTTCTATAATTCCTCCAGCTGTCTCTCTGGAGAGCATCCAGTTCTCGAGGGTCACGCTGCTGTTGGTAAGCACTGAGATCTCTATCCTGTCGTCGTAGAACGTATAGGTCTGCGTGAAGTTAATGTTGTTCGTCTGACCAGTGTTGTTCTTAAGGAGCCCGTCGATGCGAATGGAGTACGGGTAAATCGTGCTTACTTCGTTCATGGTTGCGTTGATGTCGTAGGCGTTTGAGAAGTTTCCGCTAACGATTCGTGCACCGCCGTGTGTCCAGTTCGGACCGCCTTTCCCACTAATCAGATGCTGATTCGTCGCATTGACGTAGAGATCAGCGATTACGTTTGCTGGTCCAGTAGAGTTGTAGCTTATCGTAGTGAAATAATTGTCTGTCTGAATGAAAATAAGTTCTGCATTGCTGAACTTGACATAGAAGCGAGAGGCGTTTTCTGTCGGGAGGAGCTGCGGAGAAGCATACGTTGACTTCCACCAGTGGTATATATCAAGGAATGAATCCAAGTTCGTGAAGTACCATTTGCGTGAGTATTGACTGTTGGAGATGTTGTAGATGCCAACATTCGCAGTCCAGTAGTTGCTTATGCGCTTGGCGATGTCGTTATATGGAGCGAACTGCATTGCGTGGGCATAATAATATGCACTCGTCTTGTTGTCCGTCCCATTGACATTACAATCATTACTTGCGATTCCGCAGTTTTGCCAGGTACGTCCACCATAGCCACCCTGAATCTGATTCATGTTGGGCAGGTAAAGGTAGCTTGAAATATTATAGGACTTGTTGATGAGTGGCAGGATAGAGTCATTGCCGCTCAGATTGTGAAAGATAGCCATCTGATATAAACCGAACTCCATATAGTTCGCGTCGTAGGCATTCGTGAACAGTTGTCCAAAGCTTTCGCCGTAGATACCATCTTTCTCATCATAGGTGACGTTGTTGAGGCTTTGATAGGCATAATCGTTGTATGTCGTATTCCCGGTGAGATTGTATAGTAGCAGGAGAACGTTTGCACGGGCGAGCTCTTGGTTACCTACAAAACTTTGTGACCCTGGCGGGTAATAGGTCGTGAGTGCATAACCGATTTTATTGATTGTATCCATCCATACTTGTGTACGATTGAAGACAATTGAGACATTCGATATTTTGAATTTGTCAGCATTATTCAGTCTGATGTAAGAATATGCTCTGCTAATGACTCCATAGTTTACGGTGGTGTCTGCCGGACACGCGATAGTCTTCCATTGCCCATCATTGGCGGTGTTGATTGTACACAGGAGATGGTACGTTCCAGCAGTCTTGTTCATGAAGTAGACTACGGGGTCATTGGTGATGTCGTCCTTGTAAGTAATGTACAACGTGAAGTTGTATGACATATTCTGGTTGTCGTCGATGTCGGGATTAAAGTGTATGCTATCGTCTCCCGAGTAATTGATCTGCATATATGGGGTATTAGTGCTGTTGACCATGCGGTAGATGATGCCGCTGTCGTTGCCGATTGTGTAGTTCCATCGTCCGTTATCAGTTAGAGCGATACCATGGGAGAAATTGAAGTCATCCATCCCTGTTTTGCCGAAGTTGCTGCTGATGGTAATGTTGCCGAGGTCGTTCTGCATCAAAAAGTACGCCTTGATGAACTGGTATCCGACGAATGCTGTGGGGGGAAATTGTATAGTTCGAAATGCTGAGGACTCGGAGAAGCCTCCATGAGAGGATTGGACGTAGTTGATGTAGTCGCCCGCAGAGATAAGTGAGTTCCAGAGTGCCGTGCTGCCATTCCAGGTTCCCGTTGGGTCATTGTAGTACAACCATGCCCCTGGTCCGATGAACTCCTGGTAGCGCGTATCGAGAACTTGAGAAATATTATTCGAGCAAGTATAGTACGATCCATAAGTGTAGTTCGCAGTCGTATTGCACTGTGCCGCAATGTTCGCACCCACCATGCCATTGATGGTGTGAATCATGTCGATCTGCGACGCACTGACAAACGTTACTGTGAGAAGGCACAGCAAGAGAGCGGGGATAAGCTTTCTCATCGTCTATTCCTCACCTGTGTTTTTGCTAATGTTAGTAGGGTTCATCGTCTCACGCTCTTTTTTCCTTGGCAGTTCCAGAGGTAGGTTCTGCTCCAGTAATTCGGACTGTACGGGTCTTGCACTCCTTTGATGCCACTGCTGCGGGCGCAGTAATTGTCCCCGCGCTTCGTACCAGGGTACTCGCGCATTTCCGGATCACCAAAGTGAACGACCCGACCATTAGGAAACGTGGCCATCAACTGCTTACCCTCACGAGTACTTTCAGCAACAACCACTCGTTCTCCGTCAATAACAACAGTCTTCATGTGCAAGCCAACAATCCCAGCATCACTCGTAGGATTCAGTTATACCATCTCCGCCTATTTTGTAACTCAACACTTTGATAGTCAATACTGACAAGACTGGTCGCAGCACCAGCACCAGTAGCAAACGCCACAATACCAGCACCAGTTTCACGACCAGGCTGAACAGGAATACGAGATGATACCGTACCATTCCACAACATAGCACCAGTAGTCATGTTCAAAATCTCACATCGCGCCCCAGTACCACTAGCGTTCATCACGATGGAGAACTCAAACTCACTAGCGCCACTCATGTTAAACGTGAAGTTCGCAGTACTAGTGTTCAAACGGATACTATTATTGCTCGCAAAACAATTACCCGTCGTAACAGTACTATTAATGTAATACTCAAAGTACAACCCATCAACCGGGGTAGTGGTCGTGATACTGTCCTGGAAACCAAAACGAACCGTAGTAACATTATTCACCAATGGCTGCGTATGATTCAACAGCGCACCAGTAAAAGTCTCACTACCATTCAAAAGGAACGCAGTAACACCAGTAGTAAACTGATAACCGCTAGCCGTAGCAGCAACACGACTCAACGTACTGATACCCGGATTGTTACGGTCCCCACTACCAATAGCGTTCGTACCAGCAGCCAACGCCCCACCAGTATAAAACCCGCCACACATCGTCGTGGCAGCAGTACCCACAAAATCACAAAAATACTCCTGAGCATTAATCGTCTCAACACCACCAAAAACACGAAGATCACCAAGAGCAGTAGTCAAATTATTAGCGTTATCAACAAACAAACTACCAATACTAACATTCACGCCAACGATTGCAAGACTAACATTATTACTACCACTACTATTGACCCAACCAGAACCAGCACCACCACCAGACTGATCAGCCGCACAAGTCAACACCCCATTACCAGCACTCGTCAACTTATCAGTACCAGCACACGTCGGAATAGTACTATTACGCAAGTAAACAACCGCGCCCTGAGAGATAGAATAATAACTACCCTGGTCAAGACTCCAATTACCAATACTCGCCACAATCTGCGCATACGTAAGATTCGGCAACGTCGTTTTCATAACCGACCACACAGGATCAGTCTCCGAATAACTCGTCAAATAACCAGCAGGATTAGCAATCAATGGATAGAAACTCAACGTGGCATTACTCCAATAACCAGACTGATTCCATGAGCGATTATCAAGAACTCCTTGACTGGTATTGTAGTACTCCACACGGTCAAGACTCCAATTACCAACACTAGCAACATAAGAATGAGTATACGAGAACGTAGGATAATTATCCCAAATATAACCAAACGTAGTAAAACTCGCACTAGCATTACTCCAATACTTGGACTCATTCCACGACGCATTCCCACCAGGAGGACAATTAACCCCATCAGCATGACAATACAATGCATCAGCAACAGCCTGACTCCAAGAAGAATTACCACCAGAAGCATTACCACCAGAACTAATCATGGTATTCACCACCAATGGCGGACGCGCACAAGCAGCCAACACAACCAAGACTAAGAGAAATAACCATCTCAAGCGTCATCCTCCCGCTTTCGCTGACGCCAGTTCATCAAAGAAAACGCCATGCCCGCACCAGCAGATACACTAAGCAGGACCCCAAACCATCGCGTATACGAATCATTGTAAGGAGAAAGATTATACGTGACACTCGTAGCCGAGGTCGTTACTGATCCATTCATGTAGGAGTAATTCGTGCTCACGACTGCACCACTTTGATACTCAAGCTGATTCGTGAAAATGTAAACACCAAGAAGGAAAAGAAAAAAGAGGCCAACAAACGCGTAATGCTCATCTCCCGTAAAGTACCCCAACCCAATCGCTACAAGAGCGAGAGCCAGGAGACTCAGGAAGAGCTCAATAATCATCGTTGGCCTCCAGTGTTGTCACCATCCCAAAATCCTTAGACTACTCCAAAGACGTTCAGGACTGCAATCACGAGGCCCGCGATACCAGCGATACCGAGGACCCCCCAGATCGCCACTTCACCAGACGACCACGTAGTCGTGTTCGTGGACTTCAGAGTCGTCATGTAGACGCCTGCGAACACTACGAGCGCAATCGCGATGTAGATAATGCCAGAGAGCATGTTTGCCATTGTGTACTATTCACCTCACAATGACAAGAATACAAAGACCGAATGATTTTATTACATTAGATATATAAACAAAAAAAGAAAAACACCGACGAGACAATTTATATATCAAGATTCATTCTTTCGGCAACAAGGTCTTACCGTCAGGATTACCGAGGAACTCCAACAATTTCTCAGGGTCTTCTTTCCACGAATCCAACGCATCAACATCATCAGGACGTAACCCTATCTGCGCATCAGGACCCAACACAAAACCATCACGACCAGCAAACCGAGTACGATCAACAACACGAACACCAAAAGTATCAGCATCGATATGCTTCTCTCCGGCTGGCGTAGCAGCATCGAAAAGATTAAGCTTCTGCGAATACTGCAAATCAGTACTCGTCAAGACAGGCAACGCCCCCGACGGCGGAGCGACAGCAACCAGAACCATACGAATCTCCCGCTGTCGCGACAAACGCAACACATCCGGAGGCGACTGGATGCAATGCTGACACAACGCCCACTCCTGCTGCGAACGAACATCAGGAGTAATCACATGAAACGCCTGATACGATAACTCCGCAGCACAACCATCACAAGCATACTTCCCCACCATAAAGAAAACATCCGTGCGGTTCCGATGAAGCTTGTACAGGTACTTAACCACAACTCACCAGTTACTCGTCATCTTATGAGCAAGCGAAGCACTCTTCGCGGTCTGCGCAATCATCGTTCCATTCTCAATCATCTGCTTCTCTTGGCGCATGCGCTGGTCACGCATCGCAATCAACTGCGTCGTCAAGCGCGTGAGCTCCTCCTTGGCTTCATCTAACTGATTCTTGCGAACCTGAATCTGTTGTAAGAGTTCCTGCTCAGAAGCATCAACAACTTGCACATCAACAATTTCCCGGAAGAAGTCATTCACCATGCTGCTGATCTTTCCGGAACCGAATTGCTGCTTGATCTGCAGATAGATTTCGTCGTCGACACAAATGTTAATGCGCTGCTTCGTCATGTATGAACCTCGAGTTATGGTTTCCAAAGAATCTCGGGACGTGTGTATATAAGTATGTAATACACAATAAAATATCTACTGGAGTAGCGATGTAAGGAGTATTTTCTTTTTTTTCTTTATTTCGTGTGTATAGTCTGAGGCCCGACGACAAAAAAGGAATACATACACACTATACATATGTAATCATAAAAAAATAATCTATCTCAATCTATCTAATAAAATAAAAAAGAAAAAAATAATTTTAGGAAGCAATTTGAAACATATCAAGCAAGGTCTGCTCCGGCGGCATAGCATTAGTAAGGCTGAGCTGGCATCGCCCCATCCCCAATAACTCAGACAGCGTAAGCGTGGTAAGCTCTATTTCCGTAACACCTAAGTCACTAGCCGGATGAACATAACCATCAGTAGTTTGACCGCGTTCATGCTTAATCCACTTCTGCGCCGCCTTGATGTCCCGCCCGTTGCGATACCAGAAAATAGTTAGAGCCATATGCCGGAGCTTATGAAAACGAACGACATAAGATGGCGCACGCTTGTGCCGAAGATGCCAAGTAGATAAGGACTCGAGACGGTCAGCATCAAACCCGGCCTTGACCATTGCCTTGCGCAGCTTCCACCATGCAGCGTCAAAGCACGCCGTATTCTTCCAGTTGAAAAGCTTCTGCGCGAGAACTTTGCCGTCAGGGCCTGCCTCGAGATCACGGTAAGGGCTGACATACCGAGGACCATCCTTTGTTTGTACTACTATAAAGTGAATGTCACAGTATGCCTTAAGCTCCTGTCCGGCAAACTCACTAAGCTTCACGACCCGATGCTTACGATCCACAATTGTAGTATTCCCATCAGTGGTTTTCTTGGCTTTGCTAACAGCATAATTCAGACTCGAAAAGCCATTAAGATGATGAAGAGTCAACCGGAGAAGCTCATTGCACCGCATACCCGTATCCAATGCAAGTAGAATCATAGTATACATTGCAGAGTAACGCTTAACCTTACGGACCATCCATTGCAGCTCTGTAACGGTGATACAGTTATGCTCATGGTCAAAACGTTCTCGAGTAATAACTTCTTGAAGTATGTGCTCAGTCATACCCACACCCCCTTATAAAGAAAAAAATAATGGTCGTCGAGCACTGAGCTTTTTCTTAAAAAGCACACGAATACTTGAGTTATCCGCAAAATTATTTGCAATATTTTGCAAAATATATACGCTTGTAGCGATTTGTTTATATACTCATGTCCCCAAGAAGTGACATAACGAAAAGGCCCCGGGATATACCAAAGATATACTATGGGCCCAAAGTTCGTTGAGACGGTGGTGCTGTCATGAACTCGTATATGAATATATCTGCTGATTCCCATCTTGATTCCCCCTGTACTATATTTGGCAATGTATATACTCCAGTTAATAAATTATTGCCTGGAGTCACTACTTCGGAACGAAAACTTGCAGAAGCGCAGTTGTTCATCCTGACAAGCCCAAAGATTGGTGCGCGCCGCACGATTGACCTGGAGGCGCTCCAGTGAACCTTGCGTGGCGGTACGAGCAGCTTCCTCCTGAGGTTTGCGAGGAGTGCTTGTCAAACATTGTCCTACAGGGCCATAACCCGTTCTGCCCACTCCTCGAGGTGACACAATGATATTCCTTTCTTATTCGCAGGGACCCCTTGGTGGGCGCGTCTTTCCCGGCGAAAGCCACGATTCCACACACCCCCTATCTGTTGGCGCGCCCACTTCTTCTTTTCTGGTGGTGATAGTATGCTGAAAGAGATTACGGTCAAGCCTTGGATGGTTGGGAAGAGTATGGTCATGACTGTGCCTGTATGGTTACGCAAGGCGCACAAAATCCCGCTTAAGCAACCGATTAAGGTATTTGTTGAGGTGCCAGAGTGAAATCGTCTTACGTGCCCGTGCGGAAGCTGGTTGCTGAAGCCGTTCGTGATTGGCTGCAGGAAGTCAGCCAGAACCCCAAGGCATCGTACAAAGCGTTCGTGCGCGAGACGGTCATCGCTACTGGCTGCAAGCCCTCGCTTATCAAAGAAACCCTCTCGTTGTGGGATATTGAGATTCAAAACGATCATGCGGTAAAGGTGAAGTAATATGCGACTCGTGAACTGTAAGGAATGTAAGAACGATTTTGAACATCATGGCTCTCGCGGCCCGGCTGCTGAGTTCTGCCGTCCGTGCAAGCACAAACGTCGGCAGGCCAAGAATTACTACCTCCCAGCGCTTCCTAGTACTCCCTCCAACGATGAGGGTTCTGCAGGTGAACTACCCCATGAGCAAGCATAAGACAGTGACGACAAAGACTACAGAGAAAACCCTGGGCTATCTTGATGTCGGGGCTTTCGAGCACCGTAATGATGGCGGGGAGATCAAGGTCAAGACTTACAGCAAGCCAAATGATAGCCTTCAGGTGGATGCGGCGAAGGAGACACGCTTTATTGGCGGTACGCGCTTTAAGATTGTTGAGGAGGAGATTCCTTACCTCAAGAATGATTCTTTCTATGAGAAGCGTATCTGGAATGAGCAGGTAGCATTACCGGGGGAGGAACGACCTTCCGCTGCTGGTAATGTTGGCCCGTATGAGACTATCGCACCACCTCGTGGCATGCCTGAACCATTGAGCCCTGCAGCAATCGCTAATGCAGGACCGTCTCCATTGCAGGTCCTCAAGAATTTCGTTGATAACATCGCTGCCGACGTTCGCAACCATACGCTGGCATTGATTGTTATCGGTATGATGGCTGCTGCCGCGCTTGTCCTGGCTATTATCTGAGGTGTCACGGTGAATGACGACTACACAGCAAAACTCGCTTTCGTCCTGAGTGTGATGATACTTATGGTCGGAGCGGTCTTTTTTGCCAAGATGAAGATTGCTGATCGTGCAGAAAGTGAGCAACAATTGGTATCAACTAGCGCCTTAGCTCAGACGGCGAATGACAACGCCATTCTGGCGTTTAATCATGCACAGTCCGCTCGTGAAGCAGCATATTCGGCGGAGGTTCACGCCTCTGAGGCGAAGGGGATGGCGTATGATGCGCAAAAGAACGCTCTTGCCGTTATCCAGGCTACACAGGGTCAGTGTTATGCGCTTTTGCCGACTGGTGATCGTTTTACGCTCTCGTGTGAGGTGTTCGGATGAAGGAGTTCCCTATTGAGTTTCAACGCCTTCCCCAAGAGGTTGAGGTATTGCAGATTCAGCTTGAGCGATTGCATGACGAGTTCAAGAAGTTTCGTCATGATTACAAGAAGCTTGAGAGTGTGGTCAGCCACTTGCAATTCGTTCAGGAGAACACACGGTGAGGAAGTATGGTGACGCAGACAAGTTTACTCGCTTACGAGCGTATCGCTCCTGATTTGGGTCCCCGACAGTTTGAGGTGTTCCAGGTCTTGCGGCGCTTGGGTGTTGCGAGTAACTTGGAGCTTGCGGAGGCATTGGGTTGGCGTATTAATGCGGTCACCCCCAGGGTTCACGAGTTGCGTCACAAGTTTTTCCCTCCTTTGGTTGTTAGTGCTGGAAAGCGTGCTTGCAAGGTGAGCAATAGTACGGTAGAGACATGGATGATTAATACTTATGAGGTGGTAGCATGAATGCCGGTGTAGATTGGAGTAAGCTTGAAGGTAAGTATTGGAAGCCAGATACTGAGGTGCAGTACATTGTAGAGTTCGCCAATTGGCGGATTGAGGAGAAGCGGTACGAGCCGAGTGAGTCGCCACGACCATTTCTTGTTCTTGATGTGCTCAATGCTGGTAGAGATCCGGGCCGTGAAATGCCAGAAATCATTTACTATGCACCTCCCAAATTGTTCACTACGGGAAATCAAAGCTTCCTGCAGAGTATCCGTGGCATCATTGAACGTGCTGTGCAAGAACGTCGGGACAGCATCATTGTGGTGTTGCGCAAGACAGGAGAGGGTAAAAAGGTACAGTACAGTATTACTGATGCTGGTTACATGAAGCAATTTCGTGGTGGCTCACGATGACTGGCACGAGAGCATCAATATGTGTTTGTGGTCATCATCACAGCGTTCATGTCAACAAAAACGGTTTATGCCAGCTCGCGGGCTGCCGCTGTGAGACTTTTGAGCGCGCGCAACGGGCTTGGCATTACCAAAATGGTCATCCCCGTAATGGGGTGGTGATTGGGAGAATTGTGAGCGAGGACATGCTGCGTAAGCCTGCATCGGCACGTCGGTATGATTACGTATGAATGAGGAGTATTGCACATGCGGGCATCACAAAATATGGCATCATCATCAAAAAGACGATTGCCTCATGCCAAGAAAGCACATGGGGAAGATTATGGGGTATTGCACATGCACACTCTTCAAAAGTCTGAAGTGAAGGAAAGAGCGAAGGGAGGGGGCGATGACGTCTCTTCTCACCGGGCAACAGTTACCACTACTCCCTCCCTTCGCTCCCTTTATGACCGTTTAGCCCATCCTTCTTTTCATCCCAAACCTATTGACCGCTGGCGGGTACAGACTGATGCAGGGTATATTTTTGATCGTCGCGTCTTTCTCGGACTGACGATTGTTATTTTGTGCATTACGATTTATGCTGCATCATTGATGAACTTCAGTTTTACCCGTCAGGTATACTTGCATTGTCCCGCAGATGCCCCGCTTGGCTACTGTGAAAACCCGCTTTATCGTGAGTGCGATGATGAGTATTGTGCGCTTGAACGGCTGTATCCTGGTTACACTTATGGTGAGAAGCCTTCGGAGTGGTACATGTGGATTGGACCGATTATGGTAGTTGTTACGCTTGGAGCGTTTTTGCTCAATCATTTTCTTTGGAATAGATCGTATGAGTTCAAGATTGACTAAGTAATAGTGTTGAGGTGCGTATTATGGTTGGTATTCGTGTTATTGCTGTGACTCATGATGGGTACTTGGCGATGGAGCGCCATTTGTCAGAACTAAAAAGGATGGGGTTACGTGAGAAGATTGTTGGTCGTTCAATGTTCGCTCATGAGGTAGTGAATAAAAATCCTTTGACGATTGAGATTACGTGCAAAAGCCCACAGCTTGCTCGGTTGTTAGTGCCGGAAAACTTGCGCAAACCTGCGATTGATGCCATGAAGGTAAATGGTGCAGTGCTGGGTAAGGATTATACGTTGGTGGACTTATGAATGATGACTTGCAGTTTTCCCAGCCGCAGCGTCGTGTTACGCCGCATTCTGATCTCGATTATAATTTGATGATGACTGACCCGGTGGTGGGGACGTCCAATGTTAATCCTCATCTGTTGAAGCAGCTTGAGAAGGGATTTTACCTGACCGATGAGAAGGGAGAGGTTCTGACGGGAGAAGATGGGAAACCCCTGTATAATAAGGATAACATGTGGGAGAAACTCAACTTTTACACTAGGGACATACGGTTGGGGAATTTGGAGAATGGTGAGCTCTTGTACTGCCGATGGTACTTGGATTTCGCCGCCGATGTCCTCCAAGAGAACTTGTATGAGGCGTTTATTGTCGCCTTCACGAGAGCAGTTACTGTTATCGAGTTGTCGCAGAGTAAGAAAGGATTCCTACGACGAAGACCGAATACCCTGCGTACAGAGCATGTCCAGGGTGATCTTGAGCCAGCGCCCAGAAGCCTGTTTGGCGGTGGCAAGAAGAATAACTGAGGTACCACGCTATGAATGAGTTACAACAAGCAATGTTAACCTACGGCATCATTATGCTCACAACGATTATTCTTGTCGGGGCATATACGAAAAACTTCCTTTGGAAGTACGCTCTTGCGCGCACGAGTGGTGGGCGTAAGGTATTGGTTGAAGTCCGCACAAATACTGGCAATTATCTTGTTGTCGGAACTATGGATGAGGATTCGCTCAAGTATAAGAATCGTCAGAAGGAACAGAAGCTGGTTACGAATGTTCCTCGCGCCGCTGTTCAGCAGTTCCTTGGGGTGTCGTGGGTTCGCACTGATGATGCCACCAATACAGTGTTAGACCCGAATAAGGGAGAGGTTTCAGGGCACGATGCTATCAAGATGGATATGTTCGTGAAGCGTGCGTTGCAGAAGCCTTCTCTTGATGATAAGAAGATGATCGCGCTCGTGATTATTGTACTTATCATCGCTGTTGGGGTTGTCGCTAACATTTACCTGACTTACAAGGTGTATACTATCGTTCAGCAAATGGGCCCTAATGTTGTACCGCAAATCGCGGCACAGGTAACGCCCAGTATATGAGGTGTATGAACATGGCCCGTTTTGGCGTACAAGTCAAGAGCAAGAAGGAGCGTGAATACTTGCAGCGTTTCATTGCACGACTCAAAGGAGAGGCAACGCCTGGAATGTCAGAGCTGCTTGCTGATGGTCAGACCGTGGTGTTGTTTGGTGGATCAATGAAAGAGCTGTCGGGCGGGGTGTTTCTTTTTGAGCTTGAACCACGATTCCCTAAGTTCTACTGGTTCGGGATTTTGATGGGAGTATTTGGTGCGCTTATTGGTATCTCTTCTTGGTGGTTTTGGATACCAACGGCATTGATTGCTAGCGCCGCACTCCTATGGAACAGCTTTACTTACTACGCACTCTTGTGCGCTGGTTACTATCGTAACACGAAATCATGGCCAAAGTTCCGTTATGTATGGAATATCAAGTTATTGGAGCAGGTGAGATAGGACTCATGGGACAGCAAGAAGTTATTGATTGGCTGGTGAAGCAGCGACGCTTGGGTATCCACTCCTTTCACAGCATTAAGGAGGTACAACGGGGATTACTCAATGATGGACATACTAGCGGTACGAGTCTTGTGAGCGTGAGTTTAGGACTCCATGCTCTGCGTCGCGGAGGTTTTGTTGAGATGCGCATGAAGACTGGTAACGAGTGGTTGCGGGTATTTCGTTTACGGGATGAGTATTGCGATAGTTTACCGACGGCAAGAAAGGACAAAACACCTAAAGTAGAGTATCCTATAATACCGGAACCAACCGGAAATCGCTCTGCCACAAGAAAGAAAGGATGAAGTGCTATGGTTGACTTTCAAAACAGCAACGCAGTGGGTGCCCCGGCCGCAGACATCACTAGAGTGTTAGTGTTGGAGCGCCGCTATTATGTGATTGAAGCAATCAAGAACTATCAGCGCTTGCTCAACAAGGGCATGACCGTAGACTCTTATGAGATTAAGGCTGGCTTGGCTGCTTTGTTTCTTGAGCAGCAAGGAGCGTTCAGAAGGAATTTCAAACAAGAAGATGAGTTTATGCAAATCGCTGAGGAACTCTTAGGAGACAATAAGATAACGTATGAGCGATGTGTTGTTATCTTTTGGAAGCTGAACGAGATACTTGACAAAGTAAAGATTACTCAGCTCGATACAAAGCGACAGTATGACAGCACATTGGTTACTGATGAGGACGAGGAGAAAGGAACATGAGCGAAGACAAAACCATGTACGATCACGGATGGCCCGTAAGCGAGAAGCTTGTGGAAAACGTGAAGGCACTCTATACCCGCGTCATGGAGGAGAATAAAGCAGCACTCATCGCCGTTGACGGTGGCGTAGGAGAAGGAAAGACCACCCTGTGCACGCATATCGGCGACATCGCGCAAGGAAGCCCCATCGACTTCAATAAGCAGCTAGCGATGGGAGGAGAACAATTCATGCAGAAACTCGAGTTGTGCTACAAGGAAGGGCTGCACGTCCTGGTATACGATGAGGCAGGGGACTTCAATAAACGCGGCGCGCTCACAAAACTCAACCAAACATTGAACCGCGTCTTCGAAACATACCGAGCGTTCAAAATACTCATCATTGTAGCACTACCAAACTTCGGCGTCCTTGACAACCAGCTCTTCGACAATAAAATCCCTCGGATGCTCGTACACCTACGAGGGAGAACCAAAAAGCAAGGAAACTTCCGAGCATACAGCCTGTACCGAATGCTATACGTTCGCCACTACATGAAGGACCAAAAGATGGTAGTGAAAGAGAAAGCATACGACCGCGTAGATCCGAACTTCGTTGGTCACTTCCTGAACCTACCAAAAGAGCGCGAAGCATTATTGGCGAGTGTCAGCACGAAGGGAAAGATTAGCTTCCTGAAGAAAACCAGCGTGGAGCTCGGGAACTACCTCACGTACCAGCAGCTCGCGCTCAAAGTAGGACGGAGCGAGAACTGGACGCGCCAAGCCGTGAGCAAGCTCAAGATAAAGCCCGCTCGCGTCATTGATACCGCGAAATACTTCAGTCCAGAAACCGTGCAACACCTTAAGGACGAAATCAAGCGGAGGCAAGCATGAACGGAATCGCAGAACTACTATCGCATTGGTACACCTGGGTCATCACCGTGCTGGCAAGCTTTAGCGTCATAGGAACACTATTTCACAATTACCTGGTAAGAAAGTACCTGCGAGAAATCAGGGATGCTCTTCGGAGAGGACGATGAAAGAACCACCGAAAAACTTGATGGAGCTCTTGGTACGCATGGAGCAAATGAAAACCAATCTTCGAAATCACAGAGACAATCAAGAGGTGTTAGACTTTGTTGGTAATACCTACGTAGAAGCAACAGGGTTGTTTCAGCAATACAATGAGCAAAAAATAGGTCAAGAATACCTATCATGGTACATTGATTTTAGAAACAGGAGGACCACATGAGTATACTACCGACTACTATTCCAACCACCGTTTGGAAAGGCAAGTGGTGCCAATGCGGGAAGCGTCTTACCACCCCGGAGGGTCGTCGTACGTCCCGTTGTGGTCCTTGCGACAAAGCACACCGGGCGAGATACCGTCGAAAAACCATCAGAACCACTCCAACGACATCACGGCATAGTACAGAGTAATTACATGATTCCTTGCAAGCACAAAGAATATACCGTGATTGGAAACGGGACAATAACCTGCGACAAATGCAAGAGGCGTTAGCAGCATGAAAACTGAGAAGCAAGTAAATGAGGAGTACCTATGATTGCGACATCGTGCAACGATTGCCACGCCAACAAAGATGAATGCGAAAGGAAAAAAGCAAAATTTCAACAACTCTGTTGTTACTGGTGCAACCACGAAAAATAAACAACGAGGAAACATGACAACTATGCGATTGATTGATCCGGAGCGATTCAAAGAGGAAATGGCGAGGCTCTCGCAGATGCGGCATACTGATAAGAAGCTCCACGACGTTATCCTGTGGAGTCACGTTCGGGAGATGGAACGGAGGCTGACTCAAGGGGAAAGCTATCAATAAAGCTGAAGGTGTCGAATGAAAACTGAGAAAACGTTGATTGAGGTGGGCATGGATAGAATTGCCGACATTAATTGGATCATCGTATGTTCTGACTCTCCAGATGGGTATTGTAAAGAGGATATGAACGGTATCTGCTACTACTGCGGCAGGGAGATGACAGAATGAAGTGGTTTTCGAGGTGTGACTGATGGGCTTTTACCCTTCCGAGTGTGGCTGCATCTTCATCAGTGCCAGTCCAATGACGTATATCCGATGCAAGAAGCATCAGGAGGAACACGATGCAAAGCAAAACTAAGTCATTATTTGACCCTAAAGTGCTGGCTGGGTTCTTGATAGGTTTCGGCATTGCCAGCCTAATGTGGATACTGATTTGGAGGTTATCATGACACCTGCGCACCGATACCCTGAGGAACAGTGGACCCCAAACGTACTCAAAACCTGGCTTGTCGCTGTTCGTTGTATTAACTGTAAGCGGTACTGGCAACAAGGACACGAACCGTCTTTCTGTCCTGAGTGCGGTTGTCCAACATTCACCAAGAAACGATACTTCGAGGAAGCTCCTTATGAGTAGCAAGAGGTTATTTGCATGGTAGAACCAGTTAGCGAATGGTGGTCTTGTGGAGCTTGTGATGCGTTCCACGATAGCAAGGAAGCGGCTGAAAAGTGCTGCGAGAACGATAGTGGACACGAACCAGGATGGAACGACTGCGGCTGTGACGGCTGCGAGAGGTTGAGAGAATGAAGCAACAGAACGTCCCCGCTTTTGTTCAGTGTTGGGCGTGGCAATGTACCAAATGCCGACATCTCTTCACTACTGAAGGAATGAAAGGACATCACTGCGGAAGCGGGAGCGTGACTCTGTGAAATTCAAACTACAGAACGTCCCTGAAAGGTCCGAGTTGCGCGGCGGTTACTCTTGGCTGCAGTCATGGATTGATGGAGGGATGAAGCCAAAGGCGAGAGTAGCGTTCACTGAGGGCGACCTACGTCTTGCGGGGCAGCTCATCGAGTACGCCATAGCGAAAGAACGTGCTTCCGGTCAACACCGAGAGGGCTGCAAATGCCACTCGTGCAGGTTGCAGAGGTGGAAATATGCCAGAGACAACTAAGACACAGAACGATATTGAGTATGTCCAATGCCACAAGTGCTCCAAGCGGTCGTTCAGGATATATATCATTCAGGGTAAGGTATATGGCGAATGTCTGACTGACGGCTGTGACGTGATCCTGAGGGTGAGTAAATGAAGCGCATATTTGGTAGGTGTCTGGCCGTTACTGAGATAGGGCATCTGTGCAAACGCAAGAAAGCTCATTCAGGCAAGCACCAAGACAATGAGGGGATCATATGGGAATGAAGCGAATATTCACGAAAGTTGAGCTGTTCCAGTTCGGCGCGATGATGTTGGTGTTTGGAATAGACCTCGGCATTCTGTTATGTAATCTGCGGGGGCTGGCATGACATCCAAGTCATTGTCTGCTGTTCAGTGGCGTCTTGACCGGGAGCGTGAGATTATCCAGCTCTACGACACCATCCCGGGGAACTGTCAGGTGATGGATGCCTTAACAGAAGAAGAGTTCCAGGCGCTCTCCCTAGAAGACTACTTCGGCGTCATTGAGCAGCTTGCAGCACAACATCGGAGGCTCATATGAAATTCAAGTGGTTTTCGAGGTGTGACTGATGGGCTTTTACCCTTCCGAGTGTGGCTGCATCTTCATCAGTGCCAGTCCAATGACGTATATCCGATGCAAGAAGCATCAGGAGGAACACGATGCAAAGCAAAACTAAGCCATTGATGGAACGGGAAGAGCGAATAGCGGCTGTCAACGCCCTTATCGTCACAATCGGGAGCTACGACCGCAAATTCCTGAGCAGCCATAGCGACAACTGGCGCACTGATCGCCCACTGGTCTATTCCCGCTTTGAGCTACGAAGCGGACGGCTCTGGTACATCGACAAGTACAAGGAAGTGCCGATCTATATGCACAACCGCCCAACGCATAATTGGCGATTCAGCGACGGAGGAACGCTTTGGTGGCTGATCTGCGAGTTCAGGGATTTCATCCTTGATGGTGGGAAGAAGGATCGCAGCAGCATCTTCTTGGCGGCGAATGACAACTACTGGGGTTACAGGAAGGAAAGCGCGGAGATCATCTTTGCCAAGGCCCGGGAGGTTGGCTTCCTAAACTAAACAATGGACTGGCAGTCACAGGGGTATATTATTTGCCCCGTTCATCGACGAGAAAGCAAACAATACACCCCCAAATAATGCAGGGGTAGATAGTTTGACCAAATAAGGAGGATGGTAATTTGAGAGTGTGCCTTTACGCAAGAGTTTCCAAAGCTCTGGATCAGAATCCTGAAAACCAGCTAATCGAGCTGCGCAAGTGGTCGGTCAATGCCCAACATGAGGTCATAGGCGAGTTTGTGGATGAGGTCAGTAGCAAGGACACCAGGCCGCAGAAAGAGCTTGTCCTCAGAAAACTACGTCTTGGGGAGGCAGATGGCGTGGTTTTCTGGAGTCTCGACCGTTGGGGAAGGAACGCGGGAGAGTTGATCCTTGAGCTGGAGGAGTTCAGCAAAACTGGCAAAAGCTTGGTCAGCCTCAAGGAAGGAATCGACCTATCAACCGCCGCCGGTCGCCTAATGGCAAACGTCTTGGCAGTCATGGCAAACTTTGAGAGGGACAGGATTCGGGAAAGGACCCTTTTGGGACTTGCCAGGGCAAAGGCACAGGGCAAGAAGCTTGGACGCCCCAGAAATAAACCCCCCCTGCAAACCCTACCCCCTGTCACCGAGGAGAAGGCCTTGCCGCTGTAAAACGGTCGTTTCTTTTTGCGGATTCCTCAAATATAACTTACTAAGTATCGAAGTATTTATATACTTAGTAACTAACTAAGTTAGTAAGAGGTAAGCCACATGAACACAACCCACAGAGTACCACTATTCAACAGCAACGGACAGCACTGCGGTTATGAGGGAGTATTCAGCATCCTGCGCAACACTTATAACGATACTAACTAAGTATGGAGGTCATGGTGAAAAACATCAACATAGCATTGGACGACAACGATCACGCGAGACTCACAAAGGCAAAAGGTGACAAGACCTGGCCGGAGTTCATCATGCAACTGGCGGACAAAGTTCCACAGGAAGCAGACCCCGGGACCAAATAATGAGGTTCGAGAATATGAGCTGTAAACATGACTGGACGGATACCAGGGCACTTTGGGCGAAAGGGTTTCGCTTCTGGCAGCCCATCAGGGAATGCAAGAAGTGCGGCAAGCTGGAAAGCAGATCATGAGGCGAGACAATGGTAACTGAACTGATTTGGTGGCTTTCAGGAATAAGCTTTGGATATGCCATCGGGTTTGCTTACACTTGGGAACGATACGTGAGAAACAAATGAGGTATGACGTATGGCCAGTCACTTAAACGGTTTTTCGGCATTGGTCGGATTCATTGCGACTATCAGCACAGGGTACGCGGTGTTCTACTTAGGAGCGCAAAAAATCCTGCTGGCAGTCTTTGCTCTCTGCTTCCTCCTGACGGCTTGGAACTTTTACATCTGGGGAATGTGGCAACAAGACCTATCACTGAGAGAAGCTTCCAAGAGAAGCAAGGGCAAATAATGAGGGCGAAAGAAATAAAGAAAAAAATTTATGCTTTTACGATTCTGTAGCTTGTTGCGCCGCTTGGTGCTGTCGTGACGGCGAATGTTCTGCCGCTTTTCTTTTCTATGCGGTAGTTGCTGCTTGTGAAGCTTTGTTTTGTCTTTAGGTCGTAGAAATTTAGTGCTTGCATCTTGTTGTTCCTCCATTATTTCTTCTTAGAAGAAATATCCTTTCTTGTATTTCTTTTTTCCTGGTAAGGACTTTGACACGGCAGAATAACCACTTTGTGCCGCCTGAACGATGTTCTTTCCTTTGCTGTCTAATGTTCTTTCATCCAGTGGTTTTTTCATAGTGTTTTCACCTGAAGAGATAATTTTTGAACCAGATAATAGCTAAGTAGAAGAGGAGGAATCCAAGCATGACCCTGAAGTTCGCTTCGAATGCTGCTAGGACGAGGAGCGTTGGTATTATTGCGATCAGGACGATGAACTCAAAGGGAATCCTGAACAGAATAGCAAGGATAACCAGCGCGAGCAACAGAAAGAGCAGGCTAAGGAACCAATTCCCCATCACGTTGATCGTGAGGTGGTAGAGTGTGGAGTAAATCACCCCCGACGTATTAAGGAGCTCAACCATTTAGTCCGCCCTCCCTGCAAGCCAACTGATTAAAAGGAAGAGGGTTACGCCATACCAAAGGGCACTCAGTCCGAACGTAAATGCCGCTGGTAGTCCGAGCGCTCCAAGGAAGCTCATTGGTCCCGCAAGGAAGCTTAGGAGGTATGATAGGCCGAGGCTGTCCAATAGGAAGTTTTTGAGCCATGTGATGCTATCAGTGAAGATGTTACCAGTTGTTGGGCTGACGCTTCCCGCGCTGTCTGGGAGAAGGCTTCCGGGGTTGGTACTGGTCATTTGGTAGCTGCCGTTTTGACATCCGCTAGCGTCATAGCTGCATAGGATGCTTCCTTGTGGATTGTAGAACGTGTCACCGCTTGGGTTGATGTCCGTGATGGCTACTTGTGCGAAGAAGAAGAGCACGTTCGTCATCATGATGAATACCAGGGCGTTTGTTGTGTTGCTCATTCGCCGCTCCTCCGTCCAATAATAAAGAGCCCGACAACCATGCTAATTAGGACCGACCACAATGGTAGGAATCCGATGTACACGAAGAACCCGAGCAGGAAAAGGCCGAGGGCGAAACTTGCGATTGGCCCGCCGATAAAGATGGTGACTCCCATAACTACTATAACGATGCCAATAGCGATGATTACTCGCTCGAGAACGCCAAGGCCGAAGGTTTGATTTCTGTTCGCTATGAGCGTGGTGACTGCAGGGGTTGGGGTTACGATGTACGTTTGTGCAAAGCATCGTTGTCCTGCTGTGCTTGTCGTGTAGCAGTAATTGATGGTTACTGTTTGATATACGGTGCTGTTGGTTATGGTGAATGTTGGGTTAAAGTTTTGTCCATATGCATTTGTTCCTGTGAAGTTTTGGCTTCCGCTAGGGTACGTGATGTTGAACGAGTAGCTGGTGAGGCTGCCGCTTGCGCTGCTGAATGTGAAAAGCACGCTTGTTGCTTCTCCTGCAAGGAAGGTAGTATCATTGATGCTTGTGGTCACGCCGAAGTAGTCAATGCTCGTGTTTAGGGTTGTTACTCGATCAATCCCAACATCGTAGCTGCTGAAAAGTATAGGGTTGAGTTCGAAAGTCAATGATTGATAACCGCTTTTGCTAATCGTAAAGCTATACCTAGTACCACTCACGTAGTTAAAAACTACCCGACCAGTAATATCGGTTGTCTTGCTTTGTACGACAGTCAGGGTGCCGTTAATGTCTTGGCTCTGTACGACGGTCGCTCCTTCGATGAGTTGCGTTGCTGCTTGTCGGTCGTTCACCGTGAATACGACCGTGTTGTTTCCTGTGACGATGCTACTTGTGAGGTAGGCGTTGAGTTGGGTGATACTTCCGCCGCTGACGGTGACGATGTATTGTGTTGTTGTCCAGTTTGCGCCGCTGAACGTGAGCGTGTACGTATCGCTTGGTAGTCCTGAGAAGAGGATTGTGCTCGTGTTTGTGCTCGTGGTGTTACTGGTGAGTGTTCCTGTTAGGGTGATGTTGATCGTGTCATAGATTCTGCTGCCGTTCGCGCTGTTGAATATATCGACATCGATACTATTTGCTAGGCTGAGGTTGTAGATCAGCTCCTCCTTACCGATAGCGGTAGCGATAGCTTTTGTCGGCCTCACGCCACGGTACGTCATACCGTTCCCACAACTCGTGCTATCAAAGGTAAGCCCAGCATAACCATAATGGCTCAGGGTCTCATTGATCTTCGGGACAAGGCCGGAAACGTTATAATACGTATGCAGGAATGCACCAAGACCGTTCTGGTAGAACCCAGTCGTTGGACTGCTTGAGCTCGTCCCATTGTAATAGTATTGGAGCGTGGTAAAGGTATTGTTATACGTACCGCTCTTCCCCCAGGCAGTGCAATAATCACTCAGGTTTTGATAAATCGCTGGCATGTTTCCAGCGTAGGTGATATTCGCTACTCGTAAGACATCGCAGTCCTGAAGTCCTCGTGGTCGGTCGCTATCATCCCATTGCTCATTCAACCCATTGAAATGATACGTGTTCCCTGCGAACATAGCAGGGGGACCGCTCGTGTACCGCCAACTGAACGGGCTGACCCTGAAATCGCTGCTGCCACCGCCTGTATTGTTCAACTGTGCCGCAAGCATCTGCATCGTATAGTTATTCGCTGCCGCACAATACGTTTGATTGCTCGTCTGCGCACAAGCTGCAAGCATACTCTTGATAGCATCAGAGAAGTAACCGCCCCAGATGAACGGGTCGCTGCTGAATGCTTGAGCAGCATCACGACCACCAGCAAGCCATACATCCACCGTCCCAAACATAGTACTATAGCTCTCCTTCCTAGTCTCATACTGGTAATGACTGACCGCCATACTATTCCCAAGCGTGAGATACTTGGTTCTATTAGCATCACTAAAAGCATTATTCTGACTCGCAACGTAGAACGCAAGGATAATTCTCGCAGTCCCATCACTTGCACTATCAGCACCGCTTAAGTCAGAGATGCTTGTGCCGTTCCTGCAGTAGATCCAATATGGCGCGCTTCCCCAGGCACCAGTACCGATAAGTGTCGTTACAGTATTGTAGAAGTAGTCAAACTCTGTGGTGCGATTGCTCATGGCAAGTGCTAGACCGACTTCGCTAAACTCGTCAGTGACCATTGCGTTCCTGCTCATGTTCACAGTCGTGCATGCGCCGCTGTAGGATTGCAGTTCTGCTACGCCACATGCAGTGCTGCTCGTGAACTTCGGAACCCACAGAAGGGTATGGGTGCCGTTGCTATACGTTTGTGTCGTATTAAACCGGGTATTCAGGCTGTTCGCGACCAAGGTCTGGAACTGCTGCTCCCAAGTCAAACCGTTCACACCGCTAGGAGCACTAGCATTCAGAAGCGCAGCGCTCGCTACAGCAGGGATAAGCAAGAACAGAAACATGATAGGTAAGAGTTTTCTCATGGGCCACTCCCCGCCTTGTACACAATAACGAACGCGCACAAGATGATAGCGATAAGAATCCACAGGTTGAAGTTCGTTAAGAAGAACGCCTCAATACCCGTCACGCCACCTTGAGCGATACCTTCACTAGCCATGTTACTCACAAAAGCGCTAATACCAATAGCCCAGATAATCGCGAAGAAGAGCAGTATGACTAAGAAGCGAATGAAGGTGAACTGACCATGCCGATCCATACTAACAAATACCTCCGACAAGACGACCAAAAATCGTCAGGAAAATAACAATAGCAAAAATACCAGTAAGAAGCGCCGCAACACTAGACGACCCACTCATCACAAAGTACACAAAACCAACAAGACCAGCAAGGATACTCAAAACAAACACTGCACGCTCAGCAAAAGTAAAATCATAACAAGACTGACCATCCTCCTGCGTATGCAACAACAACACACTAGTACCAGAAGGAAGTGAGGTAGTAAAGGTCATAACACCAGCGACAGAATCATAAGAATAAGAAGGGTACTCAGACGAGCCATCAGGATAAGTGATACGCGGAGAGCTGGGAGTTATACCTGCCGTGTTGATGCTTGCGGTAATGTTGCTAACTTCATCACTAAGATTTGAAGTCAAACTTCTTGTATTACCTGAGCCAGTAATGCTCAATGGCAGCGCAAGACGTCGTCCTTGACTATCTTGGAAATGATCGGTTGCATTCCCGTAAGTTATGCCAACAATATAGCGGAAGCTTGTGCCGCTCGCGTTTATCTTGTCAACGGGAAGACCGGTCTCTCGGTCTGTCAAGTTCCAATAGGAAAGATTGAAGTTTAGCGGTAAGAAGGTAACATTGTTCATCACCCTTGGCTGGCCTGAAAGAACAACACCGTTACCGATGTCTTCTATTTCAACAACCCACATCTGCAACTCAGATGTGTTATCAACCGCTTGGCTAATCTCGATTCTATCATCGTAGTACGTATAGTTAGATTGATAGGTAATGTTTGTGATACTATTAGGATTGGTCCTCGTCATATTCCCTGAAAAAATCGTCATGTAAGGATAAGAGTAGGTGACGGCTGGAACGACGCGAGTATCGAAAACACTGCTATAGCCTCCTGTGCTAATATTTCCTATCGTGAGCGCCGCAAACCCGTAAGTATTGTTTTTCGGGTTGTCTCCTGATCCAGTGAAAAGGAATTGTCCTGTTCGGGAACGTAAAGAGCTGATAGCACCCGACGGGGAATTGTTGAAGTATGCAATATGTGAAACATATCCTTGCGTTCCAATAGCAATAATTCCTGTCTGATTGAAGCTGGCAACAAATCGTGTTTGATCAAGAGCTGCCGGAGTTGTGTTTACGACTGTCGGCCAATTGTCATAGACATACGTAGCAGGCCAGATGTCAAGGGAATACCTATTGCCCGTTGAGTATGCAGTATTATTGTTCATGTTAAACTGGACATACTGCTGCTGCAGGCCATACATGTATGGAGCCATGAAGGGACTAATGTTCTGCCCACAAACCATATAGGCTAAAGTGATAGGATTTGTGAAGTTCAATCCAACGACGGATTGCGCAGTGTAGTTGATCGTGTCTCGTGAGCCAAACGTGCCTACCTTCTTGAGTTCGTTGTATTCTGTAAGGTACGCCCAGGTATATAAGCTCTGATTCACAGCTGCAAGAACGGAAGTATTGCCTGTGCGCTCGTAGTAGCGGCACAAAAGATACCCTGAAATGGGATAATAATTTGATGATTTTGCAGCATATGATGGACCTGCAGTGCATACCGCCCCTGCTGCGGCGCGGTAGTTCTCATTCCACTCATTGAACACTCCGTCTGGAGCGTTCTGTAAAGATGTGTTGATGATGCTGGCGGTGCATTGCTGTGCTGCCGCAGAGGATAGCGGATACTCGGTGGCGTTGAGCATCAGCCGTATTGAGTCGCATGCCATCGCCTTAAAGATGTTCTGGTTAGCGACACAAATCTTTTCATTAATCTTGTCGAGATTCGATGTGTTATAGTAGTAGAGTGCAGCATGTAGTTCTATGTTTGACCCAAAGCTCCACGTAACACCATCTGTTGAGGTCCAAGTCCTGTTGTCGTTGGTGGTCGGCCTCGTGCCGCGAGTCATAGTAAAACTCTGTGTGCTATTCCATGTCACGCTGTTGCGTGCCCAGGTGAAATTACACTGATAATTCGTTCCATCAAAGGGGCAATCTTGACGAATGCTGCTCTTGTTAATCTGCATCTGTACTGTAGTCTGTAATGCTATGTTAGCGTATCTCGTATCATATGTGTAGTTGCGAGTATTGTTATTACCAACGAAAATCGTGATATTACCCTGATGGGCAGCGCCTTGTGTGGACATAACCCATCGCAGATGGAAGTTATCACTTGAGTTTAAAGCGGCATCGGATATGTTGATGGACTTCCTAAACCAAAATGATCCTAAACGATCATTGCCGTTGGCAGCATTTTGATAGGTGATTTGTACTGGCGTCATTAACATCCAGGAAAGTACGTCCTGCATTGATTGCTGGAATCCTGCTCGTTGCGCAACTGTCATGTTGTTGTACGTGCGGTTATAGGTCTCGAGCATCGTCTCAACCAGACCGTAGACTTGAATTTGGTCGCTATTGGTATTCTGCAGCTGGCTTCCTGTGATCCAAGGACCATCGTCGTTCTGCAATCGAAGAAGCGCCATCAAGCCATCTATGGATGCATTCGTATAAGTCCCGTTGCCCAGACGCTCACCACACCACGAAAGCATCGCGAGACCGTCATTTCTATTTAGAATAAACGACCCGTTGGATTGATTGTTACAAGTAGTAAGGTCGCCATAATTTAGAGCAGCGGGATCTGTGCAGCGATTGTCATAATAATACTGACAAAGATTCGTGATGTCCGTCAAGAGGTCAGGCTTACCAACTGCATGAACGCTGCCCACTGCAAGTAAAGCCAGCAGCAGAAGACCGATGATCTTCACTCTTTCGCCTCGCCGTTGTTTTTTTCTTTTTTTGTGGTGTTCATTTTTTTCCGTTGCTTTCCGTTAAATGTTCATACCACGGTATGACGCATGAGCTTCTTACGCTTCCCACGTCCATTATTCGATGCACTTCTGCTCCCGCCACGGTACGTTATTTTATCCCGAACGCTCATCAGTAGTACCTCTCAAGCTTTGGCGCGCGCTCCTTATCGAACATGGTCTTGACCGGCGGTTGCTCTCGCACCGTCCGAGGGAACTTATCCTGTGCTCCTTTGAACCCAAACGGGTCTCCTCCTATGCTAAAGTTTTCCTGCGCGACACGCTCACCAACCAATGGTTTATTCGGACCAAGAGTAGGAAGGTTCTCGTCCTTGGGTGCGAACTTCTTAATCCAACCAAAGTTCTGATCGAAACGATCATCACGCGCCTTCTTGATATTCAAAGCAGCAGCATCACGTTCAAGACGCGCCTTCGCGGCCGCCTCATACCACGCCGCTTCCTCCTCAAACCGCAAACGCTCAGCCTCCAACTTCTTCGCCTCCGATTGCAAGTTCATCTGTCGTCGTTGCCGGAAACTCTCCTTCGCATCCTGTATCACACTTGTAAAGCTCATCGTAACTTACCTCCAAAACTAAAAGGTGAACCTGACTTCCTACGCGCCGCCTGACCACGAGCAGAAATCTCCAAACGCTCGCCCAAGGTATTGATAGCCGCCGCGGACTTCTCAACAAAGATATTCCGGTCCCGTTTGCTTTTGCGGAACTCGCCCTGGGGCAGGAACGCATCAACACGTGAGGAATCAAACTCGGAGTTATCGAGAGGCTGGACTTTGAAAGAGCGCACGCTGGACTCACGAGCGATACGACTCCCGAGCTGTGCCGCATCACCAAGCTCAAGGCCACCGGTCGGGGTGACATCCACGAATTGTCCTTTCTTTCTGACGAGCGTGCGGAAGCGCTGCTTGCGCTTCTTATCATCACGAGGATTCGGAAGGGGGAGATAGAACTCCTCTTCTTCAACAGGACCAACGCCGAAGCCCCCATAACTGCTGAATCCTGACGGACTCGAATAACTACTCGGCGAACTCGACGGGCTAGAAGAAGGCGACGGGCTCGGCGAAAGACTCGGACTCGATGACGGACTCGGTGATGGCGAACTGCTCGGGCTAGGACTCGGGATAAAACTCGAAGGACTCCCCGGGCTGCTTGGGCTTTCGCTGAAGAAGTCGCTCGGGAACGAACTTAGCGGGGAAGAACTACCAGGAGAAATGCTCCCAGGACTCGGGGATGAACGATCAGAGCTCGAGGAAGGGCTTGAGCTGAAACTAAAATCACTCGTGAAGGAAGAAGACGAAGCCGACGGCGAAGACAATGCAGGAGATGTCGAGCGCGAACCATCACGCAACGGAGAGGAAGAGCTAATAGGTGAAGCGCTCGAGCGACCAGGAGAGAACGACGAAGAAGGAGACGATACCGTAACCGAACTCCCCGGCTCAGTCCGGAACGTCCCAGGCGACGTGCGCGAAGGCTCAGTAGCCAGCGCAGTAGCGCTTCCACGATCAGCAGCACGGCGCACCGCCGCAGGACTCGCAACACGGAACTCAGTAGCACGAGCAGGGACGAACGCGACCGAACCGCCCGACCTGGTTTCCGATGCTGCTCGTGTTGGGCTGAAGTCAGCGACCTTCACGCGAACCTGTTCGTTCACGAGCTCTTCAGGATAGAAACCTTCGAAGCGTTCGATTGCTCCCTTGAGCCCCGGACGCTTGATGACTTGACTCTGATACAATGTGCGAGCGCTCACGCTCACGCTAGAAACATCCTTCAAGCGCTTCTCGGGCGGGAAGATGTCCAGCTTCCCCTCAACCTTACGCACACGAGCGACACCCTGCACGGTACCGCGCAGCTCCTCATTTAAGCGCGTGGCCTTCACGCCATCAATCTCGACAGGGGTTCCGGCCTTCTTGATACCAACAACATAATCAGATACAGGCTCTTCGCCCGTCAACTTCGTGAGTTCCTGGTCATTCAGAAACTCAACAGCCTTCTCATACTGACCACCAGGCTGTCGAACCTCAATCGCGTTTCCGGGATTCTTCTCTGTCTTGATAACCTGCGCGTCAATACCCTTCTCGCGCAGCCTGCTAGCAGTATCTTCAGTAATCTTTAGGATATTCTCCGCGCTTGTATCTAGGTGCACGTCAATATCGCGAGGCTTCTTCGTAATCTCATACGTGACACCACCCTTCTGGATCTCCGGCGCCAACTGAGCGCTACGACTAAAGCTTCCACTGACTTGTCCCTGCTCACGGCGCGCAACATCCAAGACAACATCAACACCCTGGGACGGCAAACGCTCCGTCTCCTTAGGGAAATTACGCATATACGCAGTATCAGTATTCTTGGTCTTACGAATAATCTCCTGCGTCGTAGGAATAAACTCCCGAGCTCTCGCAGGATTAGCCAACTCCTCAACAGGAGTTTTTACAAGAGCCTTCTGCAACGCACTAGATTGCAAAGCAGTATTAATCCGAATCTCTTTATTCTCGGGAAGCTTCTTCAAATAGCTAGAGACATCTGGAGTGCCAACGCGAACCCCCTTAGGAGTCTTTGCGGCGAGGGTAAATGCACGGCCTCCCGCAGTCTCAAGACCGACGAGCTTGACGCTAACTGCACCCTCTGGTGAAGGAATCTTTAATTCACGAACCTTCACAGGATTCGACTTACCAATACCTCCGCCCGCCAGTGCTACAGTTCCCACATTGAAAGTAAGTCCTGCAAGGCCTTCCGGTGTGGTCGGATTATTTTGGCGAATAGCTTCAGCAGGAACTTCCTTTGCAGCTCTGAGAACTTCGTCCTTGGTTGATTCGCGAGACTCTTTTCCGAGAAGACCCTTCACTGTGAGAACGGCCTTATCTCCCGCTTGTGCAATGAATCCGCCAGTGTATATCGGTAGGGATATTAATCCCTTAGCTACATTCTGCGCGTACTGACCCCCAAAGGATCTCTGTTCAATCGGTACGCCTTGACCGAACGTAAGAAGACTGGCGGTATCAGTAAGTCTTTGATCTCCAGCACCAGAAAAGAACGCTTGCTCTCGAGCCTTTTGTGCACTTATTGACTTTTCGAGGCGCTCGAGCTGAGTTTCTGAGCTCGGCGCTTTTTGAGATACCAGGCTATTGCCAGAATTACTATCAAGGCCACCGTTAGATTGGCCAGCCCCTCCGGATTGAGTGCCATTCCCTGGTGTGGGTTTTTCTTGTTTAAATGTGTTCTCTATTCTATTTATAAATGCTTTATTCGTCTCCCTCGCTCCCTGATAAAAGCCTGTCGTCGTCCCGTCAGGGGTTACGACGGTGACGGTGGGGGCGCTGCTTCGGAAGTCGCTGAAGTCTGCGTTCTTGATCTTCTCAAAGAACTCTCCGGCGTTCGCACTCTTCTTTCCGCTCGTCACAATGATTTGAGATCCTTTAAGGGCGCCGGTCGTGGCAGTGAACGCTCTGGCGTTCGCGTCAGGAAGCGGGACGCCCAGGGTATCCGCTGTCCCGCTAACCGTGGTAATGCCTCCTCCGGTGATGCTGTCTGTTTGGCTGTATTTGATACCGTTCGGTGTCTTGGTGGGAATGATGGGGGTTTCTCGGGCCGCAGTACCGGAGAGGATAGCTTGCCGCTCCGAAGCATCAGTCACTTGCTGGTAGACCGGAATACCGAGTTTTTCGAGGCGTGCTGATTCCTTCCGTGCCTCATCCTGGCGGTACGACTCGAGTTGACGAGCACGAGCCTTCTTGGCAGCATCACTACCACTCAGCTCACGCGCACGCTCACGAGCCTTATCAGCAGCATCATTAATCCGCTTCTGAAACTTCCCAGGATCATCATACGACTTGTAGACCGCATACTTCTCCTTCGCATCCTGAACCTTATAATCAACATACTCATCCTTACTAATCTCCCCATTGATAAGAGCAGCATCCAAATCAACAGGCCGCTGCTTGACAAGCTCAACAGAACTAAACGACGAACTCGAAGGCGAAACAGGAACAACATTCTTTTCCTCATCACGACGAAGCTGCGCCGCCGTACTCTCCGGCGTCTGACTACGCAACGCAGCAATAGTAGAATTGAAGGCCGGGGTGCGCGTCGAAAGCACCGGCGTAGTGGTGGTCCCAACATTCGTTCGCGAAGCAACCTCAGGAGTACTCGAACGAAGACCTTCAATAATCGTCCCAAACGTTGGCGACCTTGACGTCGTAGTCGTCGTGGTAGTAAGTGTCGGACTAGTAGTGACAGGCGATGATGGCGTGGTAGTAATGATAGGAACAGGAGTCGGTGAGATAATAGGAGGCGGCGGCGGAGGCGATTGAACTATCGGCGTCCCCTTACTCAAAATCGTATCAATATACCCGAGCTTCTGATCAACACTACGCTGCGACAAATACATGCGACCATCATTATAAAGCTGCAACTGACGAGCATAATCATAATACAACGCGAGCTCATTGTCATTATACGACATCGTAGGATTAGGCTGCGGAATGCTAACAACGTTCGGAGTATAGACAGGCATAAGATTACCTCGCAAACTTACGACGAGCCTCCGCAAAACCCTCATCCAACTCCTTCATGTTCTTATACGTCCCATCAATAATAGGCACACCATCAAACTTCATCTTCATCTCAATAATACCCTTACGCGCCATCAGCAAATACCTCCAACCAAACGACCAAAAATCGTCAGGAAAATAACAATAGCAAAAATACCAGTAAGAAGCGCCGCAACACTAGACGACCCACTCATCACAAAGTACACAAAACCAACAAGACCAGCAAGGATACTCAAAACAAACACTGCACGCTCAGCAAAAGTAAAATCATAACAAGACTGACCATCCTCCTGCGTATGCAACAACAACACACTAGTACCAGAAGGAAGTGAGGTAGTAAAGGTCATAACACCAGCGACAGAATCATAAGAATAAGA